>Ga0181536_10000441_pt1 | contig 49689 bp, 40 predicted proteins | sample PEATcosm2014_Bin_41_FD_121105 | JGI IMG/M metagenome (GOLD analysis project Ga0181536, IMG submission 121105) | Peatland microbial communities from MTU Mesocosm Facility, Houghton, MI, USA - PEATcosm2014_Bin17_60_metaG | ecosystem: Environmental > Terrestrial > Soil > Wetlands > Peat | place...
CACCCGCGGGATCGTCCACGGTCCAACCCGCCCGGACGGCACCTGCAGGTTTTCCTCGACGGTCAGGTTGGGAAAGATCCGGCGCCCCTCGGGCACGTAGCCCACGCCGCTCTGGGCGACGCGGAACGGCGCCATGCCGGTGGTCTCCCGCCCGAAAATCCGCACGTGGCCGGTGCGCGGCGGCGTCAGCCCGACCAGGCTGCGCAAGGTCGTGGTCTTGCCCGCCCCGTTGCGCCCAAGCAACGTGGTGACGCGGCCTTCCTCCACCACCAGCCCGACATCGTGCAAAATGTGGCTCTTGCCGTAATAGGTGTTCAGCCCCTCGGCTTCCAGCGCGCTCATGCGGTTTGCCCGGAATCGGCCGCCGACCCCAGATAGGCTTCCTGGACGCGCGGATCGTCGGCGATCTCCTTCGGCGTGCCGTCGGCCAGCAGCCTGCCCTGATCCAGCACGCAGATCCGGTCGGCGAGATTGAACACCACCCGCATGTCATGCTCGATCAGCACGATGGTGTAATTGCTGTTCCGGTGCAGCCGGCGGATCAGGCCGGCGATCTGATAGGTCTCGTGCTCGCCCATGCCGGCGGTCGGCTCGTCCAGCAGCAGCAGCCGCGGCTTCAACGTCAACGCCGTCGCGATCTCCGCCGCCCGCTGATCGCCATGCGACATCTCGCCGACCAGCCGGTCGGCCTGAGCGGTCAGACCGGTGAGCGTCAGCATCTCATCGATCGCGGCCTCGACGCGCGCGGCATCGGCCCGGCTCCGCCACAGGGCGAGGCGCAGGCCGCTGGCACTCTCCACGCCGATGCGCACATTTTGCCGCACCGTCAGTTCGGGAAAGATCTCGGTGATCTGAAACGTGCGCGCCATGCCGCGGGCGACCCGCGCGGCCACCGGCAATTGCGTGATCACCTCGCCATCGAACACGATTTCTCCGGTGGTGGGCGGGAAGAAACCCGAGATCAGGTTGAAGAACGTGGTCTTGCCGGCGCCGTTCGGGCCGATGATGGCGCGCAGTTCGCCCGGCGCCACCATCAGCGTGACGTCGTCCACCGCGCGCAGGCTGCCGAAATGCTTCGATACGCCCCGCACTTCCAACATATTGCTCATGCGCCGTCCCTCCGTTGCAGCATGCCCAACAGGCCGCGCGGGAAGAACAACACGACCAGCACGAAAATCAGGCCAATGAAGCTCATCCAGTTCACCGTCATGGAAGAAATGTAGTCCTGCAGCACGACGAACACCGCCGCGCCGAGCAACGGCCCCCAGAACGCGCGCATGCCGCCCATCACGGTCATGATCACGATCTCCCCCGACAGCGAGTAATGCAGGCCCATCGGATCGGCGAAATTGTTGAGCAGCGCGTACAGCGCGCCGGCCAGCGCGGTGAAGCAGCAGGAGATGGTGAACGACAGCCAGATATGCCGCTCGATCGGAATGCCGAGGAAGCGGGCCCGCCGCTCGTTCTCCCGGATCGCCAGCAGCGTGCGGCCGAATGGCGAGGCCAGCAGCAGGGCCTGCAGCCCCACCGCGACCGCGAACACGACCAGCAGGAAGTAGTAGAACGCCGTGCTGTTGTTCGTGATGTCGATGGTGGTCAGGCCCAAATGCAGCGGCGCCCGGCTGAAGCCGCGCAACCCGTCATAGCCGCCGGTCAGGTCGTTCCAGCTATAGGCGACATAGAACGCCACCTGGCCGAACGCGACCGTGACCATCGCGAAATAAACCCCGCGGCGGCGCACGATCAGCAGTCCGAACAACGCCCCCAGGCCACCGCCGAGCAACACCCCCATCAGCATCGCCAGCGGCGTCGAGGCGGCGAGGAACTTCAGTGTCAGCCCCGCGCCATAAGCGCCGAGGCCAAAATACGCCGCGTGCCCGAAACTCATGACACCGGTGAAGCCGAGCAGGATATTGAACGACATCGCGGCGAGGCCGAGCACCAGCACGCGCCCGGCCAGCGCGGTGTAGCCGCCGAGCAGCGGCAGCCAGAACGGCACCGCCAGCAGCACCACCCAGATGGCGAGCAGTTGCAGCCAGCGCCGATCGATCCGGCGCGATCCCAACGTCACGGTGGCCGTGCCGCTCATGACAGCATTCCCTCTTCGCCCATCAGGCCGCGCGGGCGCAGCACCAGGACCACCGCCATGATGACGTAGATCACCGCCTCGCTCGCCGCCGGCCAAACGATGGTGGTCAACGCCGCCGCGACGCCGATCAGCAGGCCGCCGACCAGCGTGCCGGTCAGGCTGCCGACGCCGCCGACGATGATGGCGATGAAGCTCGGCATCAGCAGGTCATCGCCCATGTTCGGATTGAGCCCGATCTGTCCGGCGGCCAACACGCCGGCGAGGCCCGCCAGCAGACAGCCCAGTCCGAAATTGAAGGAACGGAGCATGCTGACGTTGACGCCGAGGGCGGACACCATCTCGAGGTCGAGCGTGCCGGCGCGGATGCGCACGCCGACGCGGGTGAAGCGCAGGAAGGCGAACAATCCCGACACCGCGACGATGACCACCGCCACGTTGAAGATGCGGTACCAGGTGATGAAGAACAGTTGATCGCTGACCGGCGCCGACATCGCGTCCGGCACGCCCAGCGGCAGGCCGTTCGGTCCCCAGATGTAACGGCAGACGTCCTGCATGATGAAAGCGAGGCCAAAGGTCAGCAGCAAACTATAGACCGGGTCGCGATTATAGACCCGCCGGATCATCAGCCGTTCGATGATGAAACCGAGCAGCGCGGTGGCGAGCGGGGCCACCAGCAGCGCGCCCCAGAACCCGATCGCCGGCGTCAGCATGAAGGCGAAATAACCGCCAAGCGCCAGGAAATTACCATGCGCGAAGTTGATGACGTTGCTGAGGTTCAGGATCAGCGACAGGCCAAGCGCCATCAGCACGTAAAACGCGCCGATGATCAGGCCGTTGGTCACGTTGAACAGGATCACTTGCAGCATGGGCCGCGTTTCCTTTGGCGTGGTGTACGCGAACACCCCGCCGCCAGGCGACGGCGGGGCGCGCGAACTTCACGCGGTTGTTACGCCGGGTGCACCATCTTGCAGCCCGTGGACTCGACGGTGCCGGCGGCGGTTTCGCCCGTCACCATTGACTGTACCTTGAACACGTTGTCCGGATTGCCTTCCGGCGGGTGGGCCTCGCCGACGAAGATGTTGGACATCAGTTGGTGGTCGCCCGCGCGGTAGCGGATCGTCCCAGGCTGCAGCGCCACCTCGGGCGGCAGTTCCAGATCCTCCAATGCCAACGAAAGCTTCGGGCCTTCCATCGATTTCGCCTTGTCGGCGGCGAGCCGCACGGAATGCACCGCGACATAGGCCATCCAATGGCGCGCCGTGGGAGTCTTGTTCATCGCCTTGCGGAAGTCGGCGACGAATTTGCCCACTTCCGGCACGTTCGGCTGGTCCCACCACCACTCCATATCCCACCAGCCGGTCTGCGCGTCTTTCGGCACTGACTTGATACTCTCCAACTCGAACAGCGCGCCGCCCAGAGCCATGTCCTTGTTCATGCCGAACTGCACGAACTGCTTCATGCAGTCGATCTGCGCCAGGCCGCCCATGTTGTTCAGCAGCACGTTGGGCTTGTAGGCCTTGGCCTTGATCAGCGTGGCGGAGAACTCGGTGTTGGTGATCGGCAGCATGTCGCCCTGGAACTCGCCGCCCAGAGCCTTCAGGTTCTTGACGAAGGCGTCCTGCAGCGTGTGGCCATAAGCATAATCGGGGGTGATGAAGAACCACCGCTTGCCGAACTTCTTGACCAACTCGCCAGTGATCGCCGCCGCGTCCATCGAGGTGGTGTTGCAGACACGGAACAGGTTCCATTTGCACTCGGTGCCGGTGATCGGATCGGTATGGCCGCCCGGCACGATGTGGAACACCTTCTTCTCGCTGGTGATTTGCGCCATCGCGTTGGCGATGCCGGAGTTCACGTCGCCGAGGATCACGTCCACCTGATCGCGGTCGATCAGCTTGCTGGTCTTCTGCACGCCGGTGCCGACGTCGTTGGCGGAGTCCTCCACCAACAGCTCGACCTGGCGCCCCAGGATGCCATTCTTCTGGTTGACCTCGGCGACGGCGTATCGCGCCCCCTCGACCTCGCTTTGCGCCAGGGCGGACAGCGTGCCGGTGAGCGGATCGACCATGCCGATCTTGATCGGTGTCTCGCCGCGCGCGCTGATGATGAAGGGTGACGCGAGTTGCATCACGCCCAGAGCCGTCGTGGCCTTGATCAGAGTGCGGCGGCCAACCGCCGGAATTTTCCGGTGTACCATGGGTTTCCTCTCAGGTCCGAAGGCACGGGCGTTCCGTGCATCCGATATTCGATTTGATATTCCGTGCCAGGACTCGCGCGATGCGCTCTGGGAACGAGGGGCTTTTTGCACGGGTTCGCCCGCGCGTCGAGAGTGCCGCGCGACCGGGACGCTCGCCGGACATCGCGGCGCGGCGTTTACCTGAGCCCCAACTCGTCCCTAAGCTCGCGCCGGACACCACGCACGCCACACGGCCCGGGAGCGACCGACCATGAGACTGTCACCGCGCCCACTGCATCCCGTCTTCGCGGCGGAGGTCACCGGCCTCGACCTGACCCGGCCGCTGCCGCCGGACGCCGCCGCCGCGATCGAGGCCGGGATGGACGAGTACGCCGTCCTGGTGTTCCCCGGCCAGCCGCTCACCGATCAGCAGCAGATCGATTTCACCCGTAACTTTGGCGAACTCGAGGGCTACAACACGCCCGGCCATATCCGTAAGCAGACCGAGTCGCGACTGGGCGCCGGGATCGCGGATTTCTCCAACCTCGACCGGTCCGGCAACATCATGTCCGACCAGGACCGCGTTTGGTTCTTCAAACTGGGCGACCGGCTGTGGCACTCGGACAGCTCGTTCCGCCCGGTGCCGGCGAAATACTCGCTGCTGTCGGGCCGGGTCATTCCCTCCTGGGGCGCCAACACCGAGTTCGCCGACATGCGCGCCGCCTATGACGCGCTGGACGCGCGGACCAAGGCCGAGGTCGAGGACCTGGTCTGCGAACACTCGCTGATCTTCTCCCGCGAGGCGATCGGCCTCACCGACCTGACACCGGAGGAGCGCGCCGCCTTCCGGCCGGTCCGCCAGCGCCTGGTGCGCACCCATCCGGTGACCGGCCGCCGGTCCCTGTTCCTGTCCTCGCACGCCGGCACCATTCTGGGCTGGAGCATCCCCGAGGCGCGCATGTTCCTGCGCGATCTGACGGAGTTCGCGACCCAGCCGCGGTTCGTTTACGCGCACGAATGGCGGGTCAACGACCTGGTGATCTGGGACAACCGCACCACGATGCACCGGGCGCGGCGGTTCGGCCGGAAAGAAGTGCGGGATGTGCGGCGGACGACGTTGGCGGGGGATGTGGCGACGATCGAGCAGGTCGGGTGAACGCGGTCAGGCCGCGTAAATCTCATCGAGGGCGAGGCTGATACCGGGCGGGTCAAGTTCGATCACGCCCTCGCGCACGATCCGCGTCAGGATCGCGTCGCCGTTCCGGCGATGATGCACGACCTCGCGCCGCGTCGGCCGCACCAACAGGTAATGCTGGACCGACGCTACCCGGAAATAGCCGGCGAGCTTCGAACCGGCGTCGACGGAAGCCGTAGCCGGCGACAGGACCTCCACGATCACGACCGGGTTTGGCACCGCGATCGCGTCGTCCGCGATGCGGGGACCACAATTCACCAGGGCGTCGGGCTCGTAATCGGTACCGTCGTCGATTTCGACCGTCATGCCGTCGGGAGCGGCCTCGCACGGCAGGCCAGCCTGGGTGATTGCACGGTCCAGGGCGCGCCAGATGCGAGCTTTCATTCTCGCATGGGCCCAGCGCTCGGGGGCCATCGCGACGATCTCACCATCGACGCGTTCGAACCGGCCGCGCGGCTGGGATTCGGCCCATTCCCGGAATTCCTCCCGAGACATCCGCGAAGGCGTAGGAGATCGAGGCATGGATGAAGACATAACCGACCATACCGCTTGCCACCGCGAGCGGCAACGAATAGCGAGCCACCGCGGAAAGCCGCGCCTTTCGTGAAATCTTCTTCGCGGCGCCGCTTTCGTGCGGCTATGATGCGCCGCAGCATGCAAAGGGGAGCCCAGGCAGATGCCCGACGGTCCGCCTCCCAGTCCATTGGCCGTGACCGCGCTGGCGGATCGCACGGTGTTGGGCTGCCACGACTTCATCATCATCGGCAGCGGTCCCGCCGGCCGCCGCGCCGCCATCCAGGCCGCCAAGCTGGGCAAGTCGGTGCTGGTGATCGAGAAGGGCCGCCGGGTTGGCGGCGTCTCGGTCCACACCGGCACCATCCCCTCGAAGACGCCGCGGGAGACGGTGCTGAACCTGACCGGCTGGCGGGAACGCGGCTTCTACGGCCGTGCCTATCGCGTCAAGAAGGACATCCAGGCCAAGGACCTGATGATGCGGCTGCACATGACGCTCGATCACGAGGTCGATGTGCTGGAGCATCAGTTCACTCGCAACGCCGTGCACACGCTGACCGGAATGGCGCGGTTCCTCGACCCGCATCACATTGAGGTGCTGACCGAGGGCGAAGGTCCGCGGGTGTATCGGGGCGAGCGGATCCTGCTGGCCGTCGGCACCCGGCCGCACCGGCCGGCCGACGTGCCGTTCGACGGCCGCACCGTGCTCGACAGCGACGAGATCGTGGAGATCGGCCATCTGCCGCGCAGCCTGACCGTGATCGGCGCCGGCGTGATCGGCATTGAATACGCGACCATCTTCAGCGCGCTCGACGTCGCGGTGACGCTGGTCGACGCGCACGAAACCTTCCTCGATTTCATCGACCGCGAACTGATTGATGATTTTACCTATCAGTTGCGCGACCGCGGCATGACGATCCGCCTCGGTTCCAAGGTCACCGGAATCGAATTCGAGAACGGCCGGCCGGTGACGGTACTGGAAAGCGGACGCCGCATTCGCTCGGAAATGTTGCTTTACGCCGTCGGCCGGATGGGCGCGACCGAACTGGTGCATATCGGCCAGGCCGTGCTGAACCTGAAGGGCACGCTGGATTACTTCATCGAGAACACCTTCAACTATCCGACCCTGGCGGAGGCGTACAAGATCGCCGCGCTGGATGCGTGGAACCGGATGGCGCGGGCGTAGTCAATGCACCGCCGGTTGATGTCCCAACCGCTCGCGCAGGTGCTCGAAGTTCCGCAACGAATGCAGGTGAATATAGATCAGCTCCAGCTCATCGGTCTTCGCCAGTTCCGCGAGGGTTTCGGGCGGTAGCGCCTTCAGCTTGTCGCGATTGACCGCCATGAACCCGCCCAGCGACAACGGCGGGCCGGATTCCAAGGTGACCTGCGCCGTCATCGGTTCCAACAGGCCGAGGTCCCTGATCCGGTTACAGAATTGCCGGGTCGCGAGGAAATGCGTCTGGTAGTCCCGCAGGAATTTCAAAATGCCGTCGACATAGGGCGTCGGCGAGCCGTCCTCGTTGAACAGGCGGTGGCCCCTGCCCTCCCGGTTGAAACCGGCGAACTGTTCATCCACGCACAAAACGAACTTTTCCTCGTTATGGGAAAACACGAACGGATAGCGGCGGACGAAGGCGGGGATATATTTCGCCTGCCAGGAGCCATTCGGTTCAAGGAACAGGTTTTCGTTGGTGCGCACGCCCAGTATGGCGGCGGGAGTGAGATCGGCTTCGGTGCCGCCAAAGACGACGGCGTATTCGCTCGCCGCCTGCGGGAACTCGACCGCCATCAGCGGCACCGAGTTGACCTCCGCGGTAAAGCCGTAGTCGACGCCGATATCGACGAAGCAGTCGTGATGCAGGGTGCGGCTGACCGGCACCGCGGATTTGTAAATCAAAAGTTGCGTGCTCATCCCGTGTCCACTTTCCCGGCTGGCGTCATGGCCTGCGTCATGCCGCGAGAGAATACCATGCCGGCGGCGGCGCGTGCCGGAAATTTTCGCCGGTCACCGCGCGACCATCTCGATCGGCCGCCACCGGCCCGGCGGTTTCGGCAGGCCGAGATTTTCGCGCAACGTGCGGCCCTCGTACTCCGTGCGGAACAAGCCCCGCCGGCGCAGTTCCGGGATCACCATGTCGACGAAATCCTCCAGCGAGCCGGGCAGCCAGGCGGGCATCACGTTGAACCCGTCGGCCGCGCCGTGGTGGAACCAGTGCTCCATCACGTCGGCGATCTGTTCCGGTGTGCCGATAGCCAACAGGTGGCCGCGCGGGCCGGCGTTGTGCAGGCACAGTTCCCACAGCGTCATATTCTCCCGCCGGGCAGCTTCCAGCAGCAGCCGCTGGCGGCTCAGCGGGCCATTGGTGTCGCCCATCTCGGGCACCGGACCGTGCAGCGGATACTTGTCCAGCCCGCCGACGCCGATCGTGTGCTCCAGCACCGCGATGCCGACGCTGGGGTGAATGAGCGATTGCAGGAAGTCGTACTTTTCGCGCGCCTCGGCCTCGGTGCGGCCGACCACGGGATAAATGCCGGGCAGGACTTTGACCTCGGCCTGGGTGCGGCCGTGCCGCGCCAGCCGCGCCATGACGTCGGCGTAAAATTCGCGCGCGCGGTCGAAGCGGTCCTGCGCGGTGAACACCAGTTCCGCGACGCGGGCGGCGAGATCGCGGCCGGTGTCGGACGCGCCGGCCTGCACCACGACCGGCCGCCCCTGCGGCGAGCGCGCGACGTTCAACGGCCCGCGCACCGCGAAGTGTTTGCCGCGATGGTTGAGCACGTGCATCTTGTTGGGATCGAAATAGACGCCGGACTCCTTGTCGCGGATGAAGGCGTCGTCGTCCCAACTGTCCCACAGGCCGGTCACCACCTCGGCGAACTCCGCCGCGCGATCGTAACGATCGGCGTGGGCGACGTGTTGATCGCGGCCGTGATTGAACGCCTCGGCCTCGTTGTTGGAGGTGACGAGATTCCAGCCTGAGCGCCCGCCGCTGATCTGATCCAGCGAGGCGAACTGCCGCGCCAGCGTATACGGTTCGGCGTAGGTGGTGGTCGAGGTCGCGACCAGGCCGAGATGCGTGGTGACCGCGGCCAGGGCGGACAGCAGGGTCATCGGCTCGAATTTCACCAGTTTGCCCATGCGGCTTCGCGAGTCCGGGGAGCCGAAGACGCTGACCGCCGCGCTGTCGGCGAGAAACAGCAGATCGAATTTGCCGCGTTCCGCCGTGCGCGCGACGGCGGCCGCCTCGGCGAAGCTGGTGCCGGAATGGGCGTAGGCGTCGGGATGCCGCCAGGCGGCGACGTGCTGGCCGGTTTCGTGGATGAAGGCGCCGAGTTTCATCATGCGGCGATCTATCATGAACGCGTCCTCTGGCGATGCCGGAACGGCGAGTTTGCGCTCACCCGCCGCGGAACGCCAGTTTCTGTGTACGCCGTGCGCGCGGGCTAAACCGCGATCTTATCCAGTTCCTTGCCGGCATGTTCCGGACTGTAGAACCAGATGATCAGCGTTTGGATCACCATGATCACCGGAATCAGCAGAAACGCCGCCTGAAACGATCCCGTCGTCTGCCGCAAATACACCGACACGAACGGCCACAGCACGTAGCCGCAGAACATCCCCACGGTCCAGGAGAACCCGTTGCCCACGCCGCGGATCCGTGTCGGATACATCTCGGCGGTATAGGCGGTGATCGGCCCCCACACGCCCAGAAATCCCCAGCCCCACACAAGGCCCAGGATCAGCAACGTGGTCTTGTCCGTGGCGAAGATCCACCACGTCATGAACACCGACGCCTGCAACAGCATCAAGGCGAAGCCGAGCCGGCGCCCCAGTTTGTCGATGACCCAGCCGGCGAAACAAATGCCGGTCACGCCGACCAGGCCCCACCAGATGTAAAAATTGCCATACTCGGCGGCGGAGAAGCCGTGTGCTTCCTTCAGAAACAGCGGCATCCACAGGCCCACGGTGCTGAACGCGATCACCGCCGTCGACGCCACGAACGTCGACAGCAGCGTGTTCAGGATCAGGTCAGGCAGGAACAATTGCCGGATGCCGACCTTGTCGGCTTTGCTGAACCAGGCATGATCCTCGGGGTTCAGCGCCATCCCTTGCGTGACCCGCGCGCGCAACCGGTTCTTGCGGTCCATCGTGCGCACCCAGTACGGCGACTCCGGGCACATCATCCGCACATAAACCGCGATCAACGCGATGATCGCCGGCGGAATGAACGCCATCCGCCAGCCCCAACGCTCGACGATGAACATCGCGATGCCGCCCGCCAGCGCCGCGCCAATCCCCCAGGTCGAGCGGTCCACGCTGACCACCAGGCCACGCAGCCGCGCGGGCCAGGTCTCCGCCACCAGCATCGAGCCGATCGCCCACTCGCCGTTCAACGAGAACCGCACCAGGGCATAGGCCAGCACGAACCACGTGAAGTTCGGCGACAGCGCCACCAGCGGCATCGACAGCGAGAACAACGCGATATTGATCGCCAGCAAATTGCGCCGGCCGAATTTGTCCGCCAGCCACGGCCAGAAATACAGTCCAACGATGCCCAGAAGCATCGCGATCTGCACGCCCGAGCGGTAGGTGCCGAGATCGACCGACCACTCCTTGATCACGAACGGCGTGACGATGGCGAAGATCACCCCATCCATGCCGTCGAAGCCCCAGCCGAGGCCGTTCGCGGTGGCGATGTGCCAGTGCGTCGGCGTGATCCGCGTGGTGTCGGACGCGGCGCGAAACGCCGCCGATTGCCGGTGCTTTTGCTCCAACGGGCCGATTCCGCCGTCGCCGGCGTCCGTGACCGTACCGTCGGACAGGGTCTCTGTCGCTGACATCGCGCTTCCTTCCTTGGATCCATTCCCACCGGTTTATTTTTCTACCGACAGGTAGGCACATCCGCGGCGGGGAGGCAAATGCCACCGCCATCTTGGAACCACCGCCCGGATCGGCGATGATCCGGCCATGACACATCAACGAACGGCCGACCCAACATGAACGACGCCACCGCCCGCCCGCTGCTGTTCACCCCGCTGACCATCCGTGGCATCACGTTACCAAATCGCACCGTGGTCGCGCCGATGGTGCAATACCGCGCCCAGCACGGCCTCCCCGCCGATTTCCACTTCGTTCACCTGGGCAAATTCGCGCTCGGCCGGTTCGGCACCGTGATGACCGAGGCAACCGCCGTCGAGGCCCGCGGCCGCGTCACCCACGGCTGCCCCGGCATCTGGAGCGACCAGCACGTTCCCGCCTGGCGCCGCATCACCGATTATATCCGCGCCGAGGGCAGCGTTCCGGCGATGCAGCTCGCCCATGCCGGCCGCAAGGCCGCGACCCATCGCGCGCAGGAGAACACCCGGCCGTACGATGCGAAGGACGCGTGGCCGGTGGTCGGCCCCACCACCGAACCCACCAGCGCCGGTCATCACATTCCCCACGCGCTGACCGCGCCCAAGATCGCGGACATCGTGCGAGCCTTCGCCGATGCCGCGCGCCGGGCCGATGCCGCCGGCTTCGACATCGTGGAGATCCACGGCGCGCACGGCTACCTGCTGGCGAGCTTCCTCTCGCCGATCAGCAACACGCGCAACGATCAATACGGCGGCGACCGCGCCGGCCGGATGCGCTTCGCGCTGGAGGTGACGCGCGCGGTCCGCGCCGTCTGGCCCATGCACAAACCGTTGTTCTTCCGGGTGTCGGCGCTGGACGGCGCGGATGGCTGGACGCTCGACGACACGGTCGCGTTGGCGATTGAACTGAAGGCGCTCGGGGTGGACGTGGTCGATTGTTCCTCAGGTGGACTGACCGGCACGGCGACGGCGGCGCCGATCCCGCGTCACCCCGGCTTCCAGGTGCCGTTCGCCGCGGCGGTGCGCAAGGCGGGCGTGCCGTCCATGGCGGTTGGCCTGATCCTGGATGGGCCGCAGGCGGAAAAGATCCTGCGCGACGGCGATGCCGACCTGATCGCGATCGGCCGCCAGGCGCTGTACGATCCGTTCTGGCCGTTGCACGCGGCCGAGGCTCTGGGCTGCGATCCGGGGTTCGCACTATGGCCCGACGAATACGGCTGGTGGCTGGCGAAACGATCGCAGTCGCTGGTGCGCGCCTGATCGCTCCCCAACCGTCATGGCCGGCCCCACCCCCGTCATGGCCCGTCCCACCCCCGTCATGGCCCGTCCCACCCCCGTCATGGCCCGGCTTGTCCGGGCCACCTGAACCAGCACTGTGCCGCGAGAGTTGGCCCGGACGAGCCGGGCCATGACGATGCAGCCGCGCGATCACCCGCTGAACCGCCGCACGACGTTGCGCAGCAGCCGCGACACCGGCCCCTCGAACCCGTTCCGCCACAGGCTGCCGCAGAATGTGATCGACCCGACCGAGAACACCGCCCCGCCGCCCGGCCGTTCGAAATACACCATTTCCGCACGGACCAGATCTTTCACTGATTCGCCGCTGATCGTCAGGTGTCCGGCCAGCACCTCCTCGGGCACGGTGAAATGCGACGGCGCCGGGTTTTCCGACCGGGCCAAAATCACGGTGCCGTCGGGCGTGCCCAGAGCGTCATCGGCGCGATCGAGTTCGAACCCCGCGGCGCCGCCGCCGGACAGGCCGTAATCGCCGATGATCGTGTCGTCGATGCCGTCAAAGATCCAGGCGTAACGTGGATCGCGCGCGGCCGGCAGCAGCCGGTAATGCGTCCCCTCGAACCGCCCCTGCGAGGAAAAGCCGACGCCGCAAATTTGTTGCGGCGGCCGGCGGTTGCGCCGCCACAGACCACCCATCTGGCCATCGGTCTGATGGTAGTATTCGCCCGGCTCGGCGGCCCAGGTGCGGACGCCGCCCTCGGCGCGGCGCAGTTCGATCGCCCAGGGGATCGCGGGATCGCGCGCGACGCGCCAGTAAAACCCGTTGCCGCCGAGGTAAACCATTTTGCCGCCGGTTTTCGTGTACCCCAGCAGCGCATCCAGCGTCCGCGAGGTATGATATTCCGGGTGCGAACCGGTCAGCACGGTGCGATACGGCCGCAGCAGCGCGAGGCCCTGTTCGTCCAGGTCCTCGTCGGTAATGATATCGAATGCGAAACCCTGGTCTTCCAGCCATGCCAGCAAATGCGTGTCGGCGGGATAATGCCGCAACCCGGACCCGCGCGGATCGTTGAACGTCAGAAATCCCGGCCGCATCGTCAGGATGGGCCGAAGGCGTGACGAGAACGAAATGCCGCTGCCGTCGGCATGCGTATTGTACAAGGATCGCCCGTAGACCGGATATTGGACCGGATTGGCCGGGGCCGCGCCCCATTCCGCGACCCGATCGAAATATCCCTGATCGGTCTCCGACCGCGCGTGATTCGCATAGGCCTGATAGGTAAACGTCGACGCCAGAAACGCGATCCTCGCGAACGGACCGGCGCGTTTTGGCAGCACGTAGAACGGGATCCGGTCCTCTCCGTCCTCAATCGTCAAATGGAACGCGTACGCGCCACTGGGCAGATCGTCCGGCACGGTCCAGGTAAAGTCCGGCGTCCAGCCGCAATCGCCCAGATCGTCCGCATGGAAATGGATCGCCGCGTAGTCCGCCGGCGCGTGCCGCCAGCAATGTTCCGCCCCCGTCCAGGCCGCGCCCACCACCGCGCGCGTCGGCAGGTTGACCAGCCGTCCATGCAACAAATACGGTCCCGCATCGGTTATCCTCTGCGAGGCGATGTCGCGGGAAAAGTCCCACGCCGCCAGCACCCGCGTGTCGCGGGAAAAATCCCATGCCGCCAGCACCCGTGTGCCCAGGTCGGGCCAGCTCTCCAGGAAACCGGCCAGGATCGCCGGTGCCTCGATCTTGCCGGTGAAATGATCCGTCGGCGCCGCCGCGTCACGGGCACCGATCAGCACGGCGTCCGCCGCGGGCGCGGTCTCCAGCCGGCCGCGGACGACGACCGCGGCCCCGTTGTCCAGACGTTGCTGTCCCAGCACGACCTCTCCGGTGTCCGGCCGCATGCTCAGCCAGATCCGGTACCACGCACCCTTGCGCATCCGCGCGCCCACCGCGAGCGCGCCATGACAGGCGCCATCGGGGCCGATGCCCAACACGATCGGCCCCTCGCTCAGCACCGCCTGCGCCCGGTCCACGATCCCTGGGCAAATCAGCGCCGTCCAGGTGCGCGCCGCCGCGGCGTCGCAGGGCGGCCCGTACTCGACGATCCCGTACGAGCCCAGAGCGATCGGCTGCCGCCCCCCGGCGAAGGTCTGGTCGAAGCGGTCGGAGCAATCGGCGAAACGCAGCCCAGGACCGGCGGGATTGGGATCGCCGCTGATCACCCGGACCAGGCGGGCGCGATATGCGCCGCCGGACGCGACGCTGACGAAGCAGGAAAACGTCTCGCTCGGACGGTGCGAGAACCGGTCGAGGTAGCCGGTGACCGGCAGTTCAGGATTCGCCATGGGGGGAAGACTGTTCCCAGGGTCTCGGCCGTGTCAACCGCTTGACGGTTCGGATGCCCACGCTCAGGGTTCCGTCGTCATCGCGCGAACCGGCGCATGACGAAGAAAAAGAGCCCATCCGGGCCGATCGATACGACACAAGCAAGTCTGGGAGCCTGCCACATGAGACGTGAATTCCTGGCGTCGGTCCTTCTGTTCGGTCTCACGGCCGCGGCGGACGCGAAACCCTTCGTGTGCCCGCATGTCGGCGGCGACCTCGTGTTCGGCCAGGAAGCTAACATCAACACGCTCGATCAGATGACGTCGGCGACGATCTCCACCCGCAACATCGCCATGAACATCTACGAGTCGTTGATGACCCGGGACGAGAACAACAATCCCATCCTGGAACTCGCGGCGTCGATGACCGAGGCGCCGGATCACCTGACCTATACGTTCAAACTGCGGCAGGGCGTGGTGTTTCATAACGGCAAGACGCTGACCTCGGCCGACGTCGTGGCTTCGTTCGACCGCTACGCCAAGGTCGGCAACCAGCGCTCGATCCTCAACAACGTGAAGGGCTGGGACGCGCCCGATCCGGCGACGTTCGTCATCAACATGAAAGTCGCGCAACCGACGTTCATCGAGTCGCTGTCGTCCTTCAGCGTGCCGATCGTCATCATTCCCGCCGAGAGCCGTGACGTGCCGGCGCAGCAATTGACCAGCCCGATCGGCACCGGACCGTTCCAGCTCGTCGAATCCGTCCCTGGCAGCCATGTCAAACTGAAACGCTTCGACGGCTACCAGCCGAACACCGCGTTCGAGGAGAGGACCGGTTTCGGCGGCTACAAGCAGGCCTGTCTCGACACCGTCACGTTCCGGATCGTCACCGAACCGGGCGCCCGCGTCGCCGGCCTGCAAACCGGCGAACTGCAAGCGGTCGAGGACCTGCCGACCAAGACCCTGCCCGAGCTGAAAAAGGATCCCAACATCACCATCCTGCCGCTGCGCAACTGGTGGATCCAGATCACCACGCCGAATACCTCGACGCCGCCCACCGACAACCTGACATTCCGCCGCGCGGTGCAGGCGGCGCTCGACATGGATGAGATCATGGATGCCGCGTCGGACGGCAACTACGCCCTGAATGTCGGCTTTCAATATCCCAACCAGCCGGACTACACGGATGCCGGCAAGGAGACCTACAACATCAAAGACCCCGCGCTGGCGAAGCAACTGCTGGTGGAGTCCGGTTATGGCGGAGAGCCGGTGATCCTGCTGACCGACAAGGATTATCCGCCGATGTACAATTCCGCTCTGGTGATGCAGCAGCAATTGCAGGCGGTGGGCATCAACGCGCAGATGAAGGTGGTCGACTGGCCGACCTCGGTGCAGATGGCGGGCGTTTCCGACAGCAGCTGGAACTTCTTCTTCACCGGCTGGGGCACGCAACCCGCGCTGGGAGCGCTCGCCACCATGCAGTTCCTCGCCGATCCGGGCGCGGTCTACCGCCCGAAAGGCGACAAGGGCGACCCGGAGCTGCTCGCCGCCTGGAACGACATGAACACGTTGCCGGACGCGAAGGACCGCCAGGCGGCGTTCGCTCGCATGCAGAAGATCGTGCTGGAGAAGGTGTACGCGATCCCATTCGGCTCCTTCACCAAGGTGCAAGGCGCCCGGGCCAACGTCAAAGGTTTTGTTCCGTTTCGCATCCCCCGCATGGCGAACGTGTGGTTCGCCAACTGATCACCCGATGCTCGGCGTTCTGCTCCGCCGCCTGGCCAGCGCGCTGCCGGTGCTGGCGATCGTCAGCCTGATCACCTTCGGGATGATCCATCTGATTCCCGGCGACCCGGCGGCGGCGATCGCCGGCATGTCGGCGACGCCGGAGCAGATCGCCAACGTTCGCCGCGACCTGGGTCTCGACCAGCCGATCCTGGGCCAGCTTTGGCGTTGGTACGGCGATCTCGCGCGCGGCGATCTGGGACGGTCGCTGCTGCTGGGCGTTCCGGTGCTGGACGCGACGCTGCAACGGCTGCCGGTCACGCTGGCGCTGTCGGCCTACGCCCTGGTGCTGACACTGCTGCTGGGCCTCGGCAGCGGCATCGTCGCGGCACTGAAACAAAATACCTGGGTCGATCAGGCGGCGATGGTGCTGGCGATGATCGGCATCTCGCTGCCGAATTTTTATCTCGGCCTGTTGATGATCATCCTGTTCGCGGTCGATCTGCGCTGGCTGCCGACCGGCGGTTACCTGCCGTTGTGGCGGGATCCGCTGGGCTGGCTCGCCACCTCGACCATGCCGGCGATTTCACTGGCGCTGCTGCTGGCGGGCTTGCTGGCGCGCATCACCCGCTCGACGATGCTGGAGGTGCTGCGGCAGGACTATATCCGCACGGCGCACGCCAAAGGCCTGCCGCGCCGCCAGGTCGTGTTGAAGCACGCGCTCGCGAACGCGCTGATCCCGATCACGACCGTCGTCGGCATCATCATCACCCTGCTGATCTCCGGCGCGGTGGTGACCGAGACGTTGTTTTCCATCCCCGGCATCGGCCAGTTGCTGACCCAGGCGGTGCTCAATCGGGATTATCCGATGGTGCAAGGCGGGCTGCTGCTGACCACGGCGCTGCTGGTGCTGATCAATATCGGCATCGATGTGGGTTACGCGCTGCTCGACCCGCGGATCCGCCACGATGGATGAATCCTTTGGGGATGACGCACGCTCCGACCGCCGCGCGCATCCGCTCTGGACCACCATCCGGCGCCTGCTGCGTCACCGGCTGTTCCTGTCGGGCCTGATCCTGTTCGCGATCATCGCACTCGCCGCGATCCTGGCGCCCTGGATCGCCCCGGTCGATCCGAACAAGCTGGCGATGCGTTATAAATTCCAGCCGCCGGGCAAGGACTTCCTCTTCGGCACCGACAATTTCGGCCGCTCGCTGTGGTCGCGGGTGATCTGGGGCGCGCGGCTGTCGATGCTGATCGGCTCCTCCGTGGTGCTGATCAACGCGGTCTTCGGCACGCTGATCGGCGCGGCGGCGGGGTATTTCCGCTGGCTCGACAACGGTCTGATGCGCGTCAACGACGCGCTGATGGCGTTCCCCGCCGTGTTGCTGGCGATCGCGGTGACGGCGGTGCTCGGCCCGTCGATCGGCGATGTCATCATCGCGCTCGGTCTGGTTTACACGCCGCGCACGGCGCGCATCGTGCGCGGCTCGGTGATCGTGCTGCGGGAGATGGAGTATGTGCAGGCCGCCATCGCCGCCGGCGCCGGCCATTTCCGCATCCTGCACCGCCACATCCTGCCCAACGCGATGGCGCCGCTGATCGTGCAACTGTCCTTCCTGTTCGCCGTCGCCGTGCTGACCGAGGCGACGTTGTCCTTCCTCGGTGTCGGCGCGGTCCCGCCCACGCCGACCTGGGGCAACATCATGGCCGAGGGCCGGCAATACATTTCCGACGCCCCCTGGATCATCGCCATCCCCGGCGCGGCGCTGATGATCACGGTCCTTGGCCTCAACCTGTTGGGTGACGGACTGCGCGACGTGCTGGATCCAAGGTTGCGGGTGCAGCCATGATCATGGACAATTCGGACCGCATGACCCGAACTCTCGTTGGTCCCGCGAAAGAAAAAGCTTTACCACAAAGACACAGAGACACAGAGAAGCACATTAATAATACCCTTGTTCTTTTGGTCTCTGTGTCTTTGTGTCGCTGTGGTAAAGCTTGCTTGCTTCATGAATGTCATCACGGATCGTCGCCGTGGTCGCGTGTCCCGGCAGCCGAAACGAACGCGGCGTGGTCCCTTGTCCCGCGCGCCCGATCGACCGGACCATCTGAGCCAGTAGCGTGCCGCGAAAGCTGGCCCAATCAGGTCGCACCATGACCGGGCAGCGAGAGCCATGACCCTGCTCTCCGTCGCCAACCTGACCACCACCTTCCAGACCGGGTCGGGCGAGGCCGCCGCCATCGAGGACATCTCCTTCGACCTCCAGGAAGGCGAAATCCTCGGCATCGTCGGCGAGTCGGGCAGCGGCAAAAGCGTCACCGCGCTGACCATCATGGGCCTGCTGCCAACGCCGCCGGCCCGCGTCGCCGGCGGCTCCGTCAGCTTTCTGGGCCAGGACCTGCTCCGCCTGTCCGACGCCGCCATGCGCCGCGTCCGCGGGCCCGGCATCGCCATGGTGTTCCAGGAGCCGATGACCTCGCTCAACCCGGTGTTCACCATCGGCGCGCAGGTCATGGAGACGATCCGCGCGCACGAGGGGCTGTCGCACCGCGCCCGGTTCGCCCGCGCGGTGGAGTTGCTGGAAAAGGTCGGCATCCCCTCCCCGGCCGCGCGCATGACCGATTACCCGCACCAATTGTCCGGCGGGCAACGCCAGCGGGTCATGCTGGCGATCGCGCTGTCCTGCCGGCCGAAGCTGCTGATCGCCGACGAGCCGACGACCGCGCTGGACGTCACCATCCAGGCACAGATCCTCGACCTGATCATGGACCTGCGCGACGAGTTCGGCATGGCGATCATGATCATCACCCATAACATGGGGGTGATCGCCGAGACCGCCGACCGCGTCCTGGTCATGTACGCCGGCCGCGTGATCGAGGCGGCGCCGGTCGCGACCCTGTTCGACCAGCCGTTGCACCCCTACACCAGCGGCCTGCTGTCCTGCGTCCCGACCCTGGAGCAGCGCAAGGCCCGGCTGGCGGCGATCCCCGGCACCCTGCCCGAGCCCGGCCGCCGCCCGCCCGGCTGCCGCTTCGCGCCGCGTTGCCCGCGCGCCATCCCGGCCTGCGCCGAGACATCGCCCCCGCTGGCGAGCCACGGACCGGGACACACCGCCGCCTGCGCCCGGATCGGCGCATGACGGCGCTGATCGAGGCCACCGGCCTCAGCAAACATTTTTCGCTGCGCGGCAGCAGGCTGCGCGCCGTGGATGGCGTGGACCTCGTGATCCAGGCCGGCGAGACAATCGGCCTCGTCGGCGAATCCGGTTGCGGCAAGTCCACTCTGGGCCGGCTACTGATCCGGCTGATCCCCGCCACCGCCGGACGCGTGCTGTTCGACGGCATCGATCTTCTGGGGTTGGACGCCGCCGCGCTGCGGCGGGCACGCCGCGCCATGCAGATCATCTTCCAGGACCCGTACGGCGCGCTGAACCCGCGCATGACGGTGGAAGACATCATCGCCGAGCCGCTGGTGATCCAAGGCGTGGCCGCCGCGGCGCGGCAGACCCAGGTGAGCGAGATGCTGGGAATGGTGGGGCTGCCGGCGCGGGCGCGGCAGCGCTTCCCGCACGAGTTCTCCGGCGGGCAACGCCAGCGCATCGGGATCGCCCGCGCGCTGATCACCCGACCGCGCTTCGTGGTGTGCGATGAGCCGGTGTCCGCGCTGGACGTCTCGGTGCAGGCGCAGATCGTCAACCTGCTCGTCGATCTGCGCGCCGAGCTGGGTCTGACCTATTTGTTCATCGCGCACGACCTCGCGGTGGTGAAACACATCTCCAACCGCGTCGCCGTCATGTATCTGGGCAAGATCGTGGAACTGGCCGACAGCGAGGCGCTGCACGCCGCGCCGCGGCATCCTTACACGCGGGCGCTGATCGCGGCGGTGCCGGCGATGCATCCGTCGCAACGCCGCCGCGGTGCGTCGCGGCGGCTGGCCGGAGACATGCCGAGCGCGTCGCAGCCGCCCTCCGGGTGCAGGTTTCATACCCGCTGTCGGTTGGCGATCGATGTTTGCCGGGTCACCGAGCCGGCGATGACCGAGCCGTCACCCGGCCATTTCGTCGCCTGCCACGTCGAGGGCTGACCCCCGATCGCCCGCGGCGGCCGAATAATTGTATCGTTGGTTACAGCTTTCTTGCGAAACAATTCCATTTGCAAGACCAACGAACAGAATTGCCGCCAACCCCGGCCAGGCCTTCACATCGGCCATTTATCACGCGTCATGTCATGAACCGGCGGCAATCTTCCGGCCCGCCGATCGCCCCGATTGTATCGTGTGTTGCGGAATCCTTTCGGAAATCGCCCTCCGTAGCCCCGCCAGCGTGAAAAAAGTGAAAATTAGTTGTGACCAGCCCTTCAGTTATCTGACGGTACGTTCATTTCCGGGTCATGTCACACCCTATGAGGGGCCGGATCGTGAACGAGGTACTAAGGATCAAGGTAGACGACATGCCGAAAACCTCTGCCCTCATCGCTGAGTCGCACACGCTGATCCGGCATGCCCTGGTGGCGTTGCTGCGCGGGGCGCGGCCCGAGTGGAATTGCGAAGATGTCGACGGCCTGGATGAATTGCGCGCCGGAATTCAGGACTCCTCGCCCACACTGGTGCTGATCGATTTGCGGCTGTGCGGCCTCGACGGATTACGCCAGTTGCGTCTGGCATTCCCGCACACGACGTTCGTGGTGCTGTCGGATCAGGACGACCGGACGGCGATCCTGGCCTGCCTGGAGGCAGGCGCGCAAGGCTACATCCTGAAATCCACCAGCCCCGATCAGTTCATTCGCGCGCTGGAAACCATCCTGACCGGCGGGCTGTTCGCCCCGGCCTCCTTGAGCGGCATGCCCATTCATCCGCCGGTGTCGCCATACCGGCCCGACCTCAAATCGAGCCCGGCGCTGTCGCACCTGACGGAGCGTCAGCGCCACGTGTTCGAATTGCTGGCGGAAGGCTGCGCCACGAAAACCATCGCGCGCCGCCTGGATCTGGCGGTGGGCACGGTCAAGGTGCATCTCGCGGCGATTTACCGCACGCTTGGCGCGTCGAGCCGTTTGGAAGCCCTCGCCAAGGCGCATCGCGCTTACGCGACCGTTTAGAGCGCTTTCCGATCAGGTTGGACCCGCCGGTGTTCCGTCCCGGTCATTGCGAGCGAAGCGAAGCAATCTCGGCGCGCATGGAGATTGCTTCGCTTCGCTCGCAATGACAGGAAGACACGCTGGTGCCGGCTCAACCTGATCGGAAAATGCTCTAACAACCACGCGCTGAACGCCCGGCTCCCGCGCCTCGCGTCGTGGCGTGGAAGCCCAGTCGGGCCGCCTGGGATCGATCGCTCACTGCATTGGATAACAGGCGGTGGTCGCCACCGTGGCGTAATTCCCCAGCGGCGGCGGCAGGAATTTGAAGAACCCGCTGTTGATCGACACCGAGAAGAAGTTGCCGGTGAAGCCGTTGCAGGTCGTCACGCGGCCGTTCACCGTGACGTTGCCCGTGCTGATCACGTTCGGGAACAGCCAGGACTGCGACGTGGTGACCGCGAAGCTTTGCGTCGTCGTGGCGTTGGTGCAAATAAAATTCGACGTCGCGTAGGTGTAACCGATCGCGCCGCAGCGCGCGGTCAGCGAAGCGGTGACCTGCAACCCGCTTTTCAGCCACCACAGCAGCCCGGTCTCGACGATGGCGAAGGTCACCATGCAGAGCATCCAGCCGACAATGGCGAACTCCACCGAGGTGCTGGCCGTTTTATCGCGCCTCAGCCAACGGCGGATCAATTCAACCTCGCGGTCGCCGCTTCGGTCATTGCCTCGCTGGCCGCGCCCATGAACCCGTGCATGAGGCCGGTGTTGGTGTAGGTCGCGGTAACCAGCACATAAGTGCCGGCCGCCGAGCCGTCGGAGCACGTGCTCGGCACGGTCGCCGCCGACATGGTCGGCCCGGAGCCGGTCACGCAATAGCCTTTCGGACCGGTGACCGTGACCGTCAGATTGGCCGCGCCGCCGGCCGGCAGAAACATGGTGTTGGTCACGACGGTCTGAATGTTCGCGGCGGTGACGCCGGTGCCGGTCAAATAGGCGTATTCGCATCCGGCGGCCACGGCGTTGGCCAGACTGGTCCGGTAAAATTGTGCCAGGCCGTAATCGGCCGCGCCGCCCAGGATGACCACCAGCAACGGCGTCGCCAGCGCGAATTCGAGCGCGGCGGTGGCGCGGGACCGCGATCGCCGACACCTGGCTGGCGGCCGGCGCCGCCGGCGATCGGCCAGCCAGCCGCGGACGGCACGCGTCAGGCGAAAGCCGTGCCCGGCCGCGTCGCCGTCACTGGCGCCTCGAATGCCGCGGGGATTTCGCGCGCTGAATTCCGGTTGCATTTGTCGCATCGTCCAGAGGCGATTCGGCCATGCCAGGGTGTTGATCAAATCCGCCGCACTCCCGCGTCGCGACATCAGATATTTCATTCCGTGGAGATGTCGCGCCATGGAAGACCGCGCTCGCTTATCGCGCGATCATTCTTACGAGACAGTTACCGTACCGCGCCGAAAGCCCGGCCGTGCCGGCGCGGCCGCGGGTGCGGAAGATGCCGCACGGCGCGCGGCGAGCCATGCGCCGCCGATAGCGATTTTTGTCAGCCGCCGCCGGCGGATTTAGCGGCCTCGCCGGAGCGGACGACTTCGTACAGCACCTGGCCGGACGTGGAATTCTCATCGATTTGCCGCAGCCATGGCGGCGGGTGACCGGTCCGCACCTGATCGAGCAGCGTCGCCGTCGGCAGGTCCTCCACCAACGGCGAGCGCGCGGGCGTTTTGCATCCCAGCACCAGCGAGATTTCGGCGGCGTCGATTTCCGCCGGCACCGCCGTCGCGGGCGGCACGCGCCACGCCGCGCGCAGCCGCAGAAAGCCGGCGATGTCGCGATGGTACAGCGAGCCGACCGTGCGGATCCGCGTTTTGTACAGCAGTTCCGGCGTGTCGTTGACATCGGCCAGGACCACGGCGCCCGGATGCGGCGCCAGCATCGCGACGGCATCGGGCACCTTGCAGGCCGGCAGCACGACCATCGGCGCGGCATACGCACCGCCGGTCAGACCGGACATTAGCCCCAGATAGGGCACCTGGACGAACAGCAGGACGGTGGCCAGACGCGCGAACGACTGACCGATCTGATGCCACCGTCGCGTGACTTCGGTGGCCAGGGTCAGCGCGATCGGCAGGGCGATCGCGCCGGCCGCCTCGGGATAGGCGGCGAAGCGAACATGCGACCAGCCGAGTACCAGCAAACCGGCCAGACAGACCGCCGCGTAACCCAGGAACAACGAGCGCCGGCGTGCCGCCGATGCGATCAGGATGAGCGCTCCACACGCGCCCGTCAGCAGGAAATGCAGCGCGGGCAGCACGCCGACGATCGGCGACATCTCGTTGATATGGCCGAACATCGCGTCGCGTTGGTCTTCGTCGAGCAGCATGTTGGCGCGGAAAATCGCGTCGTGGCACGCCGCGGCCCATGCCGCGCAACAGACCGCCCCGATCGCGCAGGCGGCGGCGATGCGCGGTCCGCGGCCAGGAACCATCCGGTGCACCGCCCATAACCCGGCGCCGGTCGCGGCGACGGCGACCGCCAGGCCGGCGAACAACAGGCTCAGCCGGTCGATTTCCATCGCACCGATGCCCTCCGCCGGCGGATCGACCAGCAGCGCGAGCGTGGTCACCACCGCGAACGACAGTCCGCTCAGCCCGATCGCCCGCGGAATGTCGCTCGGGACACCGGCCCGCGCCGGGTACACGATCCACGCCAGCCAGAGCGCGCCAAACGCCAGCATGGTCAGCGGCACGCTCTCGGGCGAGAACCAAATGCCCAGGGCAGCCCAGGCGCCGAGGGCGATGCCGGCTTCGGGTCGCGCGAGGCCGGTGATCAGGCGCGCCGCCCAACCCCAGCAGGCGACCACGGCCACGGCGATGGCGACGTGGTGATGCACGACGCCAACCATGCCGTAGCTGATGATGGAGGGAGACAGGGCCGGCAGCATCGCTCCCAGCCACAGCCACTTGCGCGCGGCGAACGGCGCCGCGGCCCAGGCGACGGCGAACCCGAGCGCGGCCATGTTGAGCGGGCCGAACACCAGCGCGGCGGCGTGCAGGGCGTCATCGGGTTTCAGGAACAGGCGGAATGGCACGGCGAGCAGGCAAAGCAGGCTGTCGATCAGATGCGACCAGTGCAGCATCGTGCCGTGGCCGGATCCATCGCGCGCCACGGTGTCCATGACGGTGCCACCGCGCAGCATGTCGCGCAGCCGGACCAGGCGCATGTAGCTGTCGGGATTGAACAACCCGCCGGCGCGCAAATCCGGCAGGCAGCGCACGCTCATGCCCAGTGTGGCGACCGTCGCGAACATGACGCAGACGAAACCCGCCTCGCGGCCGACCTGAGCAGAACGTTGCATCGTTGAAACTCGCCTCCCGTTGGGGACTGACATTCAATCATATTACCGCGGCCGCGAATATCGCGGGTCCGCCGAGCCGCTTAGGCCATATGGCCTATACCTATGATCCGTTTGGCCTGGTCTCCTGGCCGAATTTACCAGAATGAAATTTTCCCTGAGTTTCACTCGTGTAAACGGTCGTTGCGAAGGAAACATAACCATGTTGATACTCAGGGTAGGCCGGATCTCGATCTCTGGTGGCAATGATACGCAACTGTTGCGTAAACATGGCATCAGCATCGAGCACACGGAATCGGGGCGGGATTCGCTCGAGTTCCTGCGGCTGTACGATTACGATCTCGTGCTGATGGATCTGGAGTTGCCGGACATGCAGGGCCACGAGGCGGTCCGGCTGGCGCGCGCCGCCGGTCTTTCGACCCCCTCGATCATTCTGGCGGAGACCGCGGCGCCGCAGGTCAAGGTGAAGGCGCTGGATCAGGGCGCCGACGATTTCGTGACGACGCCGTGCCATCCGGACGAGTTGCTGGCCCGCGTGCGCGCCGTCGTCCGCCGCAGCCAGGGACACGCGAATTCGGTGCTGCGGCTTGGCCCGGTGGAGCTCAGCCTGGATCGCCACGAGGTGCGGGTGAACGGCCAGAAGCTGTCGGTCTCGCGCCGCGAGTTCGGCGTGCTGGAACTGCTGTTCCTGAAACAGGGCGTGATCCTGAACAAGAACGCGTTCCTCAATCATCTCTATACCGGCATGGAAGAGCCGGAGATGAAGACCATCGACGTCATCATCTGCCGGCTGCGCAAGAAGCTGGCCGTCGCCGGCGTGCCGAACCTGATCGATACGGTGTGGGGCTGCGGCTACATCCTGCGCGAACCGCAGGTCACCGCCGAGCCGGCGAACTACCCCAACGCCTTCGCCGGCACGACCCAGGCCGCCGCCTGATCGCGGCATCCGAGACGTCTGGTGTCCCTGGGGTCGAAGCCCAGAACTCCCACTCGGATGTCCCCAGGGACGACATCCCGGCGCCGCCTCAGCCTCATCGTGGCCGTCTGCTGCCTGACCGGCGGCGGCCCGATGGGGTTTGGCGTTTTGGCGGCCCCAGCCGGGACTGATCCACCTGGGACTGCTCCACCTGGGACTGCTCCCCCGAGGACTGGCCCCCTGGGGACTGCCCCCCTGGGGACGGCTCCGCCCTGGGCTGGTTCCCTGGGGGCTGGTTCCCTGGGGGCTGGTGCACCGGGGGCTGGTGCACCGGGGGCTGGTTCGCTGAGGACTGGTACCCTGGGGGCTGGTGCACCGGGGACCGCTCCCCTGGAGGCGGGTCCCCCGCGAGTGGCGGGCCAGCGCGCGGAGGCCCTGGCCGAAGCGCCTGGCGATCCGCTGACGCCTTGCGAACGGGCCGGCGTCGCCGCCGAACAGGCCGGCGGGTTGCCGCCCGGCCTGCTGCTGGCGATCGGACGCGTGGAAAGCGGCCGGTGGGACGACGCCCGCGGCCGCGTGACCGCGTGGCCCTGGACGATCAACGCCGCCGGCAAAGGCCAGTGGTTCGATACGAAGGACGCGGCGGCCCGGACGGTGCGGGACTTGTTCGGCGGTGGCGTGCGCTCGATCGACGTCGGTTGCTTTCAGATCAGCCTGCTGTGGCACCCGGTCGCCTTCGCCAGCCTGGAGCAGGCCTTCGACCCGGACGCCAACGCGGCCTACGCGGCACGCTTCCTGCTGAGCCTGTTCAGCCAGACCGGCTCGTGGGAAGCGGCGGTGGAGGAATATCACTCCGCCGATCCCGCGCTGGGCTTCGCGTACCGCCAGCAGGTTTTCTCGAACTGGACGGCGGCGGCGATCACGGCCGCCGCCGCGCCGCCGGTGCGTGGCGCGGGGCCGCCGATGCGCGCCGCGGCATCGCCCCCGGTCGCGATGCCGGTGGTGATCGCCGGCGTCCAGGTCTGGACGCCGATGCCGGCCGGAACCGCGGCCGATGTCGTCGCCATGCCAGGAACGCCGCCGGCGGACCCGCCGCGCGCGCCAATGGGAGGCCCGGCCGCGGGCAGCACCGCTTCACTCCCGGCGGTTTCGTATCGCGTCATGCCGGCCGGGGTCAGAACCGTCGGAGTCAGACCGCTCGGGGTCACGCCAGCCGGGGTCACGTCAGCCGGGGCCAGGCCAGCCTGGGTCACGCCCACCGGGGTCGCCTCAGTCGGAATCACGTCAGCCGGACTCACGTCAGCCGGGGTCACGCCGGGCGAGGTCATCCCGGGCCGGTGACCGCGCGCATCGGCACCGCCCGCGGCGGCGCCAGGGTCCGCCACGCGACCGCCAGCGTCAGCGCGAACGCCATCGAGGCGGTGATGAACGCCACCATCCAATGCGTATTGGTCACGAGATTTCCCGACAACAGCGGCCCGAGAAACACCGCCACCGCGGTCCCCGTCAGCCAGTTCCCGGCACCGCCCGCCAGTCGCGCGCGGCTGAGCCAAACCAGCGCCACGAACACCAGCATCAGGTCGTAGAACATCAGCACCGGCACCGCCACCGGCGCGGCCGCGAGTAGCACCGCCGCGCGGATCGGCAGCGCCGCGTGGGCGCCCGGCCGCCAGACCCAGGCGACCGCGGCGGCGGCCAGGAGGCTCGCGACGGCCTGCACCGCGAACGCCGTGCCCGGTCCGCTGCCGAACGCCATCAATGCACCGTACGGACTGGTCAGCCCGCCCATGAAGATGGCGCGTCCGGCATAGACGTCGCCGGAGGCCGCGGCGGCGGACAGAAATGCCTCCCACGCCGCCATGCCGAATACGGCGAGCGAGGCCGCCGCCAGCGCCAGCACGGCGCCGGCGGCGCCCAGGAAGGCGCGCCTGTGACCGCCCGCGATCAGCGCCACCGGGATCAACAGGCCGAAATGCGGCTTGTAGCAAAGCGCGCCGAGGCACAGCCCCGCGAGCCACGGGCGGCGCTCCAGCCATGCCGTGCCGGCGGCGAACAGCGCGGCGGTGAGCAAGGCGTTCTGCCCAGTGCCGACCGCCCACCACAGGCCCGGAAACGCCAGGAACACCACCAAAGGCAGATCGGGCCGGATCAGCCGGCAGGCGAACCAGCACGCGACGGCGCCGGCGGCCTGAAACAGGATAAAGGCCGGCAGATACGGCAACCACGCGAGCGGCGCGCAGATCAGCAGGAACACCGGCGGATAGTAGAAGTAATTGTATTCGGTCGGGATGCCGAGCGCGGCCTGCTCGGCGGCGTGATGCGCCGCGTGGTCATAGGCGAGCCACGGCGTGCCCGCGTTCGCCAGCGCGCCCGCCGCGTGGAAGCTGACGAAATCCGTACTGGGCTGGTGCTCGAGCGGCACGATCAAACCATGCGCGCCGGCCACGCAAATCGCGAACAGGGCCAGTTCCGTGATGGCGAGGATCGTCGCGTAACCCAGCACGCGTTCCCGCGTTAGCCAGCCGCGGCCTCGCCGCGGCGGCGATCCCCGCGCTGCTTCCACCGGCACCTCCACTGGCGGTCCGTTCTGTCTCTGCTGAAGGCGGACCGCGCGTTTGTCCATGATTTTCTTTACCCGGGAGTTTCCGCCATGGCGCCAGGAGCATTAACGGACGCGGGTAACATCATCGGCCGTTCTGACCCGACTCCCCGGCGCGATCCCATCACGATCCGGCCTGGCCTTACCGCGTGCGCTCATGTCGCCCTGTGCATCGACTGAGCGCGCGGGAGGATTAAAACCATCGGCATACCAATCGCACGGCCACAATCCGTCAACGAAAACAGATGGTTATGGACAGGGCCGTCATGACTGTGGAAACCACGGTTGAAACCCACTTTCAGCGACGGTCAGCGAGGGGTATTTCAGCAGGTGCCGTGTGAATCACAAGCACCTTCTTGCTCCTCACCCACTGTGGTAAAGTTATGATAACGGCGTTGTGGGCGCACCACGTAAGAATTGCTCGACTCGCGACAACAGCAACCCACGCCACAGCCAGTCCTCCCAGCATGTCGACGCCATAGTGTGCCCCCTCACTCATTACCGACGCGAGCAGAGTCAGGTTGAGGATGAGCATGGGCAAGAACCATTTACGGCCACGTGCCATGTTCGCGAACAATACCCCCAATACCGTATGAAATGATGGAAACGAAATGATGCCTTGCGTTTCCCCCACTGTCAGGAGCGTGTGCGACCGCAAGGCGAGGATGTCGTCGCGCCATGGTTCGACGAGGCCGACGCCGTGTTGGGACCACGCCCCCACCGCTGGCAGTAGAAACATGATGGGGACGATAAGGCCAATGGACAGCATCCCGGCCAGCAGAAACTCATCAACGCGCTTCGGTTCCGCGTAGGAAAAATAGGCAATCAGCCCTATGCCTTGCGCCGGAGCGCTGACATACGCCAAAGCCAGAACGGAATGAAGTTTCGGATTATCGTTGACCAACCTGAACCATGCGATCCAGTCAAAGCCGATAGCGGAATCCGCGTGACCAAGCAGGGCATCAGCCATCGGGAAGGGGGACGCGGCCATGGCGGCATAAGTGACGAGGCTTCCAACATAACTGAATGCCACCATCTGCGCCGCCGTGGTGGCCACGCGAGCAATCAGAGCCGAGCGCCGTAGATATACAACGGACAGACCATACAGGAATATTGTACCAAGGACGGTATGCCACCTGATGGTGACCGTCATCCCTTGCGCGGCGAACAAGATGTAATCGACCGCGCCCACGGAGGCGATGAGCGCCCATATTAACGACTGCACACCCATTGAGTTTACCATTCAGAACGGAAGCGTTGTGATGTGAAACACGTCTCGGACGCGGGGTCCGCCATGGCGGCCCCGGGCATGGTTTCCGTATCCCTGTTGTTCGCGGCGATTGAACGCGCGGAGCGCGCCCCTCGGCTGATCCCTGGTTAATCCGGGCCGCGCTTCGGTTGCTTATCAGCGCCCACGAACCGGGCTGATCTCGCTCCGAGATACGGCGGCATGACCCCACGTTTTGTAGTCCCAATACCTTGCACCGGAGTTGCGACGAGAGATGCTTCGCACCACGACGTCTTCCGCTGACCGACCGGCGGGGTCGTCCGCCCGGTTCAGAAATCCCCCTCGCTGCCCGTCGCCGCATGCGGGCTTTCAACCGTGGTCTCCAAGGTCATCCTGGCCGTGTCCATGACCATCCGTATTCGTTGACGGATTGTGTCGGTACGTTTGACGTGCCCACGGTTTCGCCACGCCTGGCTGAGCGCGAGGCACGGGCCTGACCGACGGATCAATTCTCCTGGACAGCGCGCTGCCCGCGCGCGCGAATTCACCGCGGCGGAAAAACCAGAATCACGTGAGCGCCACCGAGCAACGCACCGGGATCGATCGCATCGCGCCCGAGCGATCGCCACCGCGCGAGCAGCGGTCGCGACGGTCGAATCCGCCCCGGCCGTCCGCGAAAGTACCGCGCGGTGGTTCAAATCGCCCGATCGCGCGGGGCCCTGGCGGGCGGACCAAGAGTCAGCGTCCACCGGGATCGCGAAAGGGTCATTCATGGAGAAATCTTCATCGGCGAGTTAATTTCCCGTCAATGAAACCGCTCGGTAACCTCGGCTGTGTTGATTTCCATCCGCGCGTGTTCGGTCGGACTGCTGCCGGGCAATCGCATTTGGGCAATGCACTGTGGGAGTTTATCATGATTGAGTACGCGAAAACCTGGCTTGAAATTAAGCTCGACCGCCGCGCCGTGACCGCGTTGGAATATGGCCTGATCGCGGGCGTGATCGTCGCCACGATCGCCGTCGGCTTCAGCGTTCTGGCCACCAGCCTGTCGACGAAGTTCTCAACGATCGGCAGCGGCCTCTGAGGATCTCTGGTTCCCGTTCTGGAAGCCGGCCGGGCGCGGCGGCGACACTCGCCGCCGCGCTTTTTGGTTCTCATGACCCGACCACGGACTGAACGAGGTTCCAGATGTCGCACCTGATGTCGCATGCCTGGCCCTCGGCGATCAGCACCGCGATGATCCTGGCGAGCGCCGCGGTACTGCTGCTCGCGGCCTGGCACGATATCGTTTCGCGTACCGTGCCAAACTGGATGCCGGGGGCGATCGCCTGCTTCGGCATCGTCGGCGCGCTCGCCGGTGATCGCCTGCTGATCAGCGCGGGCCTCGGCCTCGCCGTTTTCTGCCTGGGAGCGATTTGCTGGCGGCGCGGTTGGATCGGCGGCGCCGACGTGAAACTGCTGGGCGCCATCGCCATCGTTCTGCCGCCCGGCATGGTCTCGATGTTCGCCATCGCGATGTCGCTCGCCGGCGCCGCGCACGCCGCGGCTTACATGCTGGCGCGCCGGGTGGTGACCCGGCCTCCCCCGCTGGCTCCCCCGCTGGCTCCCTCGCTCGCCGCCGCTTTGGCCCCCCCTCTCGCGCCAATCCCGCCGCGCCAGCGCCCGCTGCTGCCGCGCGCGTTGCGCGCTGAACGGTGGCGGATCAGCCGCGGCGGACCGCTGCCTTATGCCTGCGCCATCGCCTTCGGTTTCCTGTTCGTCGTTTGCAACGGAGCTGCGCCATGATCGTGCGTGTCGCGTTCTTCATCCTCATGTCCCTGGGCCTGATCGGCTTCGGCACGGTCGCCTGGATCACCACGCGGCCAATGGGACTCGGCGGCCCGGCGCCAACCAAGATGATCCTGGTCGCGTCGCAGGCGATCGATGCCGGCAGCCTGCTGACGTCCGACGACCTGCAGCAAAAGGAAATCCCGGTCACCGAGATCACCAAGGAGTACAACCTCGACACGCCGGACGGCCGCCGCGGCCTGATGGGCGCGATGGCCAAGCGCAGCCTCGGCCTCGGCGAGGCGATCCGCAGCGATGACCTGATGCGGCCATCCGATCACGGGTTCATGGCCGCCGTTCTGTCGCCCGGGATGCGCGCGGTGACGATCAATGTCGACGCCGCCAGCGGATCGTCCGGGCTGATCTGGCCGGGCGACCGGGTGGACCTGATCCTGACGCAGATGAACAGCGATCCGGGAGCGCCTTTGGGCCGGCGGATCAGCGCGCACACGGTGCTTTCGAACGTCCGCGTCGTCGCCGTCGACTCACAATTGGTCTCCGCGCCAAACAGAAACGCCGCCGCAAGCCTTGATGCGCAAAATCGCACCGTGACGTTGGAAGTCGACGAGGAACAAGCGCAACGGGTGGCCGTGGGAATGCGTCTCGGCCGTCTCTCGGTCTCGGTCCGCGCGTCAAGCACGCTGGCCGGCAACGCGAAGACGGATACCAAAAACGACGCGACCTTCGCTCAGGACATCCTGCCCGACCTCGTGGAGAAACCAGCGGCCGCGCCTGTCGCTCCGGTGATCGTGGCGGCTCCTCCGCCACCGCCACCAGCGGATCCTCCCATGCGGGTCTTCTCGGGCCCGGGTGAAGCCAAGGAATTCAAATTCTGATGCGAGTGCTCACCGGCAAACTTCTGGAAGTTGGTATCGCGCTTTTCGTCCTCACCGCGCCGGTCGCGCGGGCCGCGGACGAAGCCGCGCCGCCGGCGTCCACCCCTCTGACGCGGCTGGCGCAGACCGCGCCGCCGGCCCCTGAACCGGCGGCGCCCGAGACAACCGCGCCCGAAGCTCAGACGCCCGCCGCCGCGGGCCAGGTCCAGTCCGCGCTGCCGCAACCCGGGCAGCCCGGGGCCCAACCACTGCCGGCCGAGATCCCCAAACCGTTCCACGGCTCGGTCTCGTTCGAGGCAGGCAGCGGCAAAATCCTGACCCTGACCCTGCCGGCCGCCAATATTTACGTCGCCGATCCGAAAGTGGCCGAGGTCCGGCCGGCCAGCTCCACCAGCCTGTTCGTGTTCGGCGTCGGTCCCGGGCACACCACGATCGCCGCCGTCGACATTCTGGGCCGGTTGCTCGCGGACTATGACATCACGGTGCGGCCGTCGGCGTTCGGCGCGCGTGAGGCGCAGTCGGCGATCGCCCGGTTGGTCCCGGGCAGCCGGGTGCAGGTCAAACCCTCGGGCAAAGGCATGATGCTGACGGGCGCCGTCGCCAACGCCTCCGACGCGGCGCAGGCGATGCTGATCGCGAAAGGCTTCTCGATGGCCGACGGCACGCCGGTGGAAAACCAGATGACGATCGCGTCACCGACCCAGGTCACGCTGATGGTGCGGATCGCCGAAATGAAACGCAGCACCGCGCGGACCATCGGCGTTAATTGGGCGGCGGCGGCGCAACTTGGCACGGCGGTAGGCGCCCATTCGGCGTCCGCGCTCGCGCCCTTGATCACCGGCACGCTAAACACCGCGGCCTGCGCCACCAATTCCGGCCGCCTGTGCTTCGACACCGTCCTCAATGCGCTCGCCAACGAAGGTCTGGCGCATATCCTCGCCGAACCGAACCTGACGGTGATGAGCGGTCAGCCCGCGTCGTTCCAGGCCGGCGGCGAATATCCGTACGCGGTGCCGGGCGGCAATGCCAATCCGAATTCCGTCACCATCGACTTCAAGCCGTACGGCGTGCTGCTCAGCTTCGTACCGACGGTCCTGGGCAATGGCCGCATCAACCTGCACGTGAAGCCGGAGGTCAGCCAGCTCGACAGCACCAACACGGTGCAGCTGCCGGGCGGCGGCGTGGTCGACGGATTGTTGGTGCGGCGCACGGAAACCACCGTTGAACTGGGCTCCGGCGAAACCTTCGCGATCGCCGGGATGTTGCAAACGGTCAGCAACAACAACGACTCCGGCCTGCCCGGCCTGGGTGACACGCCGATCATCGGGGCATTGTTCAAGTCCAACGCCATGACGCGGGAACAAACCGAGCTGGTGATCGCCGTCACCCCGATCCTGGTGCGTCCGGTGCAGAACATGGCGCAACTGAAAATGCCAACCGAAGGCTACCAGGTGCCTGGCGATACCGACCGGTTGCTGCTGCTGCGGCAAGTGCCGAACCGCGATGGCACGGTGGCCGCGCGGCCACCGGGCGAAGCGGGATTCATCGTGCGATGAGGTCTTTCATGGACAAGACATTCAACCAGACGCCGGGCACGCCGGGGCCAGGCAACGGGGCGCCGCGCGCCAGCAAACCGGGCATCAGGGCAGTGTGCGCGGCCGCCGCGCTCAGTCTTCTGGGCCTGGCCGGTTGCGACCAGATCGACCCGCTGAAGCGCCCGTATATGTGGGAAGCCACCGGGGTCAATGCCCGCAACATCGCCGCCATGGCCGCCAATCCCGCCGACCTGGTGCATGGGCGCGATACGGCAAGGCGCCGGGTCGCCATGGAGTCGGACGGCGTCGACCGTCTCTGGTCCGGCAAGGCATTGCCCTTACCGACGGACATGCCCGGCTCCGCCGTCGGAGGCGCCGCCGGTGGTGGCGGTGGTGGCGGTGGTGGCGGTGGTGGTGGCGGCGCGGCCCCATCGTCCGGCGGAGGCAGCTGATCCCATGCCACCCGAAGACGGACGTTTGAATCTCGCCGCGGTTGTTCCTCCCCCCGATCAAAGCGCCGGCCGGCACGACCGCCCATCGCTGATCGGCTTCCTGACCGACCGCGAGTCGGAGGACGCGCTCCGCGAAGGCCTGTCCGAAGCCACCAGCGAAACCCTCGATATTCGCCGCGGCGGCATTCGGTCCGCGATCGGAGTGATGCAGAAATTCGCCACCCCGCGCGTGCTCGTGATCGACATCTCCGGCGACGAACAGCCGCTGAGCGCGTTAAGCGAGCTGGCCCATGTAGTCGAGCCCGATGTCTGCGTGCTGGTCGTCGGCGAGGTCGAGCATGCGGATTTCTACCGCGAAATCACCCGCGGCCTGGGCGCCGCCGAATATCTCAGCAAGCCGATCACGCGGGAGAAGGTGCTGCGCCATTTCGGCCCCTTCGCGCAAGGCAGCGCCTTCGCCGCGCCCGCCATGCTGGGCGGCCGCGCGATCGGCATCACCGGCGTGCGCGGCGGGGTCGGCGCGACGACGATCGCGGTCAATCTGGCCTGGCATTTCGGCGTCGGCATGCGCCGTCACACCGTGCTACTGGACCCCGACACGCATCTCGGCGCCACCGCGTTCCTGCTGAACATCCAGCCTGGTCCCGGTCTGCGCATGGCCCTGGAATCGCCGGACCGGATCGACAGCCTGCTGGCCGAGCGCGCCGCGCAACCGGCCGCCGACCGGCTGCACGTGCTGGCGGCGGAAGAAAAGATCGCCTCGAACACCAGCCACGCCCCCGGTGCCGCCGCCGCGCTGCTGACCGCGTTGCGGAATCGGTATAATTTCATCATCGTCGACGTGCCGTACGCGCCGGTGCCGCTGTATCGCGACCTGCTCGATCTGGTGGACCAGCGCATCCTGGTGATGGATCCCTCGCTGGCGGCGATCCGCGATACCGTGCGCCTGCTCGGTCTGCCGAAAGGGCCGGGCCAGGACCAGCGCGCCGTGGTCGTGCTCAACCGGACCGGCGTGCCGGGCGGGCTGAGCCGCAAGCAGGTCGAAGAAGCACTGAAAATGAAGGTCGACGTGTCCATTCCGGACCTGCCGCGGCAGGTCGGCAACGCCGCCACGCTGGGTGAGCCGGTGATGGTGACCAGCAGCGGTTTTCGCAACGGCATCGTCGACATCGTGCGCCAGGTCGCCTCGGTCCGCCTGCTCGACGGCGGCAACGACGGTTCGATGCCGATCGCCAGTCAGGTCAAACGGAGTCTGTTCTCCATGCTGCGACGGAAATAAATAATGATCACGGTCTCAGTTCCAACCTTCGGCCGCCGCACCCAGGTTTCGCACACGCAGGCGGCGCCCGCCGAGGAGGGCGGCCCGGAAAGCCTGCGCGAACTGATGGACGCCGGCTCGCCGATCACCGAGGAAATCGTCACCGAGTTGCGCAACGCCTGCCTGGCGCGGCTCGACCCCAACGTCGTCGCCGCGATGCCGGCCGAGCGGCTGATCATGGACGTGGAGCGGCTGGTCTCGGAACTCGCCACCGAGCGGCGCTACCAGCTCAACGCGCGCGAGCAGCACATCCTGGCCAACGAACTGGTGCACGACATCACCGGTCTCGGTCCGCTGGAAGCGTTGCTGGAGGATGACTCGATCGCCGACATCATGGTCAACGGGCCGCACCGCACCTTCATCGAGAAGGGCGGCAAGGTGACGCTGGCCAACATTCATTTCCGCGACCAGGCGCATCTGATGAACGTGTGCCAGCGGATCGCCGCGGCGGTCGGACGGCGCATCGATGAATCGAGCCCGATGGTCGACGCCCGGCTGAAAGACGGTTCCCGCGTCAACATCGTGTTCCCGCCGCTGGCGCTGGAAGGTCCCTACGTCTCGATCCGGAAATTCGGCAAGAAAGCGGTCGACTTCGCGCAGCTGGTGCGCTGGAAGGCGCTGACCTTGCCGGTCGCGCGGGTGCTGGAAATCGCCTCGCAGGCGCGGCTGAACATCGTGGTCTCGGGCGGCACCGGTTCCGGCAAGACGACGATGATGAACGCCATGTCGCGGCTGATCGATCACGGCGAGCGGGTGATCACCGTGGAAGACGCCGCCGAGTTGCAGTTCCAGCAACCGCATGTCGTGCGTTTGGAAACCCGCCCGTCCAGCCTCGAGGGCCGCGGCGAAATCAATCAGCGCGATCTGGTGCGCAACGCCCTGCGTATGCGGCCCGATCGCATCATCATCGGCGAGGTGCGCGGCGGCGAAGCGTTCGACATGCTGCAGGCCATGAACACCGGCCATGACGGCTCGATGTCGACCATCCACTCCAACACCACGCGCGACGCGCTGACCCGCATCGAGAACATGGTGCAGATGGGCCACATGGGCCTGCCGGCCGCCGCGATCCGCACCCAGATCGTCGGTGCCATCGACCTGATCGTGCAGGTCGAACGGCAACGCGACGGCGGCCGCCGCGTCATTCAGGTGACCGAGGTCTGCGGCATGGAAGGCGACGTCATCACGTTGAACGACATCTTCCAGTTCGAGGTCCTCGGCGAGGGGCAGGACGGCAAGTTGTACGGCAAATATCACGTCAGCCGGGTGCCGCCGTCGTTCCTGAAACGGTTGTCGTATTTCGGGCTCGACCGCGCCTGGCGGGCGGCGCTGGAGGAAGCCGAGAACGGCCAGTGAGAGCGGTTGGCCGCCGCCGGGAGTCGGGCACTGATCCGGTTCGGCCAACAAGGGAGTTCAGTGACCGATGAACGACAGCGCGCTGCAATATCTGCTTCTGATGGGGGCCTGCCTGTCGCTGATCGGCCTTGGGCTCAGCGGCGTGCTGGTATCGCGCGCGCAATCGGCGAACGATCGGAGATCGAAACGTCTGACCAGGATCCTGGCGCCGCATCTGCGCAGCACGCAAATCGAACTCAGCGCGTTCACGCTGCCGGAGGATCGCGGCCCACGCTCGACGGCCGGCACGTTCGCCGCGATCTTCGGTTTCAACCTGGAACGGCAGGCGCTCTATCCGACGCGGTGGTACATCATTCTGGCGATCACGTTCCTGCTGGCCCTCGCCGCCCGTTACGCCTCCGCCGAATTGCTCGGCACCCTCTCCTGGGCCGTGCTGCCGATCTCCTGGGTGACCTTCAGCCGGATGTTCTTCAACCGGGTCGAAAGCAAGCGGCGGAATTTACTGCTGCTGCAATTCCCGGACGCGCTGGCGATGATCGTGCGTTCGATCCGGGTCGGCGTTCCGGTGATCGACGCGGTGCGCAATGTGTCGCTCGCGGCGCCCAGCCCGACGGCGGGCGAATTCAACCGGCTGGTCGACCAGATCTCGGTCGGCACGCCGCTCGATGAGGCGGTGACCGAACTCGCCACCCGGAGCGGTCTGGCGGAGTACCGGTTCTTCGCGACCGCGCTGTCGCTGCAGACGCAGACCGGCGGCACCCTGAGCGAAACGCTGGAGAATCTGGCGGACGTGATCCGCAAGCGCGCGGCACTCAAGGCCCGCGGCCATGCCATGACGGCGGAGGCGCGCACCAGTTCCGCGATCCTGGCGCTGCTGCCGTTCGTGACGGGCATCATGCTGTACGTGCTCAATCCGAACTACATGATGATTTTGTTCACCGACCCCACCGGCAAGATGTTCTTCAGCGCGGCGGTCATTTCGCTGATCATGGGAATGCTCTCCATCCGCGCGATCATCAAGTCGGTGCTGCCGTGACCGCGCCGCCCGCCATGGCATCGGAATAATGGAATTGCCCTGATGGAAGCCACCACGCGTTACGCGCTGCTCGCCGGCGCCGGATTGTTCCTGGTGGCGATGATAACCGGGGCCTATATGCTGCTGCGCGACATGCGCGGTCAGGAGCGCTATGGCTCGCGGGTCCGCCAGATCCATGGCGAGGAGCGGCTCAGCGCCGTGAGGGTGGAACGGGTGCCGTTCCGCGAAACGCTGTCCCGCGCGGTCTCCGGGATTGGTCAGGGAATCCTCAGCTGCGGCCTCGTGCCGGCCGCGACCAGGGGCCAGCTGGAGACGATGCTACGCGGCGCCGGCGTGCGCGGCGAACAAAGCGTCGGCGTGTTTTTCGGCGCCAAGATGGGCATGATGATCGTGCTGCCGGTGATCATGTGGTTATGCATCCGCAACATGGGCTGGTCCGACCTGGTCACCATGCTGTTGCCGATCGCGACCGGCGTGATCGGCCTCATTCTGCCGGACATGGTCGTCAAGCAGATGCGCAAGCGGTTCATGGGGCGGCTGGAAAAAGGCCTGCCGGACGCGCTCGACATGATGGTGATCTGCGCCCAGGCGGGGCTTGGTCTGGGTCCGGCGATCATTCGGGTGGCGGATGAAATGAAGACGTCCTATCGCGACCTCGCGATCGAGTTCTCGCTGACGGCGAACGAGTTGCAGATCATGTCCGATACCCGCATCGCGCTGCACAACCTTGGCCAGCGCACCGGGCTGGAGGCGTTCCGCCGGCTGGCGATGACGCTGATCCAGACGATTCAATACGGCACGCCGCTGACCGACGCGTTGCGCACCTTGTCCGCCGAGATGCGGCAGGAAGCGCTGACCGCGTTCGAGGAGTCAGCCGCGCGGCTATCGACCATGCTGACCTTGCCGATGATCATCTTCATCCTGCCCTGCGTGTTCCTGATCGCGGGCGGGCCGGCGATCATTCAGGTCATGCACTCGATGTCGAACTGAGGCGGCGCCCGGCACCGATCGCGGCGGACCGCGAGGCGACTTCCGGTTCTGTAACCTATGAGTAGGGCGCGGCGGCGTATCCAGGATCGCATTGTCCTGGACTTCGCGCCGGCGTGAGGTCAAGGTCATGTTATCCCGCGGCGCCAGAAGCTCAATCAGGGACCGAGAACCGCATGATCCGTTCATCCATTCGCTCCGCCGGGCTGGCCATTCTGCTGACCATGAATGGCTGCGGCGACATCGTTTCGTCCGCTACCGGCGCCAGAACGCCGGGCCTCAATGTCGCGGAAGCCGCGTTGCAGGGCGGCGCGGGCCAGATCGCGCTGCAGGTGAGCGACGGCGTGCTGCGTGACTCACCCAACAACATCCACGCGCTGGAAATCAAGGGCGACGCGCTGACCCTGCTGGGCGACTACGACGGGGCCGCCGCGATCTTCCAGCAATTGCTGGCGAAGGACCCGAACTCGATCCGCGCCAGGATCGGTCTCGGCCGGGTCAGTCTCTCGAAGGATCCGGCCGCCGCCGAGGCGTTGTTCCAACAGGTCCTGACCCACGCGCCCAGCGACATGACGGCGTTGAACAACCTGGGCATCGCGCGCGATCTGCAAGGCCATCACGCCGAGGCCCAGACAGCGTATCGCCAGGCGTTGGCGGTCAACCCGGATCTTGAGTCGGCGCAGGTCAACCTGGCGCTGTCGATGGCGATGAGCGGCCACGGCCCGGAGGCGATCGCGTTGCTGAAGGACAAGGCCGTTCAGCCCGGCGCGCCGGTCAAGGTCAGACACGACTACGCGGTCGTGCTCGCGATGGCGGGCAACCGTGCCGAGGCCGAGCGGGTACTGGGCGATGACCTGTCGCCGGATGAGGTGCGTCAGGTGCTGGACAGCGTGACCGGCACGCACACGAGGCTCGCGCGCGACGGCCAGACGAGCCAGGGCGGCGCGGCCCTCGCGTCGCGGCAGTGGGGCGACGACGTGCCGCCGGATGTCGTTCAGGTGCCCGAGGCGGCGGCCCAACCGACGCTGAGCCGGACGGCGCGGAGCCAGACCGGGCCCGCCACGGCCGACTTCGCCGCGGCCGCGACCCCCGCCGCGATGGCCGCTCCGCCGCCGATGGTCGTGCGGCCGCGGCTGGACGCCGAGTCCGCGTCCGATACGCCGGTGATGCAACCGGTCAGCCCGATCGGGGCGGCGGTCGCCAACGAGCGGACCCTGGCCCTGCCCCTCCCGAGCACGAATTCCAACACCGCCGCCAGCGGACCAGCACGGGATGCGGCGATCGCGACCCCGGTGGTCGTGGCGATGCCGGCGGCGGCACCCCGGCAACGGTTGGCCTCCAGCCGCGACCCCGCGGCCGATGCCGGCCAGGCTGTGTTGCCCGACGCTCCGCCGGCGCCGCCGGCTTTGCCGCCGATGCCGCTGCCGCCCGGCTATCAGTCGCCGGCCGCCGCGGCCCGCGTCGAGCCGTCGGCGCGACCCGTGGCGACCGCCGCCGAGGCCACGCCTCCGGACGGGACTCGGCCAGAGGGGACTCGGCCAGAGGGGATTCGGTCCGAACCCGCCCAGACGATTGGACAGGCGGCGCGGTCGGCTCCCATGACGGCGACGATGGCCGTGACCGTGGCGCGCGCGGCACCCGAGGCGCCGGCGAACGGTAGCGCGGGGGCCGGCGCGGCGATGGCCGCGGCCGTGACACACGCCGTGCCCGAGGCAGTGGTGAACGGTAGCGCGGCGACCGAGGGTGACCCGGCCAACGCGTCCGCCGGGATCGCCAGACCCGACGATACCACCCCAATGGTTCAGTTCGTTGCCGCGCCGTCCGAAGAGTCGGCCCATTCGGTCTGGCAGGACCTCGTGCACCGGTTCCCCGATGCGCTGGGTCAGCGGGAACCTCTGGTGATCCGCTACGAGCGCGGCGGCACGGTGTTCTGGCGGCTGCGCGCCGAAGGGTTCGGTACGGTGGCCGAGGCACAGACGCTGTGCGCCCGGCTGCGCGCCGGTGGCCAGGACTGCTTCGTGCCCCGATCCTGAACGCCGGGCCTTAACGGCGCGGTCCCCGGCACGGGTTTTGCTTTGGCGCCCTGGGCGGCGGCCCTGACGGATCATATTCACCCGGCACGCTTTGGGCCCGGCGCAGCGACGGTTCGGGCGCCTGGGCGTGGCCCCCCGCGCGGCGGCACCATCCGCGCGCCGACACCCGGCCTGAGCCTTCCGGCGGCGACATTCGCGCTTGGCGCGGTCCTATGAGAGGATTATTTGCCTGCTTGTTCGCTTCGCATGAAGGGCCACGCAGTTGAGCAACCCGTTCCCTCTCGCCAAACTGATCACACCAGCGCTGGACGGGATCGTCCGCGCCGTGTCCGGCCGCGGCAACCAGACCGAGGGCCTCGCCAAAGCCGATGCCGCGATGAACCTGATCCTGGCGTTCCAACCGCGTGACGTGATCGAGATGACGCTCGCCGGGCAAACCGTGTTGTTCAACGAATTGCTCGCCGATGGCGCGCATGACGCGCTGCGCGGGACGGTGGACGGGGCGAAGCAAAGGAGCCATGCGATTCTCGTGAGCATGGGCCGCCTCGTGCAAGGGCACCTGGACCGGTTGGAACGGCGCGGCAACCAGCCGTACCGGACCGCGGCCGCGGCGCCTCGGGAGGCGGCCCGGCCGGTCGCCGTTAAGCGGCCGGAAACGGTCCAATGCCGCCGCCGTTCCGCCGCGGACGCCGCCTGAGACGGGGCCTGAGAGGGGGCCTGAGATCGGGCCTCGGCTGGTGGTGACCGCGGCGATCCCGGTCCGGATGGTCGCGCCGGACACGGGTGGCGGGCTACCGGCCGGGAAACCGGGGGTGGAGACATCCTGGCTGGATGCACCGTTCGAGCAATGGCTGATCGAGACGCCAGCCGATCTGGCCCGGAAAGCCGGAGTTGGCGCGACGGTGGCAGCGCCATCGGCGGCGGAGCGGGATCGTGGCGCGGTCGCGGCGCGGCCTTGTGTCGTGCGGCGCGCCGCGGAGCCGGCGTTGCCGCGCCAGCCCGACGGGTATTCGTCCGCCCGAACGCGGGTGGACGCCGCGCCCGGGGATTGAACGCCTGAGTTTTTCGCATGTTTGGGCGCGGCGGATGCTGCTCCCATGTCCGAACATAGGTTTGCCGCTCCATGGCCATGGGAGACCCGGGGCGAGACCGGACCATCAATAAACCTCGGCGGTGTTGCCGGCCGGCGCTGGAGTTTGCTGACAACCCGGCACGCGCGACCCGCTGTGCGCCCTCTGTTCCTCTGTCCCTCTGTTCCTCCCAGATGAAACCTTTCGGTGCTGATCGAGGACTGTTGCCTGGCGTGGGTGGCACGATTGGGCCGGCCGGATTCTGAGCGAACGGGAGCAAGGAATCATTTGGGAGGAACAGAGGGACAGAGGAACAGAGAAACGGGACCGCCCCGGGAGCGTGCGCACCTTCGGCTTCGGCGCCATCGGGAGATGATTGGTCGGGCCCGATCCCCACGCAACGCGCTCCATTTTATCCCTTCGCTCCACCGAGGGATGTTCAGGGGTTGTTAATCCCCGGCGGATAGCTTCACCAAAGCCGAAGGACCGCGACCATGAAACCTGTTCCGCACAGTGACCTGACCCGCCGCGTGATTGGTTGCGCGATCGAGGTGCATCGTCATCTCGGCCCAGGATTGGTGGAGAGTATGTATGAGACGTGCCTGTGCGATGAGTTGACTGAAGCCGGCCTGTCCTTCGACCGGCAACGGCGATTGCCGGCCGTGTATAAGCGCCGGACCCTGGATGGCCATTATCAACTCGATGTCATCGTCGAGGAGACGTTGGTGCTCGAAATCAAAGCGGTCCACCAGGTTCATCCGATCCACCAGGCGCAGTTGATGACTTATCTTCGCCTCAGCGGAACTCCGTTGGGACTGTTGATGAATTTCAATACGGTCCTGATGAAGGATGGCATCACCCGGGTCCTCAATCCCAACGGACCATGGCAATCCAAAGCCTGAGCGCCGCCCCTATTGTCCCAGCAACCGCAGCACCCGTCCGCCATAACGTTGCAGTTTCGACGCTCCGACGCCTTTGACCTGGCCCAGTTCCTCCAGGCTCGCGGGGCGCGCCGCCGCGATCTCCCGCAGGGTCGCGTCGTGGAAGATCACGTACGGCGGCACCGCCTGAGACTTCGCCTCGCTGGCGCGCCAGGAGCGCAAGGCATCGAACAGCGCCTGGCTGAACTCCCCGGCCGCCGACGCCAGGCCGCGGGCGGGCCGCTCCACCGCCGGCTTGCGCGGCGCCGTCTGCCGCAGCAGCACCGCGGTCTCGCCACGCAGGATCGGCCGGGCCTTTTCCTCGACGAGGAACAGTCCGCCATGGCCCTGGGTGTCGACATCCAGCGCGCCGAGCGCGATCAGTTGGCGGACGATGCCGCGCCAGTACGGCGCCGCGTGCTCGGCGCCGATGCCGAACACCGACAGCCGGTCGTGGTGATGGCGCAGCACCGCCTCGGTCTTCTCGCCGCGCAGCACGGCGATGGTGTGGACGGCGCCGAAGATCTGATCCGTTCGATACACCGCCGAAAGTAGTTTGCGGGCGTCCAGGGTGGCGTTGGAGGTCAGGGGCGGATCGTCGCAATTGTCACAATGGCCGCACGGCGTCTCCATCGTTTCGCCGAAGCAGGCGAGCAGACCCCGCGTGCGGCAGCCGACCGCCTCGGTCTGCGCCACCATGTCCTCCAGGCGCAGCCGCATTACCCGCTTTTGCGCCGAGGGGGCGGCGGATTGCGCCAGCCAATGCCGCGCCCGGGCAACGTCCTGACCGTCGTACAGCAGCAACGTCTCGGCCGGATCGCCGTCGCGGCCGGCGCGGCCGATCTGCTGGTAATACGCCTCGGGGCTGTCCGGCATGTCCAGATGCACGACGAAGCGCACATCCGGCCGGTCGATGCCCATGCCGAAGGCGATGGTCGCCACCACCACCAACGGCTCGCCCGAGCGGAAGCGTTCCGCCGACGCTCGTTTCTGAGCCGGATCGAGGCCGGCGTGGAATGGTACCGCCGGGAAGCCCTTTTCGACCAGTTTCTCCGCCACCCGCTCGGTCTTCGCCCGGCTGCCGCAATAGACGATGCCGCAGGCGCCTTTGTGGCGGGCAAGAAACGACAACAACTGCGCTGTTTCGCCGACCTTCGGCTCGGCCGCGAGGTGCAGGTTGGGGCGGTGGAAACTGGCGAGGAACACTTCCGCCGTGTCCATCTTCAGCGCGGTCAGGATGTCCTGGCGGGTGTTGGCGTCCGCCGTCGCGGTCAGCGCCACCCGCGGCACATTGGGAAAGAGTTCGCCCAGTCGGGCGAGGTCGCGGAATTCCGGGCGGAACTCGTGGCCCCATTGGGAGACGCAGTGCGCCTCATCGATGGCGAACAGGGCCAGTCGCAGACGGGACAAGGTGTCGATCGTGCCGTTGCTGAGCAGGCGTTCGGGGGAGACGTAGAGCAGGTCGAGGCGTTGCTCGACCAGTTCGCGGTGGACGTGGCGGGCTTCCTCGGGCGGCAGCTCGGAGTGCAGCGCGGCGGCGGCGACTCCCGCCTGGCGCATGGCGGCGACCTGGTCGTCCATCAGCGCGATCAGCGGCGAGATGACGACGGCGGTTCCTGGGCGGCACAGCGCGGGGATCTGATAGCAGATGCTCTTGCCGCCGCCGGTGGGCATCAGCACCAGGGCGTCGCCGCCGGCGAGGACGTGGTTGATCACGGCTTCCTGCGAGCCGCGGAAGCCGGGGAAGCCGAAGACGCGGCGGAGGACGGCGAGGGGGGAGTCGGGCGCGATTGGGGTGTCGGGGACGTGGGGATCGTCCCCCGGCGACGGATCGTCGTGGAGCAGGGAGCGCAGCACTAGCGGCGGCCTGGCTGGTGGGGGTTGGGCACGGGCGGGCGTCCTCGGGCGGGGTGGGGGATTACCAGCCGATTGGTTAAGATTCGGTCAACTGGGGGTGTCGTGCTTCTGGCTGTGTTCCAGGGAGTGGTGTAGGAGGTGGCGTATATTTGGCGCGATCATCGGAGCGATCTTGGCGCAGGTTTCGCGGCTTTCGGGGTAGGTACCTTCAGATCTTTCGGCCCACCAGCCTGTCCCCTTTTCGTCACCGAACCCACCTCGCTTATGCCGCCTTCGCCATTGCCACCGTATCTTGCCGAGATGTTCCCGAAATTGATTGAATTTACCTGCCACGTTTCTCGATCGATCTCTGGCCTTACGGAGATAATTAGTGGTGCTCGAAGCGGTTCCAGATTCGTTGCGTAGAGAGATGCTGATAACATGATGAGTAATCCATTCATGCCATAAACCACCCAGCGAAGAGCATTGATAGGACCAAAGCGAGAGAACCGCTTACCTGGCCTCCTACTAAAAGATCGAAATCGCCTCGCCGCCAACTGATAAGGGGACTGGCCGTCAATCAAACTCCATGTGCAGAAGAGAACGCATATAGCAAAAACCAAAAGGACGTAGATATACATCAACGCGTCGTGTTTGGTACGGAATAAAATAAATAGACCACTAGGAAAGCTAACGAAGGTAGTAGCAAGGGCAGTTACGGCAACCTCACCCTTAGCGTTAAACTCTATAGTGTGAGCAGTTCCTTCTGGCAACGCATTCAGCTTTTGTAGGTCGACGGCGTGTTGAGCCATAGCTCGGTCGGTTGGTATACACCACCGCTGCAATGCGATTGCAAGAAAAGGTGGACCACAGCTTAGAATAAGATCGCCGAGGTCCATCGTCTCTCACGTTCTATGAAACGTTTACAATAATCACCAACCGCGGGGCAAGAGGGTCGTCTTGCCATGCATGACTCGGATCATCACGATATTCTATCTTCGCAGAGTTGATAGTGATGGAGCATGCGTTCGGTGCCACGCAGGTGATGATCGCTACATCCGGATAGACCAGATTCGGAGCTAACGTTATAGCCGTCGCGGTCCAAGTCGTTTTCGGAAGGCCAGGGAGGACACTGTAGTGGGAGAATTCCAATTCGAGGCGTGGAGGATGGTCGTGGGGTGCAGAGTGAGGTAGAATCGTTACGACCATAACGTCGAATCCTATAGTCGCACCGTTCTCGATTTCGATGACGTGCTCCGCATTCCCGGAGCCAAGGGGAATGTCTGTCACCTCAATCCCATTCAGGCGACAGAAGGACCTCACAAAGAAATAGCCGACACTCACTTCAGTGGCCAACTCGTTGCCCCCCCGGGGTGTGTGTGTATGGCTTGCCTTGCAGGATTAGGTCAAGTCTACCCCTTAGGATGTCTCTCGTAGCAGTACTCGTGCAACGCTGTCCACTGCGTCCACCGCGGTTGCATGCCCGATATGAGCAATATGTGTCTGGGAAACGAAACTAGCAAGCGGCTCGGCTATGGTATTCAACCAGCGCGGTAGAGCCGAAACACCAATATAGTCCGGCGCCGGGACGTCGGACGGAACCTTTTCCAGATCGACTCGAGACCAAATCGTAAAATCTGACGAGGGAGCCACTCGCCTAGCATCAATGTGCTCCAGACGGACAAAACAAGAGTCCGCTGGAATTTCATATTTAAGCGCACCACAATCAGAGAATTTCCTCGTTTTGATGCGCTCATCTGCCCGGAAGGCTAGCGCCTCAAACGAGCCTCTCTCGGTTTGGGGAAAATTTCCGGCGAAGAAGAAGAACATGCGATCAAGATTGACCCGACCTCGCCAGTAGATCGTTACATGCGGATCCTCGTCGGTCACCTCCGCCTTAAGCATTTCGCTTCCGTGGCGCTTCGCTGTCAGCCGCGTAAGGTGCTCAGTCAGATGAAATTTGACAACCTTCATCGCCGAGATCCCTTTAGCTGCCAGCTTGAAGGATTTATGAGCGGCCCGTTTGGGGCAGCAGCGAGAGTTGCACAGTTGCACCGAATCGTCGGACTGTCAACATATTGTCCGACTCGTGTGTCCGAACGCCGAACTAGGCTGAAGGTTCCGATCGATCTACGTCCCGCCTTCGGTGGGTCCAGTCCCATGTGCCATGCTGATGCAACCATGTGACGGGACACGCTTAAAAAACGGTTAATTAAGGTGTTAAGAATTGCAACCGCGTTACAGCATCGCCTCATAATCGACGCGCGCTTATGATGGTCACGGATGCGGCGGACCACGCCAGCGGCGCGGCGAAACTGAAGGGTTTCAGACAAAGGTCGACTACCCTCCGACCTCGATGGCCCACGGCGGCTGGGGTCGGAACCCGAAGGCGCCATCAATCGGGGAACTCGCGTCAACCATGGTACGCAACAACGGTGGCAATTGTCCACCCGTGCTGTTGACCATGTTCTGTAGCCCCCTTCGCGCCCAGGCTTTTGTGCCAGTGGCTTGGTGCAGAGGTAACGTGGGATTCCGAGCCGAGTCAAGATAGGCAGTCTTACTGCAGCCGAGCACAGCTAAGGCAACTCGGCCAGTGATCCGGACCGCCTCGGATCGCGCCTCAGTATGATCAAATGTGACGGCGACGGTTGAGACAGTCCGCGCTATTGTGCCGACCAGCATCCACCTCAGGGCCGTGGTGTACCTGAGCATACCTTCCCCCCAATCGTCCGTCCGGTGAACTGCTGTCCACGACCCATCCGATTGAGGCATTTTTTGTGCCAATTCTCTAACTGATTGATTTTTAACGGAACTGCAAGCTATTTGGGGACTTGCGGCCAATCTCCGCAAGTAGGTTGTAAGGAATTCCGACATTGTAAGAATCGTTTACTTTCATTGACTTACGAGAAATATGTAGCATTTTCGGTCGCTTAAGTGAAAGAAAAGTGTAAAGAATTCCGACACTCCGAAAAATTGTAACATAACCAGACTAGCACGGATAGGTAGAGAACAGCAAGGAAATGAGTGCCACGTTTAGACCAAACCTGATACTATATCCAATTTTTTCATCTTGAGGACCAAAAGGCAGGCTGCGCTCGAAGTCGGTGCAAACCGAGCGGAACTGGCGACCGAGAACCAGAAATCAATCCCTAGAACCATCGCCACGACGAACGAATGCCCGCCCGATTTCCTGCGACTGCATACCATCAGTGCAAAAGGTTTCATTTCGTGCAACTGGACTGCTTCAGGGTAGCTGCCCGTTACCTGATGTTCATTTTCCGCTATCTCAAACGTTATGACGTGCCGAAAAGGTGGGCAACCTTTACGCTTCCCTCACCCCGCCGCCGCGACCGCCTTCCCCCCGGACAACCGATAAATCCGGTCCAGCTTCTCCACCCCGATCAACCGGTGCGCGATCAAAATCACCGTCCGCCCCTCCGCGACCTCGTTCAACGTCGCCAGGAACGCCCGTTCCGTCTCCGCGTCCAACCCGGCGCACGGCTCGTCCAGGATCAGCACCGGCGCCGGCGACAGCAGCGCGCGCGCCAGCGCCAGCCGGCGTCCCTGCCCGCCGGAGAACCGCGCGCCGCCCTCCCCCACCCAGGTATCGAGCCCGTCCGGCAAGGCACGCACCGCATCGCCGATCCGCGCCGCGTCCAGCGCGGCCCACAACGCGGCATCGTCGGCGTCCGGCCGCGCCAGCAGCAGGTTGTTCCGGATCGTGTCATCGAACAAATGCGTGGCCTGGCTCAGCCAGCCGATCCGCGCCCGCACATCGGCGGCGGCCAGCGAGGCGATGTCGACGCGGCCCAACAGCACCCGGCCCGCGTCCGGCGCGGCGACCTTCAACGCCAAGGCGGCCAGCGTCGACTTGCCGGAGCCCGAGGGGCCGAGCACCCCCACCCGTGTCCCCGGCGCGATGTCCATGCTCAGCCCGTCGAACACCTTCGGCAGTTCCGGCCGCCACTGAAAACTCACCGCGTCGAACCCCAGCCGGGAGCCGGACGGCAGCGCCGCCGGCACCGCCGGGTCGGGCACCGGCACCGGCGCGTCCGCCGCCTCCAGCACGCGATGCGCCGCCGCCGCCGCGTGGCCGAGATACGCCCCGGCTCTGGGCAGCCCGCCGATGACCTCGAACGCGGCGAGCACCAGGAACGCGGCGATAATGGCGCTCGATGGCGCCGCGCCGGCGGCGCACAGCACCGCGAACAGCGCCGCCTGGGCGCACAACAACGCTCCCGCCCCGGCCAGCGCGGTGCGGCCGGCCAGGCTGTGTTGCGCGCTCAGCAGCGCGGCCTCGCGCGCCTGGACGGCGGCGAGCATGCGTCCCTCGGCGCCGAACGCGCGCACCTCGCGCCAGCCGGTCATCATATCCAGGACCGCGATTCGCAGCTGCCCCATCGCCGCGGTCAGCCGCGTGCCTGCCTCGGCCGCGGAGCGCGCCGCGATCCAGGGCAGGACGAAGGCGGCCAGCACGAACAGCACGCCGATCGCCGCGGCCAGCACGGGCGCGCCCCAGCCCGGCCCGCCGCGCGCGATGACGATCACCGCGGCGGGCAGCAGCAAGACCGCCCCCGCCAGCGGCACCAGGACGCGCAGATAGACCCCATCCAAGGCCTCCACGTCGTTGACAAGGCGGGACAGCACGTCGCCGGCCTGGCGAAACCCCAGCCCGCCCGCCGAATTCGCCGCCAGTTTGCGAAACAGCCAGACCCGCAGATCGGCCAACGCGCGAAACATCGCCGTGTGGGTGACCATCCGCTCGGCGTAGCGCAGCACGACCCGCATGGTGCCCAACCCGCGCAGCACCAGCGGCGCGAACAGCGCCAGACTGGCCAGCGCCGCGCCGGCGACCGCCATCAGTCCCACGCCCGACGCCAGCGCCAGCAGCGACACCAGCACGCCGGCTGAGAGCCACAGTAACCGCCCCCGCCACAGGCCAATGATGCGCAGCAGATCGGACATCAGGGCAATCGCCTGCATCGGGGAAGCGCGAGGACTCCGCCCTCGGACCCGCCAGGAGGCTCTGCCTCCTGGACCTCCGGCAAAGGGCGAGGCCCTTTGCAATCTGTCCATTGGTTGGTGCTCTGAGGCGGGCCGACCGAGACCTTGCGAGGTCCGGGTTGGCCCGCCTCAGAGCACCAACCAAAATGAATGGTTCCAAGGGCAATGCCCTTGGCGGGGTTCCAAGGG
>Ga0181536_10000442_pt1 | contig 49667 bp, 40 predicted proteins | sample PEATcosm2014_Bin_41_FD_121105 | JGI IMG/M metagenome (GOLD analysis project Ga0181536, IMG submission 121105) | Peatland microbial communities from MTU Mesocosm Facility, Houghton, MI, USA - PEATcosm2014_Bin17_60_metaG | ecosystem: Environmental > Terrestrial > Soil > Wetlands > Peat | place...
GGCTCTTTTTGAAAAATCGCCGCGTCGAGGATTTGCTGGATTTCGCTGAGGCTGCGCCAGATGCGAAGTTCCTTCTCGGTGATGGCCATGAGCAGGTAGACGCGGACGGCGATCCAGATTTGCGTCTGGACCGCGTTGGATGAGGTGCTCGAGCTGACCCACTGCAACCGCGAAGAGGCGTCTCGAATCCTCAAGATCGGCGAGCGCACGCTTTACCGGAAGCTCGAAAAATACGGCCTCAAATGAGTGCAGAATGCGGAAAGAATTGAAACGGCGGCTTTCATCGCGCTCCGCGATCTTCAGAGCCGCCAGTACGCCGTGTCCGGCAGGTCCTCTTTCCTCAGCACGGACTTGACGTCCATCACCACGGACCGCGACGGGCGGCGCAGCAGCGAGCGGATCCAGGCGGCGCCCTTTTCGAGAAAGGCCCTGTGAGCCACCGCCAGGATGACGGCGTCGCAGCCGCCGATGGCCGATTCCGGGCTCAGCGCAAGGCCGTATTCGCGTTGCGTCTCCTCGGAAGAAGCCAGCGGATCGTGAATCAGGCAGGTGATGCCGTACTCGGAAAGCTCGCGGACGATGTCCACGACCTTCGAGTTGCGGATGTCCGGCACATTCTCCTTGAACGTGATCCCCAGCACGGCGACGCGCGCCTGGCGGACGCTGACTTCCTGGTTGACCAGCAGCTTGACAGCCTGCTCGGCGACATACTTGCCCATGCTGTCGTTGATCCGCCGGCCGGCCAGGATCACCTGCGGATGGTAGCCCAGCCGCTCCGCCTTCTGCGTCAGATAGTACGGGTCCACGCTGATGCAGTGTCCGCCGACCAGCCCCGGCTTGAAGGGGAGGAAATTCCATTTGGTAGAGGCCGCCTCGAGCACCTGCGAGGTGTCGAGGCCCATTCGGTGGAAGATCATCGCCAGTTCGTTCATCAAGGCGATGTTCAAATCGCGCTGGGTGTTCTCGATCACCTTGGCCGCCTCGGCGGTCTTGATGCTCGCCGCCTTGAAGACGCCCCGCCCGGCGACGAGGGCATAAACCTCGGCGACCTCCTCGAGGGTTTCGGCGTCCATTCCGGAGACGACCTTGACCACGCGCGCCAGCGTGTGCTCCCGGTCGCCGGGATTAATGCGCTCGGGCGAGTAGCCGACCTTGAAGTCCCGTCCGCAGACCCGGCCGGAAGCGCGTTCGAGCGCCGGGACGCAGACCTCCTCCGTCACGCCCGGATAGACGGTGGACTCGAAGACGACGATCGCGCCGGGGCGCAATTCAGGGCCGACGAGTTCGCTGGCGCTCACCAGGCAGGAGAGGTCCGGCTGCTTGGCGTCGTCCACGGGCGTCGGGACGGTGACGATGATGAAGTCCGAGCGCCTCAGCGCCGTCGGATCCGTGGTGAACTCCACTTGCGCCTCGGCCAGGTCCGCCGGCGAGACCTCGCGGGTGTGGTCCTCCCGCCGGCGCAATTCCTCGATCCGCCTGCGGCTGATGTCAAAGCCGATGACGGGCGCCTTCTTCCCGAAAGCCGCCGCCAGCGGCAACCCCACGTAGCCCAGTCCGACCACGGCGATGCTCCGGTTCATCGCTTCGCCTTTCTCCTGATGCAGGAATCCCCTGCGGCTCCGCGCCGCCCGCCGCGCAGACGGGCGCGGCGCCGCGCGAAAGTCTAGCACCGGCTTGAGGACCGGCGCAAGGGCGGCTTGGAACGGCTCATTTCCCCCCGGTCCGGTTCTGGCGCGAGCGCTCCAAGGCCTGCGTGACGTCCGCGAGAAGTTGTTCGGGCGGTTCCTGGCCGAGATCCTTAAGCTTCTCGAGATCCGCAAGCGCCTTGTCGTATTCCTTCACCCGATAATAGGTTATCGCGCGGTTGAGATAGATCCGAACGTCGCCCGGATTCGCTTCTACGGCCCGGCCGTACTCGCGCAGCGCGTCCTGGCTCCGGCCGAGGGCGTCGTAGGCGTTGCCGCGGTTGATATAGGCGTCGCCGTCGTTCGGATTGAGCCGGAGCGCCTCGTCGTAATAGCGCAACGCCTCCTTGAGTTGGTTCATCGCGGCGTAGGCGAGCCCGAGATTGTTGAATGCGTCGGCGGAGCGCGGGTTCACCCGGATGGCCTCGGCGCAAACCACCTTCGCCTCGTCGTAACGACCCGCATCAAGGAAAAGTTCGCCGAGATTGCTCCAGGCGCGCGAGTTCAGCGGGCTTACCTTCGTCGCGGCGCTCCAGATCGAAATGGCGCTCCGGTAATCCATGTTCCGAACGTACGTCCGCCAACCCAGCGCGACCGCCAGCGGCAGCATCAGGGCGATCGCCGCCGCTGTCCGGACGCGCCGGCGCCGCTCTTCCGAAGCGAACAGTCGGGCCGCCAGCCGCTCTCCCAGCAGTCGCGCCGCAACGACCGCCAGCGCGACCACCGCCGCCAGCGGCAGGTACATGCGCTGCTCGAACGCCAGGTCCCTGAGCGGCATGAAACTGGAGGTCGGCGCGAGGATCAGAAAAAACCACGCGCCGAGGAATCCCCACATCGGCTTGCGGATGAGCGCCCAGAGCGTCGCCGCCAGCACCGTTCCCATGACGATCGCGGTCGGCACAGTCGCCGGTATGCTCACGGTGATCGGCCAGCCGTAGTCCAGGCACAGTCCGCTCGGCCAGAAGGCCAGCCGGAGATAGTGCAGGATGACGCCCGTCTCATTCCGGGCGTAACGCAGCGGCGAGACGTCCGGCAGCGCAAACCCGGCCGAAATCGGATGCCGCTCGAACGCCACACGGACCGAGCCGGCCAGGATGAGCCACGTGGCCGCCAGCGCCAAGTGGAGTTTCCATCGCCGCCGCAACGCCTCGCGGAACGAGCCGGCGACGAAGCAGCGGTCGTAGAGCAGCGCCGCCAGCGGCGCGGCGACCATGACCTGCTTGCAACCCATTCCCAGCGCACACGCCGCGACCGCGGCGACGCGCCATGCGCCCGGATGCCGCGGCGAAACCGCCGCACGGATGAAACAGTACAGCGTCAGCAGGAAAAAGAGCCCCATAAGCGACTCCGCCCGCTGGACGAGGTACGTCACCGACTGTGTCAACAGCGGGTGGAGCGCCCAGAGCAGCGCGATGCAGAACGCGACCCATGTGGAGCCCGGTTCGCCGAACCGCCGCGCGAAGGCGGGGAGTGCCAGCGTCCGGCGCACGACGCCGAAGAGCGTCAGCGCGGCCAGCAGGTGAATCGCCAGGTTCAGTTGATGGTATCCGCGGACGTCCAGCCCGCCGAGCGAGTAGTTCAGCGCGAATGTCAAGTCCACGACCGGCCGCGACCCGGCCAGGATGCGGCGGATCAACTGCTTCTTCACGCCGACCAGGCCGGTGATGCCGCTGTCGTCGAAGATGAAAGGCCCGCCAAAGCTGTCGCTGTACGCGAGCAGTCCCGCCGCGACGATCACCAGGCAACAGAGCGTCGGCCGGACGAACCGCCACTCCATGAACGGGCGCTTCGGCTCGCCGGTTGGCTCGTCCTGCGCCGCATTCATGTTCAGCGTTCCTGCAAAGCGAGACTCGCTTTTTTCGCGCAGCGCTGCGCCCGCGTGGAAAACTGCTGCTGTCGGAAAGTCGCCGACAAATTTACTCGCGCCTCCGTCATCCTGTCAAGAACCAGCACCGGTTGACCGCGCTCCGGGGCGGATATAGAATGCGGCGGATGCCGCTGCGCGGATCGCGATCCTCAATCCGGCCAGGGAGATTCGGGTGCCGACTTCCATCGTGCTGATCTCGGCGGGCCTTGATTCAACCGTGAACCTCAAGCGCGCGCGGGACGACGGCGGCGTCGCCGCGGCGCTGACGTTTGACTATGGCCAGCGAGCGGCGCGGCGGGAAGCCGAAAACTCGGCCGCGATGTGCGCGCGGTTCCGCATCCGGCACGAGACGATCCGGCTCCCGTGGCTCGCGCGGATCACCCGGACGGCGCTCGTCGGGCGGAAGAAGCCGCTGCCGCACCTGAAGCCCGCCGAGCTGGACGATCCGGTCGCGGCGGGACGCTCCGCGTTGCGCGTCTGGGTGCCCAACCGCAACGGCGTGTTCCTGGCCGTGGCCGCCGCGTACGCGGAGGCGCTCGGCGCGGAGCGCGTCGTAGCCGGGTTCAACGCGGAGGAGGCGGCGACCTTCCCGGACAACTCCGAGGAGTTCGCGCGGGCGGCCACGCGCAGCCTGCGCTTCTCGACGCAGAACGCCGTCCGCGTGAAGAGCTACACTTTCCGTCTGCGCAAGCCGGCGATCGTCGCGCTGGGGCTGAAGATCGGCGCGCCGATGGACCTCGTCTGGCCCTGTTACGAAGGCGGCCGGCGCCTCTGCGGCCGGTGCGAGTCGTGCGTGCGTTTCCTCCGGGCGATCCGGGAAGCGCGCCGCGAGGATTGGTTCCGCGCGAACCACCTGCGCATGCCGCGGGGCTTATTCACCACGACGACACGACGATCACGACGGAGTTAAGAATACAGCAGTCACTTACTTTGCCGTTCGTCGTGTCGTCGTGGTGGAACCTCGTGCCGTCGTGGTGGAACCTTGTGTTGTCGCGGTCGAAATTCGTGCCGTCGCGGCGAAAGAGTTTTGATAAGGGAGCGAACCCCGATGAGCGCGATTCAGGTCCTGTTTGTTCCGGAGAAAATCGCTTATACGGGCGAGCAACTGCGCTCGCACTGGGCTTATCGCTCGTTCGACATCCTCGGCGACTCCGCCGTCGCCTTCGTTGGCCCGTGCGATGTCCGGCCGGAATTCATGAAGGACGTGGAAGACCTGAAGGCGGCCTCGCGCATTTATTCCGAGGAGATGCTGCACTTCATCGTCGAGCATTTCAGTTGCGCATTGGACACGGCTCTGCTGCGGCAGCGGCTGCTCATGGCGATTGTGGCCGAGAACCTCAACCGAAGAGGACCCGGCGGCGGGCCTGTAACGCGCAGCGGCTCTGACCTTTACGACGGACGGTTCAAACTGACGGTGTCCATCGCGAGCGTTTCGCCGGTGAGCGCGCTGATCCACGCCGGCATCAACGTCTCCAGCCGCAACACGCCGGTGCCGACGCGCGGGCTGGCCGACTACGGCGTCGATCCGAGCGCGTACGCCCAGGAGGTGCTGGCCGGATATTCCGCCGAGTGCGAGGGACTCTTGCGCGCGAGGTGCAAGGTAAAGGCGTGCGAGTGATCGGGGATGGGGTGATTGGGAGGCGGGATCTGAAGAAGCTGAACGCGCTCATTGCCTATCGGCGCCAAAATGCAGGGATTGTTCGGGAAGAGGCCGAAAAGTACGGATATGCCACGGACGCCTATGCGACAGAACTCTGAAGGGAGAATTGCAATTTCCCAATCTCCCCATCACCCAATCTCCCAATCTCCCAATTACCCAATCTCCCAACTCGTCCGCGGCAACGTCGTCGAAATTTTCAGCGGGATTCAGGGCGAAGGGATCCACGTCGGACGCCGACAGCTTTTTTTGCGGCTGGCGGGGTGCAATCTGGCGTGCGATTACTGCGATCAGCCGGAGGCGAGGCTCGTTCCGGCCCTGGCGCTGATCGAGCGGACGGCCGGGCGAAGGAATTTCATAGCCGCGCGCAATCCGCTCGGCGTCGAGCGGACCGCGCGCGCCCTTCTAAGGCTGGATCGGCCGCGCGGGCTGCATCACGCCGTCAGCCTGACCGGCGGCGAACCGCTGATGCAGGCCGGATTCCTCGCCGCGCTGCTGCCCATCCTGCGGCGCGCCGGCCTGCGCGTGCTGCTTGAGACGAACGGGACGCGGCCCGAGGAATTCCGCGCCTTGCGGCATCTGGTGGATATCGTTAGCATGGACTTCAAGTTGCGGTCGGCCACCGGCCGCGCGATGCCGGCGAAAGCGCACCGGGAGTTCCTTCGCCTGGCCGCGCGTGGCGGAAGGGAAGTGTATGTCAAGGCGGTGGTGTCGTCGCGCACGACCGGCAAGGAGATTGTGCGCGCGGCCGGCCTGATCGCGGCGATTAAGCGCTCCGTCCCGCTGGTCTTGCAGCCGGTGACCCGGCGGAGCCGGCGAACGCCGGCGCCGCCGGCTCCGGTGCGGCTGCTCGAATTCCTGGCGGCCGCCGGGAAAGTCCTGCCGGACGTCCGCGTGATCCCGCAGACGCACAAGATCATCGGACAGAGATAACGGGCTTCTTCAACACGGAGACACGGAGGGCACTGAGAAGCACTGAGGAATTTTTTGGGGACTCTAAAATCCTAATTTTCTCTCCGGGTTTCTCCGTGTTCTCCGTGTCTCCGTGTTGAAGAGGGCCTTCATTTCGTGAGTGCGCACATTCATGCCGAGGAAGTTCAAATTTTGTCTTCACTGCCGCCGCACGATCGTGGAGAATGAAATCCAGCGCGGGCTGTTCGTCCAGACGCCGCAAGGGATGTTGTGCGCCACGTGCGCGCAAAAGCTCGACGAAGAGACCGAGGCGGCGAAGCGGCTCGCGGCGGCGCAGGCGCCCGTTCCGGCCGAGCCGCCCGCGCCACCGATCGAGGAGAAACCCGCGCCCGCGCCGCCGGTCAAGGCGCCAACGCCCGTTGCGCCCGATCCGCCGGCCGGCACACCGCTTGCCGATCCTCAATCCGGCGCTCCCGAGCCCCCGGCCCAACTTCTCGACGGCATGCGCCAGCAGGTCGAGGCGATCTACCGCACGCTCATCTTCGAGAAGAGCTCGCCGTGGACCGTCCTCGCCACCATCGCGCAGTGCCTGGCCGTCGGCATGCTGATCCTCGGCGCGGTCAACTGGGCCGATAACCCGATGCACCTGTTGCTCGTCGCCCTGATTTTTCAGGTCATGGCGCTGACGTTTTTCGTTCGAGGGAAATGATGATTGGTCTCACCACGACGACACAACGGGCACTACGGGCGGAGATATATGGCAAAGATTGTTCTCACCACGACGACACGACGAGCACAACGAAATGCCTCTCTTGCCGTAACAATTCTCTCGTCGTGCCCGTTGTGTCGTCGTGGTGAAAACTACCCCTGTTGATGGAGTAATTGCATGGAAAAGGTGGTCAAGGAGATTCGCACGGTCGCACAGGAGGTGAACACCCGAATTCTTCAGGGCCGGAAGCCTTCGATGAACGTGCCGGTGCGCTCGCTGGGCAACGTGAGCTACCGCGCGAAGCAAGGGTTCTTCCGGCTGAAAGGGGCGGAGATCGAACGCACGCTCACGGTCAACACGGTCAAGACGTTCGCCCAGACGCTGCGCATGATGTCGCTCTCGAAGATGCACGTCGAGCAGTCCAAGCATTCCTCGAAACGGGAGGCGTACTACATCAGCAAGAACTGGGGCGAGGCGCGGTTCCTCGAGCAGGACGAGTCGGACGCCATCATGGACGACGTGGAGGCGATGCTCCACGTCAACCGCGAGCAGCTCAACTTCCGCGCGGACGAGCACGGCGGCTCGGTCGCCGGCGAGCTGGTCGTGGTGGACCGAGACCGCAAAACCGGGAAGAGGCTGGAGATTGACTGCTCCCGTTTCGGCTCGGGCAGCTATACCGTGCCGAGCGTGGTCGAGCAACTGGAGTTCCGGACCAAGGCCAAGTTCATCCTGGCCATCGAGACCAACGGCACGTTCGAGCGGCTGGTGGAGGAAGGCTACGCGACGAAATCGCACTGCGTCCTCGTCGCGATGGGCGGCGTGCCGAGCCGGGCATGCCGGCGCTTCGTCCGGCGGCTGGCCGACGCCTTCGGCCTGCCGGTTTACGTCTTCACCGACGGCGACCCGTACGGCTACTTCAACATCTACCGCACGCTCAAGGTCGGCTCCGGCAACGCCGCGCACCTGAACGAGTTCTTCTGCGTTCCGCAGGCGCATTACCTCGGCGTAACGCCTTACGACATCGAGACCTACAAATTGAGTGACTGCACGCATCCGCTCCAGCCGGTGGACATCAAGCGCGCTCAGGACGCGCTGAAGAACGACCCGTTCGTCCAGCACTATAAGGAGTGGCAGGCGGCGATCCACCTGATGCTGAAGATGGGCAAGCGCGTCGAGCAGCAGGCGTTCGCCAAGCACGGCCTCGAGTACGTCGTCACGAAGTACCTCCCGGACAAGCTGAGGCATCCGGAGAACTTCCTGCCGTAGCGGCAACCTGCTCTCAGTGATTGACAGTGGGCGGCAGAGCGGCCATACTGTGTCGGGCGGATTCGCTTCGTGGGAGGACGTCCTTCAGTGCCGGAGGAGAAAGAAATATGACGGTCCTGACTATACGCTTGCCACAACGAAAGCTCGCCCAACTCAGGAGATTTGCCGCACGGATCGGGGTCTCGCCTTCCGAACTCGTCAGAGGAAGCCTCGAGGATCTCCTCTCCAAAACCGACGCCGACTTCGAAAAGGCCGCGGTGCGCGTTCTGAAGAAGAACGCGGCGCTCTACAAGCGGTTGGCATGATACGGTATTTGACCGTTCGCGAGGTGCTGAATCTTCACGACCGGATCATCACAAGTTCCGGCGGGTCCATTGGCATCAGGGATTTCCGCGCCTTGATTTCGGCGGTCGCGCAACCGCAGATGACGTTCGAAGGGAGCGACCTCTATTCCGGCCCTGCGGAAAAAGCGGCGGCATTGGGCTATTCGCTCATCATGAACCATCCGTTCCTCGACGGGAACAAGCGCGTTGGGCATGCAGCTATGGAAGTGTTCCTAATGTTGAACGGCCTCGAAATCCGAGCGTCCTTAGATGAATCAGAGCGTATAATTGTCAGCGTTGCCGCAGGACGCGTGAATCGCCGCGCTTTCGCCGCGTGGGTTCATCGCCACCTCGCTGGGAGGCCATAGGCTCTGAGCACAGAGCATGCCAGAGCAAAGAACACGATAAGTCGCTAGAATGAGGCCGTCCGCGACCCCAACAATTCCTCGCAACTGGCTAGTCGGAAGACCGCAACAGGAGCAAGACGCGCATGAAGACGCCGAAAAACGAACCGGGCGCGCCGGGCGCCGCCGGGCCGCTGGACTTCCTCCGCGAGGCGGTGAGGGAAGACCTGCGCACCGGCCGCTTCGATCACGTCCACACGCGCTTCCCGCCGGAGCCGAACGCCTATCTGCACATCGGCCACGCGAAGGCCGTCTGGATCAGCTACGGCATCGCGAAGGAGTTCGGCGGCCGGTTCAACCTGCGGTTCGACGACACGAACCCGGCCAAGGAAGAGCAGGAGTTCGTGGACGCCATCATCGAGGATGTGCGCTGGGTCGGCGCGGACTGGGGCGACCGGTTGTTCTTCGCCTCGGACTACTTCGAGCGGATGTATGAATGGGCCGAGGGACTGGTCCGGAAGGGCAAGGCGTATGTCTGCGACTTGAGCGCGGACGAGGTCAGCGCGCATCGCGGCACGCTGACGCGGCCGGGCAAGAACAGCCCCTACCGCGATCGCCCGGCCGAGGAGAACCTGGACCTCTTCCGGCGGATGCGCGCCGGCGAGTTCCCCGACGGCTCGCGCACGCTGCGCGCGAAGATTGACATGGCGCACCCGAACCTAAACATGCGCGACCCGGTCATGTACCGCATCCTCCACACCGAGCACCACCGGCAAGGGAACAAATGGTGCATCTACCCGATGTACGACTGGGCGCACGGGCTGGAAGATTCCATCGAGGGGATCACGCATTCGCTCTGCTCGCTCGAGTACGAGAACCACCGCCCCCTCTATGACTGGTTCCTCGACCAGCTCGGCATCTATCATCCGCGGCAGATCGAGTTCGCCCGCTACAGCCTGACGTACACGGTGATGAGCAAGCGCAAGTTCATCGAGCTCGTCCAGGCGGGGGTCGTGAACGGCTTCGACGACCCGCGGCTGCCGACGCTGGCGGGGCTGCGGCGGCGCGGCGTCCCGCCGGAGGCCGTCCGCGCCTTCTGCGAGCGCATCGGCATCGGCAAGGTGGACACGAGCGTGGCGGTGGACATGGCGCTGCTCGAGCACTGCGTCCGCGAGGAGCTGAACCGGCGCGCGCCGCGCGTGATGGGCGTGCTGCGCCCGCTCAAACTCGTGATCGAGAACTATCCCGAAGGCCAGGTCGAGGAGCTCGACGCGGTCAACAACCCGGAAGACCCGAGCGCGGGGACGCGCAAGACCCCCTTCTCGCGCGTGCTCTACATCGAGCAGGAGGACTTCCGGGAGGTCCCGCCGCCGAAGTATTTTCGCCTGTCGCCCGGCGTCGAGGTGCGGCTGCGATACGCCTACTTCGTCAAGTGCGTCGGCGTGGTCAAGGACCCGAAGACCGGCGCAGTGGTGGAGCTGCGCTGCACGTACGACCCGGCAACGCGCGGCGGCGATTCGCCCGACGGCCGCAAGGTCAAGTCCACGCTGCATTGGGTCTCGGCCGCGCACGCGCTCGAGGCCGAGGTGCGCCTGTACGACAAACTCTTCACCCGGGCAAACCCCGATGACGTGCCGGAGGGCGCGGATTGGAAAGCGGGCGTCAATCCGAACTCGCTGGAGGTGCTGACCGGCTGCCGCGTCGAGCCGAGCCTGAAGGGCGCCGCGCCGGGCGGGCGGTTCCAGTTCGAGCGTCTCGGCTACTTCTGCGTGGACCCGGATTCCGCGAAAGGCGGCCTGGTCTTCAACCGCACCGTGACGCTCAGGGACGAATGGGCGCGGATCGAGAAGGGCGGGAAAAGCGGGACTTCCGGATTCCCGCCTTCGCGGGAATGACCTAGGGATGCACGAGGAGACGCCGGCCGCCGTTATCCCCGCGAAGGCGGGAATCCAGTCCGCAGCACAACCGGCTGGCGCCGATTTCCCGCGCTTGACACTTCCGACTCTCCTGTTTACTCTGTGTCCGGCCCATTTCATTCAAGGCGATGAGTCATGGCGGAGGCGACGAAGCGTCCGGTGCGCGTGAGGATCGCGCCCAGCCCCACCGGAGACCCGCACGTCGGGACCGCCTACGTCGCGCTTTTCAACTACGCCTTTGCGCGCCGGAACGGCGGCAGGTTCGTGCTCCGGATCGAGGACACCGACCGCGAACGCTCCACGCCGGGGTCCGAACAGGCGATCCTCGATTCGCTGCGCTGGATCGGCCTCGCCTGGGACGAGGGTCCGGACGTCGGCGGGCCGTTCGGGCCGTACCGCCAGTCCGAGCGCGGCGATCTGTACCGCAAGTGGACCGCCGAGCTCGTGGCGAAGAAGGCGGCCTATCCCTGCTTCTGCACGGCCGAACGGCTCGATGCGCTCCGCCGGGAGCAGCGCGCGAAGAAGATGGACTTCGGCTACGACGGCGCCTGCCGCAACCTGCCGGAGGGCGTCGTCCGCGAGAAGCTTTCCGCCGGCGCGCCGCACGTCATCCGGCTGGCCGCGCCCCGGGAAGGCGAGACGCGCGTCCGCGACCTGATCCGCGGCGAGGTGGTGTTCCAGAACGCGGGCGTGGACGACCAGGTGCTGCTGAAGTCCGACGGCTTCCCGACCTACCATCTGGCCAACGTGGTGGATGACCGCCTGATGGAGATCACGCACGTCATCCGCGCCGAGGAGTGGATTTCCTCGACGCCGAAGCATCTTCTGCTCTACCGCGCGTTCGGCTGGGAGCCGCCGGTCTTCGTTCACATGCCGCTGCTGCGCAATAAGGACAAGAGCAAGATCAGCAAACGCAAGAACCCCACTTCGCTGTTGTGGTACCGGGAACAGGGATACCTGCCGGAGGCGCTGCTGAACTTCCTGGGGCTGATGGGCTGGTCTATCGCGGACGAACGCGAGGTGTTCTCGCTCGACGAGATGATCGCCGAGTTCGCCTGGGAGCGCGTCTCGACCAGCGGCCCGGTGTTCGATCTCCAGAAGCTCGACTGGCTCAACGGCATTTACATCCGCAAGCTGCCGCCGGCCGAACTGGTTCGGCGGGTCCGCGAGAACGTGCTGAAGGAGGGCGCCCCGGACGACGCGGCGGTGCTCAAGACGATCCCGCTCGTGCAGGAGCGCATGAAGAAACTCAGCGACTGGGTTCCGCTGACGCGGTTCCTTTTCTCCGACGAAGTGAAGCCTGCGCCGGCGGACCTCGTGCCGAAGAAATGCACGCCGGAGCAGGCGCAGAAGTGCCTGGACGCGGTCGTCGAGGCGCTGCAACCGGCGCCTGCGTGGGCCGCCGAGGCCCTCGAGGCGCGTTGCCGCGCGCTGGCCGGCGTGATTTCCATGAAGGAAAAAGATATATTCATGTGCATGCGCGTCGCCGTGACCGGGACAGCGGTCTCTCTGCCGCTCTTCCAGAGCATCGAGCTGCTGGGGCGGGAGAGGACGCTGGCAAGGCTCAGGGCTGCGGGCGCGGCGCTCCGGGGCCAGGCGCCGTAGGCCCGGCGGGTTCATCTGGTGCGAGGGCACAGGACATGAAGTTCGAGAGCGACCGGTTCATTTGCGAGATTCACGATGACGTGGCGCACGTGCGCTTCAACGGGCCACAGGTGGTCGAGTACAGCCAGGCGAGCTACCTGGGTCCCGAGTTGCGGCGGGTGGTGAGCTCGTACGAGTTCCGCCTGCTGGTGCTCGATTGCGAGGGGCTGACGTTTCTGACGAGCACCGTGCTGGAGGCCTTCGTCGCCGTTTATCTTCGCTGCCACAAGCTCGGCCGCGCCGTCCGGATCGTCCACGCCGAACCGCTTGTCCGCGAGACGCTCCGCGCGACCCAGATTGACCTGCTGGTGCCCGTCCACGAACGGCTCGACGAGGCGCTCAAGCTCGACTAAAACAAAAGCTCCCCGCCGAATGCCGGCGGAGAGCTTTGTTTTCGGAATGGATGATTATGCCGGAATATGATGTCGAATGTCAGAGCTTCACGACTTTGTCAGCGCGCGGGCCTTTGGGTCCCGCGGCGAGCTCGAACTCGACCGCCTGGCCCTCGGCCAGCGTCTTGAACCCTTCGCCGACGATCGCAGTATGATGCACGAACACGTCTTCGCCGTTCTCCTGCGAGATGAACCCGTAGCCCTTCTGGTCGCTGAACCATTTGACTTTGCCTTGAGGCATCTTTCCTCACCTCCTCTCGAAGCCTGAAAAAAGACCCGACCGGCCTGCGCGCGGCGCCGCCTTAAAGTTAGAAAGCCGCGAGGGGCGTAACCCTGCGGCTTGCCTTTCGACGCGCGACCGATATGAGCGAAATCCCGAACATCCACGCCCTCTGCAAACTCCTCGGCTGCGCTACGAGTATAGCACGCCGGGCTTCGCAGTCAAGGGGCGGCGCGGAATTTTTCTTTTGCTGGGGAGCGGCGGCGGCCGGCATGGAAAAACGGCCTGTGGTCGCCGGTCGTAGGCGCAGCCGCAGGCCGTTCCGATGCCGCACAACCGGCGATGGGCGCCGGTTAATTCCCCATGTCGAGGCCGGACGCGCGGTCGAAGAGGTTCCAGACCAGTTGGCTGGTCGGGGAGCTGATCGTCAGGTCGTCCACCCCGATGTTGGATTTGTAGGTGGTTCCGTTATAGTTGTAGTACCACCGGCTGTAGTTGCTGATCTGGTGGTCCGTGTCATCGTACCACTTGACGTGATTGTCTCCGTAGAGGACCTCATAGCCGTCCTTGTGGGCATATCCTGCGAGGCCGCCGCCCTGCAGGAAGCCGAGGGGCGTTGGGCTTTGTGGCGGCGGGGTCTGCGCTATGTTGTAAGCATAGTCGAAGCTGTCGGAGCAGATGGCCCGGTCCCCAAGCACGCGCCGGGTCTTGAACGCCGGCATCATGAACTGCGGGAATAACTGGGGTTTCACCGAATCCAATGGCACGATGCACTGGCCGGGATGATTCGGATCATCCATGCTTACATAGCCGGGCTGCGGATCGTTGATGGTTCCCGGATAATAGAAAGGCGTATCGCGGTAGGCATAGCTGGAAAGGATCGCGGCCACGGCAGGGCCGGGCGGGTTGGTCTGGGGCGGCGTAAGCGGCGTCTGCAGCAACTGCGTGCCGTCGCCGGTAAGGAACATCTCCTCGGCCGACCCGAGCGGCGGGTTGCCGATGATCTTCTGCCACACGCCGGGGTCATATTGGTACTGGTTGTATTGGTTGAGTGTGCCCCCATTGCTCTCAGGGATCTCATTCGCTTGGGGAATGAGACCATAGTAAGTATTCGTGACGCCGCTCATGGAGGGGCACTTGAGCACGCCCGCGTCGGTCAGGTAATTGCGCGCGACGAGGATTCCGAGCCCCACCGGCATGAAGTTCGGCTGATACTGCGGCGGATAGGTGTTCGGCAGGGCCGACGGCGCCAAATTGGCGATGCTGGGGTAGACCTGCCCGTTGGTCAGCGTAACGGGCGTCGTGGGAAATTCGAAACTGTATGCGATCACCATGTGCCGGCTGAGGCCCTGGTGGCCGGCGTAATTCGGGATCGGATTCAATATGTCGCCCGTCGGCCGAACGGTTCCCTGGGTGGAGCCCCAGAAGATCTGGATGCCCTGGACGGTGGTGCTCGCGTAGGGATAGCCTACGCCGGTGGTGCCCTGCACCCCTGGCGGCGGCGTGTTGGAGCCGTAGCAGGCCCAGCTCGGCAGATAGTCGTCGGTCGCGACGCAGTAGGTGGCCAGCGTCTTGCCGATCTGGTCAAGGTTGCTCATGCAATGCGCCCGGCGGGCTTGTTCACGGGCCTTGGTGAGCGCCGGCAGCAGCAGTCCGGCCAGAATGCCGATGATTGCGATCACGACCAGCATCTCGATCAGCGTAAATGCGCCGCAGTGCCTGCGGATCGCGCGGCGGAGCTTTCCGTAAGAAGGCGTGTGGCGCCGGCCCATGAACTTCTCCTTTCGACACTTTCGGGGAACAACCGGTCCCCGCTCAATCTAATCATAGGAGCGGACAACCGCGCAGTCAAGCGCAATCGCCTCGGAATGCATTGCCTCGGTTCCGCCGGGGCGCGCCGGTGAAGCCTTGCGAGGGGTTGCAGCGCTGCGCGACGAGGAGCGCCGCGCGACAAATCGGCGCGCGTTCCCGGTTCTGAAATCCGCCGCCCAACGGTTGACAGTGCCCCGCACGGCCGATAAAATGCGCATTCTACACAGGATGGGCCGCAGGGCGCCTGCGGTGTGTTCCGTTCCAACAAGGAGGATAGGACCCATGCGCGTAGCTATCAACGGATTCGGGAGAATCGGCCGGCTCGTTTTCAGGGTCATGCACTCGCGGCGCGATCTCGAAGTCGTCGCCATCAACGACCTCTGCAGCGCTGAGACGATGGCCTACCTGCTCAAGTACGATTCCACCCACGGGCCGTTCGCCGGCAAGGTGGAAGCCTCTGAGACCGCCTTGATCGTGGACGGCCGGGAAATCAAGGTCTGCAAGGAAAAGGATCCCGCCAAGCTGCCGTGGAAGGCGCTCGGAGTGGACTTCGTCGTCGAATCCACCGGCGTCTTCCGCAAACGCGAGCAGTGCATGCTCCACGTCCAGGCCGGCGCCAAGAAGGTCCTGCTGACCGTGCCGCCCAAGGACGACGTGGACGCGATGATCGTCCTGGGGGTGAACCCGAAGCAGCTCAAGAAAGAGCACGTCGTCATCAGCAACGCCTCCTGCACGACGAACTGCCTGGCCCCGATGGTCCACGTGCTGCACAGGAGCTTCGGCGTCGTCCGCGGGCTCATGACGACCTGCCACGCGTACACGAACGACCAGCGCATCCTGGACCTGATGCACGAGGACCCGCGCCGCGCCCGGTCGGCCGCGCTGAACATCATCCCGACGACCACCGGCGCCGCCAGCGCGATCGGGAAGATCATCCCGGAGCTCAAAGGCAAGTTCGACGGCATCTCGCTCCGCGTCCCGGTCCCGGACGGCTCGATCACGGACCTCACCGCCGAGCTCAAGCGCAAGGCCACCGTCCAGGAGATCAACGCCGCGTTCAAGAAGGCCGCCGAAGGCGAGCTCAAGGGCATCCTCGAATACACCGAAGACCCGATCGTCTCCAGCGACGTCATCGGCAACCCGCACTCCTGCGTCTTCGACGCCGATTCGACCATGTCCCTCGAGAACGACACGCTCGTGAAGATCCTCGGATGGTACGACAACGAGTGGGGTTACTCGAACCGCGTGGTGGACCTGATGGAGCTGGCCTGGAAGGTCTAGGCTCCGCAATTTCCAAGTCCGAATTTCCAATGTCCGCCCTGCGGGCGCACCCCGATTGGATATCGGAAATTCAGATTTGGAAATCTGAAAGTGAGGCGCCCCTTGAACCGCAAGCTGGGCCTGAACGACCTCGACGTGAAGCGCCGGCGCGTGCTGATGCGCGTGGACTTCAACGTGCCCCAGGATGACGCGGGCAACATCACCGACGACAAGCGCATCCGCGCGGCGCTGCCGAGCATCCAGGCGGTGCTCAAGAAGGGCGGCTCGCTGGTCCTCATGTCGCACCTCGGCCGGCCCAAAGGCAAGCCCGATCCGAAATTCAGCCTGGCGCCGTGCGCGGCGCGGCTCTCCGAGCTGCTGAAGAAACCGGTCCGCCTCCTGCCCGATTGCATCGGCCCGCAAGTCGCCCGGACCTGCGCCGCGCTCAAGCCCGGCGAGGTGGTCCTGCTCGAAAACCTGCGCTTCCACGCGGAGGAGCAGGAGGGCGACGCCGCGTTCGCCGCGCAGATCGCCGCGCTCGGCGACCTATACGTCAACGACGCCTTCGGCACCTGCCACCGGCCCGACGCCTCCATGCTCGCCGTCCCGCAGGCGATGGGCCAGGCCGCCGCGGGATTCCTGGTCGAGAAGGAAATCGAGTTCCTCTCCCGAGCGCTGGAATCGCCCGAGCATCCCTACTGGGCGATCCTCGGCGGCGCCAAGGTCTCCGACAAAATCACCGTGATCAAGAAGCTCCTCGGCAACGTGGACGGGCTCCTCATCGGCGGCGCGATGGCCTACGCGTTCCTCAAGGCAAACGGCAGGAACGTCGGCAAGTCCAAGCTCGAGAAGACCGAAGGCGTGGACCCGGTCGCCGTGGCGCGGCAGGCGCTTGACGACGCCGCGAAGAAGAAAATCCCGATCCTGCTGCCGGTGGATCACGTCGTCGTGCGCGAGTTCAAAGAAGACGCCACCGTCATGATCGTCCAGGATGAAATCCCCGACGGACTGATGGGCGTGGACATCGGCCCGGAGACGATCGAGCTCTACTCCCGGAAGATCGCCAGCGCCAAGATGGTCGTCTGGAACGGGCCGATGGGCGTGTTCGAGATGGAGGCCTTCGCCGCCGGCACGCGCGCCGTCGCCGAGGCCCTCGCGAAGAGCCAGGCGGTCACCATCGTCGGCGGCGGGGATACGGCCGCCGCCGTGGAGAAATTCGGCCTCGCCGAGAAGATGCGCCACGTCTCCACCGGAGGCGGCGCCTCGCTGGAATTTCTTGAAGGCAAGGAACTTCCCGGCATCGCCGTCCTGACGGACGCATGATTGATGAATGCTGAGTGCTGAGTAGTGAATGCAGAATGGGAAGCGGTCGGGCTTCGCCCGTACTCACTCTCTAATCAGTATTCAGCACTCAGTATTCATCACTCATCCGTTCGTGATGTTTGTCCTGCGCATTTCAACAACGCGAAGGCCCATGCCGGGGTTGGTTGGCCATGCGCTGCATCATTGCCCCTTCGGTGCTCGCTTGCGACCTGACGCGGTTGGGCGCTTCCGTCCGCGCGGTCGAGCGCGCCGGCGCAGACTGGCATCACGTGGACGTCATGGACGGCCATTTCGTCCCGAACCTCACCTTCGGGCCGGACATCGTCAAGGCCGTGCGGCGCGCCTCCACGCTGCCGGTGGACGCGCACCTGATGATCACCGACCCGGCCCGGTTCGCCGAGATCTTCATCCGGGCCGGCGTGAATGTCCTTACGTTCCACATCGAGGTCGTGCCGAACCCGCGGCCGCTGCTGCGAAAAATCCGGCGCCTCGGCGCGAGGCCCGGGCTGGTGGTCAAGCCCGGCACGCCGGTCTCGGCCGTCTTCCCGTTTCTCGACGAGGTGGACCTGGTCATGGTCATGTCCGTCGAGCCGGGCTGGACCGGCCAGGAGTTCATGCCGAAGGCGTTGCGCAAAATCCGCGAACTGCGCGCGAAGGCCGGCCCCGCGCTGGATATCCAGGTGGACGGCGGCGTGAATGAGGAAACGCTCGTACCGTGCGCGCAGGCCGGCGCCAACGTGATCGTCGCCGGCGCGGCGGTGTACCGCGCGGATTCGCCCCGGCGCGCGATTCGGCGCATCCGGGCGACGCTCAAAAAGAACTATCTCTGCGCTCTCTGCGAAGGGTAGGTGATCCCGCTCCCATGGCAGCCGCCATTTCCAAGAAGAAAGACATCCCCGAACAGCTCTGGATGCGCTGTCCCGGCTGCGGCGAGACGGTGTTCCGCAAGCTCGTCGAGGAGCGCCTGATGGTCTGCCCGGAGTGCCAGCATCATTACACCCTCACGGCGCGCCAGCGCATCGAGTACCTGGCCGACGCGGGCAGTTTCGAGGAGCGCTACGCCAACCTCGCTTCGGCGGACCCGCTGAAGTTCAAGGATCTGCAAAGCTACCCGGACCGGCTGAGAAAATACCAGCGCGCCACGGGGCTGAAGGAGGCCGCCGTCTGCGGCGCCGCCCGAATCGATGGGCATCCGGTGATCCTCTGCGTGATGGATTCCGGCTTCCTCATGGCGAGCATGGGATCGGTCGTCGGCGAGAAGGTCACGCGCTGCGCGGAGGATGCCATCGAGCAGCGCCTGCCGCTGATCCTCATCTGCGCCTCCGGCGGCGCGCGCATGCAGGAAGGGGTCGTTGCGCTCATGCAGATGGCCAAGACGAGCGCGGTGATCGGCCGGCTCAACCAGGCGCGCGGGCTGTGCATCACCGTGCTGACCAACCCGACCACCGGCGGCGTGATGGCCTCGTTTGCTTCGCTGGGCGACATCATCCTCGCCGAGCCGAAGGCGCTCATCGGGTTCGCCGGGCCGCGCGTCATCAAGGAGACGATCCGCGCCGAACTCCCGGCCGGCTTCCAGACCGCCGAATTCCTCCTGGAGCGCGGTTTCATTGACCGCATCGTCCCGCGCGGCGAGCTGAAGAAGGACCTGGCGCGGCTGCTGACCAGTTGCGCCCCGACCGCTTTCGGCGCCCCACGCGCCGCCGCCGGCGCCGGAGGCCCGTCCAAGTGACCCGGAACCTCCGCCCGCGCGCCGCATCGGCGACCGTGGATATCTGGGTCCAGCCGGGCGCCTCGCGGCAGCGGGTCGTCGGCATGTACGGCGATGCCGTCAAGGTCGCCGTCACCGCGCCGGCCGAGAAGGGCGCGGCGAACCGGGCGCTGGAGAAGCTGCTGGCGGAGGAGTTTGACCTCCCCTCGAGCGCGGTCACGGTTATCGCCGGCGGGATCTCGCGCCGGAAGCGCGTGAGCCTTCAGGGCGTCAGCCCGGATCGCGCCCGGGCCTGGGCGGCGCGCTGGAAAACCGAGAGATGAAAGGGCCGCGCAGATGGGAAAGCAGTGCATGGCCAGCGAGCTTCAGCAGCAGATTCAGGCGGCGGCGAACGTCATCCGCACCTTCTGCAAGCGCAAACCCTCCGTCGGCATCGTCCTCGGGACCGGCCTCGGGCGGCTGGCGGCCGACGTCAAGAAGAGCGTCGTCATTCCCTACCGCGACATCCCGCATTTCCCGCAGACGACCGTGGCGACGCACGCCGGCGAACTGGTGATCGGCCAGCTGGCCGGAAAGACCGTCGCCACGCTCTCCGGCCGGTTCCACTATTACGAAGGCTACTCGATGCAGGAGATCACCCTTCCGGTGCGCGTCCTCAAGGCGATCGGCGCGAACACGCTGGTGACCTCGGGCGCCTCCGGCGGCATGAACCCGCAGTATCGCCAGGGCGACCTGATGGTCATTGACGACCACATCAACCTGATGGGCGACAACCCGCTGATCGGACCGAACGACGACTCGCTTGGCCCGCGCTATCCGGACCTCTCGCGGCCGTACGATCCGGCGCTGATCGAGCGTTCGCTCGACGCGGCGCTCAAGATGGGCATCCGCTGCCACACCGGCGTGTACGTCGCCGTCGCCGGCCCGAACCTCGAGACCCGCGCGGAGTACCGCTTCCTCCGCGCCATCGGCGCGGACGTCGTCGGCATGTCCGTCGTCCCGGAAGTGCTCGTCGCGGTCCACTCCGGCATGCGCGTCCTCGGCCTGGCCATCGTCACCGACCTGTGCCTGCCCGATGCGCTCAAGCCCGCCGTTATCGCCGAGATCGTCAAGGTCGCCAACGCCGCCGAGCGCAAAATGACCGCGGTCGTCGAACGAGTCATCGCGCAGACGTGACCGTCGAATAGAACACGGGGAAAGGCGAACATGGAGCAGGCCGCCTTGCGACCCGGATATCCTGCACGCCTGAGAATCGCGCTCGCGCTCACCCTCTGCTCGCTTCTGCTGTCACAACTGGATGTGATTGTCAGTCTGGCGAAGAAACTGCCTTCGGCCATGGCGACCGAGGGCATGGCTCGCTATGAAAAGCGCTACGCCGAGGCGCGGAAAGTCCTCCCCCGCTCCGGCGTGATCGGCTACCTGAGCGACCCGCCGGATGCCGGAGGCGTGACACAGAGTTTATATGAACGCCGCTATCATTCAGCGGAGTATCTCCTGGCGCCGCTGGTCATCTCTGACTCCACCGAGCCTGAACTCATCCTCGGGAACTTCTTCTTCCGCGGCGCCATGCAAAAAGCGGTGGCGGAGCATAAGTTGGTTGTGCTTCATGACTTCGGCAACGGCGTCTTCATCCTCCGCAAGGAAGGTTCATGATTTTCGGCTTGATTTTGTCGCTCGTGCTGGCGCTGCTGATGGGGATGGCAGTCGTGACGCTCTTGTGGCCGAACCGGCGGCTGCAGGCCAACCTGCTGACGAAAGCATCGCTGGCGACCGGGCTGGGACTGGGAGCGACCTCCTGCCTTTCGTTCCTGTATCTGGCGGCGGCACGCGGCCATCTCGGCAACCTGCCCGTTGCGGAGGTCCTTGTCCTGGCCGGCCTGGCGAGTTGGGCTGTCCTTCGGCATTCACCGGAAAATTCGGCCCTCGCCTGTTCGAAGGAGACGGGCCCCTGGACGCTCGCCGCGCCGGCGGCGGCCCTTGCGGTCTTCCTTATGGGCGCCGCGACGTTTGCCCTGGACTCCGCCTCCTGGCCTCATGGCGACTGGGACGCATGGAGCGTGCAGAACCTCCATGCCCGCTTCTTCTATCGAGGCGGCGAGCAATGGGCCAGCCTCTTCTCGACGCCGCTGAGCTGGTCGTCTCTGGACTACCCGCTGCTGCTCCCGGCCTCGATCATGCGCTGCTGGGTCTTTGCCGGCGGCGAAACCGTCGTGGGTCCCATGCTGGTCGCCTTCGTTTTTGTGGCGGGAATTTCCCTGCTCCTTTTCTCAGGCCTTGCGCTTCTGCGCGGAAAGCTGCGCGCTTCCCTGGCTGCGATTGTGCTGGCCGGCACCCCCTTTTTCATGGGACACGCGGCCGCGCAATATGCCGACGTCCCGCTGGCCTTCTTCTATTTGGCGACGCTGGTTTTGCTTTGCCTCGCGGACCGGGAAAGGGAAGGCGGCCGCGGGCTCGTCGCGCTGGCCGGGCTGACCTGCGGCATGGCGGCCTGGACGAAGAACGAGGGGCTGCTTTTCATGATTTGCGTCCTGCTGCCGAGAATCTGGACTTGGGCAAGGACGTCCGGCATGAGAGCCTGTTGGCGCTGGATGCGGCCGTTCCTCGCCGGGTTGTTGCCGGTCATGCTGGTCCTCCTGTTCTTCAAGGTCCGATACGCTCCACCCAATGAGATCGTGGGTCCGGCCGGCCGCGCATCCGCCCTGGAATGGATCCTGACGCCGTCGAGATACGCGACCATCGGGGAATGGTTCCTCACGCACGTCTTCACATTCGGGCGATGGGATGAACTGCGATTCATCCCGATCACCCCGGTGCCGCTGCTCCTTGCCGCGTTGGTCCTTTTCGGGATCAGGCCGGATGCGAGGGAGCTTCAAGGGGCCATAACGGCCGCCTGGACGCTCGGCCTGACTTTCGCCGGTTACTTTTTCATTTTCCTGATCACCCCCAACCAGTTGGGGTGGCAACTGGGCACCGCCGGCGGTCGTCTCTTGCTCCAGCTCTGGCCCAGCGCTCTCTTTGTCTTCTTCATGGTTTTACGCGATCCCCTTTCGGACAGCCCGGCGTAAACTCCCCCCGGAGTCGCGCGCGGGTGGCGCGGTTCCGCATGGGATGTTTTTTCAGAGCCGCAGCCTATTTCATCGGATGCAGTCCTCTGGGCCATAACCCATATCAAGCTCGGTTTTACCGCGACTGGGTCGCGAAGTCCGGCCTGGTGAGTTTCCAGGTCGCCATCCGCGAGAGCGACCTGATGATCCGCGCGCATCGGGACCTGCGCCGCCGGGCCTGGGACCTCACACAGCACGCTCGTGACGAGATCGAGGAAGAAATTCGCCGCCGCCCCGCCTTCCGGACGAGCCTGACCCCCCTGCCGATGCCGGTCCGCGCCGGGCCGGTCGTCCGCGCCATGATCCAGTCCGGCCGCGTCTGCGATGTCGGCCCGATGGCCGCCGTCGCCGGCGCCGTCGCCCAGTTCGTCGGCGTGGGGCTGCTCCGCTGGACGCCGGAAGTGATCGTGGAGAACGGCGGCGACATCTACCTGAAGATGAACCGCCCCGTCGAGATGGGCCTGTACGCCGGCGACCACTCGCCCTACACCGGCGAGATCAAACTGAAGGTGAACCCCGCCGGCGGACCGCTCGGCGTCTGCACCTCGTCGGGCACGGTCGGGCACAGCCTGTCGTTCGGCCGCTCGGACGCCATCGTCTGCGTGGCCGCCGACGCCGCCCTGGCCGACGCCGCTGCAACCGCAATCGGCAACCGCATCCTGTCGCCGGATGACGTCGAGAGAACGCTGCGCGAGGAACAGAAACGCGGCCTGCTCAAGGGACTGCTGATCACCATCGGCGGGCGGATGGGGGCATTTGGCGAGATCGAGATTCTCAGATAAACCATTGAGCCGCGACGGAGCGCGCCCGTCCATTTTTTCAGCAAGATGCTACGGCCTCGTCCCAACGCCGCCGACGGCGAAGTCACTGGCGGCATGATTGATGACCGCCCAAGCGGTGTGGTCGGTCAAGTTGATGCCCCAATCTCCGAGCCGGTCGGCGGTTGAATCATACGCGCGCAAATGGAAGTCGCCGTGGCCGCCGACATTCAGGCCGGTCGAGCCGACCCAGCGCCCGGAGGAGTCGCGGCTGAGCAAACCGTACCGGCCGGTCCCGGCCTGCTCGTCCGCCAGGCGCGTCGCGTGGTAGCTGACGGACACGACATAGTCGTCGGTGCGATCCGCGCCGAGATCCTGCATGCCCCAGAGTTTCAGGACATCGCTGACCAGGCCGGTCCGCCCCGGCGCCCAGCCGGTATTGATCGCCTTCGTCAACGGCCGGCCGTCATGGGTCCGGCGCGTGCTGCCATTGACGCCGGCAAGGATTCTCGCGGAACTCCCCAGGTACTCCTCGCCATCGGCTGATCCCGCGGCCACCGTGTCCTGCACCGCAGCATACGAGCCGGCCTGTCGGACCAGAAATTCACGCCCGCTAAGGCTGTAACCGATGGTGGAAAGCCGTTTCCAGTTGCCCGTGAGGAACGGCGTTCGCGCGATGACGCCCCTCGCGGCATCCCAGCCGGCTGCGTTCGCTCCATTCTGGTTCGTGATGTCCACGGCATAGTAGTCCGCCGTCACGCGGGGGCCGTCAACGGTGTAGATATAGTACCCGACCGTCCAAAGTTCCTCCGAGACGGGCGTCTGGTTCGCCGAGAAGGGCGCAACCGGGGTGTAGAACTTGGAACTGTCGGATTGGCTGATGATCTGGTGCACTGAATACCCGCTGTTCAGCGGCGCTATGATGATGGAGTCCGCGTGATGATGATCGTGGCCGGTGATGAAGTAGTGAACATGGCTCTCTGCCAGGGACTGGATGAAGGCATCCTCCACCTGGCGCTTGGCCATGCCTTCGGAGGTCTCGGCGGCGCCATCGCCCGCATCGGAGGGTGTGACCGCGCCTCCGAAGAGGTTGTCCTTGTGTCTGCCGCCCAGCAGGTTCTTGTGGCTGAAGACAAAGGCATGCTGAGGCCGTTCGGGGTCCTTGAGCCGTTGGCTGATCCAGGACTGTTGCTGCGCTATCGAGCTGTGATGCGTGTTGCCGGTCCGGTCGAACTGGTCGAGGAGGACGAAGCGGGCGTTTTCATAGTCGAAAGAATAGGACACGCTTCCGTTCGCGTTATTGACCGGGGTGGGATAGGAGAAGTTGCCCCCGACGCCGAAAAGATTCGGATTGGTTCCGGCCGGCGGTGCGATCTGGACGTCTGCGCCGAGGCGGGGATTCTTCTGCACGATGTCCGCCGGCGTGGCATTGTTCCGGCCGGCCGCCTGGGTTGGACCGACAGGCCCGCGGTCCGAATCGAGATTGTACCCGATCTGCGAAAAGACGCGGGCGAACTCCTTTCCGGAGTTCCCGTCTGCGGCTTCGTGGTTCCCGCGCAGGGGATAGTAGGCGATCCCGGCGTTGTAGAGATCCTGGACGTACAGCGCGCGGGCGTCGAGATTGGGCGTGCTGCTGACGTCCACGCAGTCGCCGACGTCCACGACAATTCGGACCCCCTGGGCGATGAACGCCTGGTGAATCTGCTTGAGGATGCCGGCGGGAATCGAGTTCGGGCTTTGGCCGTCGTCCGGGACAGTCCACTGCGTGTCGGATATGACGGCGAAGCGCCAGGGCATGCGTGCCGGGGCCGGCGGGGCGCTGACGAGCGCGCCGGCTGCGACCAGCGCCACCGCAATCCAACGGAACAGAGCGCCCGAGAAGGAACCCATGCGCCTCTCGCGTGAAAAGACTCAGGAACCGCCGTGAAGCCGGATCGTCACTGATATCTTACCGCGCACCGAAGGCAGGAAGCTACACAGAGCTTAGTACAGCATTTCAGAAGTCCGTGTGGACTTCTGAAATGCTGTACGGCGCCGGAGGTTTGGAGGGCCGCGTAAGGCCCTCCAAGGGGTTACAGCGGAAAGACGCGACGGGAAGGAACGTCTTGGAGCGCCATAGGGGCGAAGCCCCTGTGGAAGTGCAGCCTTTCGCAAGTCCACTCGGACTTGCGAAAGGCTGCACTTAGAGCCGCCGTGCAAGGAAGATGTCCGGGCAGGATGAAATCGGCGCAGCCGGCGGACGGTCGTTTGCCGACGACGCGAACGGGCAACATGAATGGAACCTACCGGCGCCTCTCATACAACGTCCACTTTCCCGACACGGCTGCCTCGTCGCATCGGAGCGCGATATAGGACCTGAACGATTCCGGCGCGCCACGGGCGAGAAAGTACCGGTAGTCCGAGGAATGCTCCTTCCAGGAGAAGCCCCAGGGATTATATTCGCCCGGGGCGGGTCGCTCCGCGCCTTTTCGATAATGCACCGGAAGGACCGGCGCCTCGAAGAAATAGGGATTGAAACCGCCGCCGACGAGGATGTGGTAATAGTCGTGGTCGTGCAGGTGCGCGTCGAAGAAGCCGGGTTCCAATTCGGCTGAACTCGCCTCAAAGACCAACGGAAGGATGCGCGAGTTCGCCGGGATTCGCTCGACGACCGGCACGATCTCGCCGACCTCCGCTGAAATGCGCTCCTGCCTCACGATGGAATCCGCCAGGGTCAACGCCAGGAGCGCGACCAGCGCGCCCCTCCGCCACCCTCTGAATTCAAGGTCCGCCGCCATAAGCGCCAGGAGGAAGTACACGATAGCGGCCACCCGCAGGTTGACAAAAGTGAACGTCCCAACGCGGAACGGCAGGACGCAGAAGGCCATGATGACCGAGACCAGCACCAGGGCACGGCGACGGGGGAACGCCCCTCCTTCTTTCCGGCGCGCGATCAGGGCGCCCAGCACGATAGCGAACACGCCTCCCCACAGGATCAGCGGGACCGGCTGCGCGCCGCGCGACCACTGCATGCCGTTGAACATCAGGCTGAAAAATGCCAGCGTCAATTTCAGCGGGAGCCATTCGATCTCCCGGCCGGCGGGAACCTGCGGGACCGACGCCGCGGCGCTCTCGATCCAGGAGGCTGCGAAGAGCAGAAATGCCCCCGCCATCATGAGCAAGACCTTGCCTCTCAATCCCTCCTTCTTATCCCGCGCCGCGAAGGCGGCCACGAGCGCCAGGCAGACATACGCCAGGAAACTGAACGGATGGGCGATGAACAAAACGACCTGCCAGAGGAAATGCCGGAGGGCGGGCCACGCGCGCAACGGGCCCGCCAACAGGTCCTCGAAATCCATGAGCGCCAGGACCAGGAGCGGCAGGGACAGCAGGTAATTGGTGTTGCCCATGAAGTACTGCTGATTGAACGCCATCGGAAAGAACAACAACGCGCCCCACGGCGCGCCGCGCTCGCCGCATCGCCTTCCCAGCCGAAATACCAGGACCGCGATCAGGACCGGGTAGAGCGAAAGCGCCAACTTCCCCGCGACCTCGATCGGCGCCAGGGTAGAGAAGAGCAGGGTCGCCAAAGTGAAGGCGGCGTAATACGGCCGGAGATGGAACACGAAATTCTGATTGTAGTCGAAAGCGGGCTGGTCATGGACACGGAGCATCTGCGCCTGCAGCAGGTGCTGCGGATAGTCCTGCATCGGCGGAAACCGCTCCGACCATATGGGCCAGAGCGTCAGGCACAGGAACGCCTCAAGGGCGACAAGCCACGCAACGTTGCGGCTCTTCTTCTCCAAGTTGAACCTTTCGCGCCCGCGTCCGTCCGTCGTACCGATGCGCCGAACCCGCTGAACCTCCGCATGCGTCGCCGCCGGCCGCCACGGTGCGCATGCGGCGTACGCTCATCGTTCAACCCCCTTTTGCGCGGCCCGGCCGGCCTGCAGGCCATGCTTGATACACCGCATCTCCGTGACGGTGTCCGCCAGCGCCTGCAGCTTCCGGGACGCGCCGCTGCCCGTGAGCGCCAGGATGCAGGAGGCCGGGGCCGATTTCACCAGCGCACAAACAGCCTCTTCGGCCAGGAGCCGCCGATGGACCGCGTAACAAATCTCATCCAGGATGACCAGCGCATACCGCCGCGAGGCCAGCGCCTCACGCGCCCGGCCCAGCGCGCGCTCCGCGGCTTCACGGTGCGCGGCGAACTTCGGCGAGGAGGACGCGGGAAGAAAACCGCAACCGTACTGCTCGACCTCCAGCGACGGCAGATGCGGCGCAGCCTTGATCTCGCCCACGGAGGCATCCGCTTTCACGAACTGGATGACGAGCGTGGGCAGGCCATGGCCGCAGGCGCGCAGGGCCATGCCCAGCGCGGCGGTGGTCTTTCCCTTGCCTCCCCCGGTGAACAGCAGCACGCGCGCTCGATTCATCGTCCGCTCTCCGTCGTAGCCGTATTCAACACGGAGACACGGAGAGCACGGAGAAGCACTGAGAAGTTTTCCAGGATTCTAAAATCCTAGTTTTCTCTCCGTGTTTCTCCGTGTCCTCCGTGCCTCCGTGTTGAAAAAGGTAGTTATTCCGAGTCATACGTTCCCGTACTGCGCCCACAGGTATGAAATCCCGACGCGCGCGGCCAGAAAGACCGCCAGGCAGCAGCCGACGCTGGCGAACATCAAGGCGTTCGCGGCGGGAATGTGCCCTTTGTCCAACTCGACGAGCGGATCGCCGATCACCGGCTTGGGAGAGGGTTTGCCGAAATAGTAGTTGAGCCCGCCGAGCTGCACGCCCAGGGCGCCGGCCACGGCCGCCTCGGCGAAGCCGGAGTTTGGGCTGGGGTGGTTGCGCGCGTCGCGCCGGAGGACCTTCCACGACTGCGCGGCGCGGCCGCGCAGCAGCAACGCCGCCAGGCAGATGAGCGGCGCGGTCAATCGCGCGGGGATGAAGTTCGCCGCGTCGTCCAGGCGCGCCGAGGCCCAGCCGAACCGGAGGTAGCGTTCGTTCTTGTAGCCGAACATCGAGTCGAGCGTGTTGATGGCGCGGTAGACCATGGCGCCGACCGGACCGGCGATGACGGCGAAGAAGAGCGGCGCCGTCACGCCGTCCACGATGCTCTCAGCCACGCTCTCGACCGCCGCGCGCGTGACGCCGCGCTCGTCGAGGTCCGCCGTGTCCCGTCCGACAATGAGGCTCACGCGCTTGCGCGCCTCGGGCAAGTCACCCTCGGCCAGCGCGCGGTACACGCTCATGCTGTGCTGGGCCAGGTCGCGCGCCGCAAGGGTGGTGTAGATCAGCACGATGCGGACGCCGTCGGCGCAATAGGGGTGAACCGCCCCGGCCAGCCGCACCAGCCCCCAGGCCGCGCCGCCGGCGGCGGCGATGACCGCCAGCGCCGTGAGCGCTCCCGCCGCACGGGGCGGCAGGATGGCGCGCGTGATCGCCTCGAGGCGTGCGGCCAGCCAGCCGATCAAGCGCACCGGATGCGGCAACCAGCGCGGATCGCCGAGCAGCAGGTCGAGCAGGACGGCCAGGAGAATCTGATATTCCAGCCTCATCGCAATCGCATCAGCCGGTAGATCCGTTCCATGTCGAGGCTCTCGCGGACCGCCTGCGCCAGGCGGTCGAGGGCCGGCTCGATGTCATACCGCGCGCTCACGGCGCCCTTCGGGACCCATCCGCGTCGCGCGCGGAGGCGGTCAACGAACCACCGCCGGAAGACGTCGGCGTCGAAGATGCCGTGCAGGTACGTGCCCCAGACGCGGCGGCCGCCCGAGGCAAAACCGACGGCCTCGCCGTCGCTACGCCGCAGGATCACCTCGTCCGCCTCGACGCCGCTCAGGGCAGGCCCTTCGGCCACAGTGCGTCCGTGATGGATCTCATATCCAACGACACGGCATCCGGAAGGGCCGTGCACGCCTTCCGCGCGCGCGAGCGTCTTCTCGGAAGCCATCGTGGTCACAGCGTTCAGCAGCCCCAGCCCGAGGTCGCCGCCGCTGGCGGACTCGATCCGGCAGGGATCGCGGATCTCGCGCCCGAGGAGCTGCAGTCCGCCGCAAATGCCGACAATTTCCGTCCGTCCCCCGCGCGCGAGGGAAAGGAGACGCTCGGCCAGGCCGCTCCGGCGCAGGTACTGGAGATCGTGGAGGACGTTCTTGCTCCCCGGCAGGATGGCGGCGTCCGGCTCGCCGAGTTCATCGGCGGTTCGCACGATGCGCAGGCTCACGTCCTCTTCCACGCGCAGGGCGTCAAAGTCGGTGAAATTGGAAATGTGCGGCAGATCAACCACGGCGACGGTGACCGCCTCCGCGCGTTCGGAGCGATCATCGAGCGCGCCGGCCTTGAACTCGACCGAGTCCTCCTCCGGAAGGCCCAGGCGTTCGAGATACGGCACCACGCCGAAGACGGGTCTGCCCGTGTGCGCCAGAGTGTAATCGAGGGCGGGGCGCAGCAGCGCGGCGTCGCCGCGGAAGCGGTTGACCACCCAGCCGGCGACCAGCGCGCGTTCCCACGGGGCCAGCACTTCCATCGTGCCGACAAAAGAGGCGAAAACGCCGCCACGGTCAATGTCGCCCACGACCAGGACCGGCGCCCGGGCGTACCGCGCCATCCGCATATTGACGATGTCGCGGCTCTTGAGATTAACCTCGCCGGGACTGCCCGCGCCTTCGAGGATCACCGCATCGAACTCCGAGGCCAGCGCGTCGTAGCAGGCCTCGACCGCGGCGATGGCCTGCGCCTTGTATCGGTCATATCCGGCCACGCCCATGTTGCCCACCGCCCTTCCGCGCAGGATGACCTGGCAGCCGGTGTCCGAGCTCGGCTTGAGCAGGATGGGGTTCATCCGCACGTCCGGCTCCAGGCGGCAGGCCTGGGCCTGGACGACCTGGGCGCGGCCCATCTCGCCGCCGTCGCGCGTGACAAACGAGTTGAGCGACATGTTCTGCGCCTTGAAGGGCGCGACGCGCACGCCGTCCTGGAGCAGAATTCGGCAAAGGGCCGCGGTGAGAATGCTCTTGCCGGCGTTGGAACTGGTCCCCTGGAACATGAGTCCGGCGGCGCGTCGCTGAGGCGCCTGCGTTTTCGGGACGCCCAGGAGCGCCGCCAGCGCCGCGCAGAATCGCGCGTTCTCCTCCTCGGTGCGCACGGCGATGCGGAAGAAGCGGCCATCCAGGTGCTGCTCCGGAGGGAACGTGCGAACGGCGATACCATTCTCCAGCAGCCGCCGCGCGAGCGCCGGCGCATCCAGGTCGGCGCGGTTAAGGCGCAGCAGCAGGAAATTTGCCGTGCCTGGATAGACGTACAGGCCGGGCAGTTCCTGGAGCGCCTTGCTCAGCGACTCGCGTTGCGCGCGGATATACTCGCGCGTGCGTCGCGCATAGTCCGCGTCGGCCAGCGCCGCCACGCCGACCGCCTGGGCCAGCGCGTTCACCGACCAGGGCGGCAGGCGGCGCCGGAGGGCCTCCGCCGTCTCGGCGCGCGCCACGCCAAACCCCAGGCGCAATCCGGGAATGGCGTAAAACTTGGTCAGCGAGCGCAGGACAATGACGTTCGCCCCGACGTCGCGCATCAGCGTAGCGTAGCCCTCGATGAACTCCGCAAAAGCCTCATCCACGACGAACGTCGTGTCCGGATGCTCGGCGGCGAACGCGCGGAACCTGCCGGCATCGAACGCAAGGCCGGTGGGATTGTTCGGCTGGCCGAGAAAAACCACCTCCCCGCCGCGCAGTCGCTTCTCCAGCGCGGACCAGTCCAGGGCAAAACCGCCGTGCTCGTCCAGCGAGAGCAGGGCGCTTTCCATCTCCGCTTCGCGCGCGGCGGTCATGTAGTCCACATAGCACGGCACGGGAATCAGGGCGCGGCGGCGCTTGAGCGCGCGCGCGAGGGTGAACAGTATCTCCGTCGAGCCATTTCCGACCACGATCTGTTCGGCAGGCACCGCCGCGTGACGCGCAATCGCCTTGACCAGCTCATGGCTTTCCGGGTCGGGATAATGGACGACCTGCTCCAGCGCAAGGCTGACCGTCGGGCGGAGGCAGTCGGGCGGACCGAGCGGGTTGATGCTGGCGCTGAAATCGAGGAGCGTCGCCGGCGCGCGCCCGGCGTCGCGGGCCAACTCGCGCAGGTTTCCGCCATGGCCGCTCATGCGATCCTCGCTCTCCGTGCAATCTGCGAAAATCAGCGTAATCTGCGGATAAGCCCTACTTCGTACAGTTGACTCGCTGCCCCGCCAGCCGACGCTATTCTACGGGGCGATGGGCGTCAGGGCAAATCGGCGCAGAGGAGGAGACTCAGAAAGGTGGTGATTGGGGGATACGCAAATTGCGGTCTGCGGAACTCTCGTTTGAGGAACGAAGACGGGTCTGGGAACGTTCCCCCGGCAAGACCAACTAATTCATGTGCCCCGGAATGGCCACGCTTACCATTACTGCTTCGCTTAGAAAAGGTAAAGACGCTTGTCCTCGCGGTCTGTCTTCACAATGAAAAGGTTCTCGTTGAAATATTCTTTCATGGCCTCCAGCGCATCGGCCGAGATCGTCCGAAAGTGTCGCGGCGAGATGACAAAGTTCTCACAATGGCGCAGAATGAGCTTCGATAGCAGGTACAGTCTGAAGTGGCCTGTTGACTCTTGGATCTCTCTGATGTGGGAGATCAATTCATCCCTATGATCTCTCTTGAAGGAGAACACGACGCAGGTTCCTCCCATTTGAGGCCAGACATTGAGCATTATGTACTTCGGATCATTACGGTCTTTGAGATTAACCATGTTGTCTTTCAAGGTGTAAGCACCGCTCACGGCAATAGGAGATGGAGCGCCTTCATCAAGGACGACAACGTGTTCCAGTTGATCGAACATTCTTTTAACATACATGGCATCGTATGAGTATTTATATAGATAGCAACTATAGGATTCAGCTATAGTAGCCGTCGCAATCTGAAACATCGGGTGCTTGACGTCATTGGGATCAACGCGCTTCAGGTCCACGGTCTTGCTAAAAATACCCTGCATGTTTCTTGCCGCCTGAAGCTTAGAGTGAAACTCACGAAGCAGAGACCGATAGGCCAGGAGGAATTTGTGTTCGGAATCATGCAGATTAAGGTCCTCGTCGTCTATTCTCTGGAAAAGTTGTTTGTCGTGCATGCCACATAGTCCCGTGAACGTGGTTGCCTCATTCTTTCCAATCTCCACGAAGTCGGGCTCTGGCGGAGCATCGAGCCGCGTCTTGGCATGGAACATGACGACATGCCCATGATCCGCCAATAAATCAAGGATACGGCTATTCTGAATGGAATGCGCCTTGATAGCTTTTCCCTTGCATTTCTCGCCAGGCCAGAAGCACCGGTGCAATTCTTTGCCCATCTGGCGGAAAATGAGATTTTTCAGCTCAGGTATTTCGTTAAATTGTTGGGACACTCCTCGGTTCCTTCGCTTGCTCAGCGGTTTGCGCTACCGATTAGCAACAGTCGGCGCTTCGCCTGGGATGATATATCGTCATAGGTCACAACGTCAAAGTCATGCCTCTGAGACGCGAGGCGCTGGCGTTGGACTTCATCTGCGAAGTCACGTGACCTGCCAATAACTACCGCAAGGCGAGGACGGTAGAGTTCCAGCCCAAAGCGATCCTTGAGCGAAGCGCGATTTCGAGTGTCTTCGAACCAATCCCTGTACTTCAGCAACTGTGCCATTGCCTCTTGTACCGCAGATGAGAACCGCGTTCGGTTCTTCGTGCCCACAATTACCTTCTTTTGCGGTAGCTTTAAGTCCAGAACCATCGCTCGTTGAAGATCAGGGTCAACGAGTACGAAGTCAGGAATCAGATCGCCTTCGCCATCGTGGGAGAGACAAACCTGCGGGAAAACATCACGGTAACCCCATGTGCGGAAAAAGGCGGGGTGCCGTTCGAAGAATCTCTGCAGGTCCGCTTCCTGGGCTGCCGGGCTGTTTATCAGGTCCTCCAGTTCAAGAATCTCGGACGCCCTGAAGCCGCCGTAGGTGTCCCTCAGGTGTGGTAGTACAGCAAGTCGTTGGCACGTTCGATTGTTGGACGACGTCATGTGATATGAATTCAGAATACTGGTAGGACGGAAGACAAGACGCGCACCTTCCATCATGAGGAGATACTGATGATCCTCAATTGGATCACGGGCATCAAGGTTTTCCAGGATTGTTCGGAGTTCGGGGGCCTTGGAGATTGGCGTCCACGCATCGTAGCCCAACCCCCAGAGTATCGTTTCTGCTGAGAACGTATTGTGAATGACCCCGCCTCCTGAAAATCCAAGGTACTTTAGGTCGCATGGCTCCCAGTCCAGTGTCATCTTCACAACTGAACGCAGGAAGTGTCCGGCCCCTATGGTCTTGCCGTCGCCCATCATCCTTATCGCTTCATTGAGTACACCGCATAGCTTGCGCCCCGGAATAACCTCATCTGGTGGGCACGGCGGGGCCTTCTTGTACTCATGGAAAATATTGAACCGCCGATCCTGTAGTTCCACGATGCGGGTCAACACAGTATCGCTACGATATAAGGCCAAGGTTATATACGAGTCTGGAAGCCCGGTGTCCTCGGGCTTGACGTCAGGCCTACTTGCCGACATGTCAAATGCATGTCTCAGTTTCTGGTCAAAGCCCAAGCCCATTGTCGAAAGTTGCGCCAGTAGCGGTTTGCCCGGTCTTACAGCCCCCATCGCGGACTCCTGCTCTGCCCTCTTACTGCATCGTGGACACACGACCGATTTCCTTCGTCCTTCCGCCCACGCGAACTGTACCTATGCTGCCCAAGCGGAATGTATCCGCAGGTAGCGGCGTTGTCAAGGAAAATAATGGCACGGTACTGTGCGGCTCGTGGAAGAGTCGTTTTTCTTCGCCAGACGCGATTGAGGACGTTGCTGTTCTTGGCGGGCTTTGCGGCTTTGCGTGAGAAGTCGTTCGCTTCGGCAACGGGCGTCCTGCTTCTCGTCCGGGCCTGAGCCTGCCGAAGGGCTGAAACAACCGTAAAAGCAAAAACTCTTTTCGCAGAGAGAAACGTTATAACTGGCAGCGCCGATGTGAGCTACGACATCAGCGCGCATGCCTGGCGTCGTGAAAAGCGCACGATGTCGCTTGACATGTAAGAAAGATTATGGTATAATCCCCGTTACACTGCAGATAGGAGATAGAAGCTAGGAGATAGGAGCTAGAATAAACACGCGGCGGCGCGCTCAAACGCGGGTGGCCGCTCCGCCTTTGCGGACGCGGCGGCGGACGACGGCTAACGCGGACAAGTCCGCTTTCCATTCTATCTCCTAGATTCTATATTCTGAATTCTGATTGGCACGCGCTTTGCCCGAGGAAGCGCCGCCACTCGCGCATGAGAAGCCGGAAGATGCTGACGGGGAAGTAGATGCCTCGCACAAGGCGATTTGAAAAAACGAACCCAATTTGTAGGAAGATGCCGTGCCGTAATGTGTTATGGGGGAAAGAAATTCTCTGAATTCTGAGTTATTGCGCAAAGAAAGACGGCATGGACAGCCTGGAGCGATATTTGGGCATGCTGAAGGGGCAAGCGGTTGACTTCGTGCCGCGGACGCCCATTCTCATGCAGTTTGCCGCCGAGAGCATCGGGTCCAACTATGGGGCCTTCGCTTCGGACTATCGCGTCCTGGTGGAGGCCAACCTCCATTGCGCCGAAGTTTTCGGGATGGATCAGGTCAGCACCATATCCGATCCGTACCGCGAGACGGAGGGCTTCGGCGCGCGGATCATCTTCGAGCCGGACAGCGTGCCTCGCTGCGAGCGTCATCCGCTGGAAGACCGCAAGGGTTTATCCGCCCTGCCTCGTCCCGATCCGCTTCACTCGGCGCGGATGCTCGACCGCGTCAATGCCGTCCGCGCCTACCAGGCGCGCATCGGCGGCCGACGCTCCATCCTCGGGTGGATCGAGGGTCCGGCGGCGGAGGCCGCCGACCTGCGCAATGTGATGAACTTCCTCACGGACCTGATGGACGACGAGGGATATTCAGCGGCGTTAATGGACCGGTGCCTGGAGGCGGCAATCCGTTTTGCCCAGGCGCAAGTGGAGGCCGGCGCCGATACCATCGGCATCGGCGACGCCATCGCAAGCCAGGTTTCGCCTTCGCTCTACGAACGGTTGATCCAGCCGCGCGAGAAGCTCCTCGTCGCGGCTGTGCGGAGGATGGGGGCATTCGTGCGCCTGCACATCTGCGGGAACATCACCCACCTGCTTCCGGGCATTGCTGATTTGGGCGTGGATGTCCTGGACGTGGACCACATGGTGGACATGCAGCTTGTGCGCCGGGCGGCCGGCGCGAGGGTCGCCCTGGCCGGAAACATCAACCCGCTCACGGTGCGTTACCGCGCCCCCCAGGAGATTGCATCCGCCATGCGGCAGACATACGAGGCAGTCGGCAATCCCTACATGGTCAACGCCGGCTGCGAAATCCCACCCGGCACGCCGCCGGAGAACCTGCTGGCTCTCTGCGGGATGCTGCCCTATCGCCGCTAAGTGCAGCCTTACGCGGCCCTCCAGACCTCCCGCGCCGTACAGCATTTCAGAAGTCCATACGGACTTCTGAAATGCTGTACTAAGCCGTCCGCATGAATTCCGGAATCCCGCCCTTCAAGCCCCCTTTTCGAGGACACATGGCCGATTTCCTTCATCCGCCGCGGCCTCCCAAAATGCCTCTTGACAGCCGCCGCGCGGCGTTGATATACTCCGATTCCAACCATGGGGAGGCAGAGCGCCGCCCCATTCCCAGGTTCCCCTAACGCGCGGAGATTGCAGCCATGTCAGACTGGAAGGAAGTCTGGAAGAAGGTCGAGGCGGCCCAGGTGCCGAAGGTGACGAAGGTCGCGCTCGCGTATTCGGGCGGGCTGGACTCGTCGTTGAGCATCGAACTGCTGCGGCGGAAGTACAAGGCGAAGGAGATCTTTCCGATCAACATTGACGTCGGCCAGGGCGAGCAGGAACAGGAGGAGATGCGGTCGAAGGCGAAGGTGCTCGGCGTGAAGCCGATCGAGATTGACGCGAGGAAGGAGTTCGCCGAGGAGTGGCTGCCGAAGGCGATCCGCGCAAACAGCGATTACAACGGGTATCCGGTTTCGACCTCGATGACGCGGCAGCTCGTGGCGCGGATCGTGGCGGAGAAGGCGATCGAGCTCGGCTGCGACGGGCTGATGGAAGGCTCCACCGGCAAGGGCAACGACCAGTACCGCATGCACAATGTGTTCAAGATGTTCGCCCCGCAGATGGAAGTCCTGGTGCCGGTGCGCGATTTCGACATGACGCGCGCGGAGGAGAAACTGCTGTGCGAGGCCTGGGGCGTTCCGGTGACCGAGCAGATCACCGGCGGCGACGATAAGACGCTCTGGTGCCGCTCGATCGCCTCGGGCGCGGTGGACCTGAATCAGGAAATCCCGGACGACATCTGGATGTGGAAGGCGCCGCTCGAGAAGGCGCCGGACCGGCCGACGACCGTGGAGATCCAGTTCCGCGCGGGGTTGCCGACGGCGCTCAACGGCAAGAAGATGCCCCTCGACGCGCTGATCAGCGAGCTGAACGTCGTCGCCGGCGCGGCGGGAGTCGGGCTGATTGACATGTTCGAGGACGGGATCATGGACCTGAAGAGCCGCGAGATTTACGAGGCGCCGGCTGCGCACGTCCTGATCAAGCTCCACCGCGACCTGGAACAGTACTGCTTGACGAAGGACGAGATCCAGTTCAAGAAGAGCGTGGACGCGAAGTGGGCGTTCCTGGTCTACCACGGAATGTGGTATACCCCGCTGAAGAACGCCCTGGACGCCTTCGTCCTCGCGACGCAGGACGTGTGCAATGCGGATTACCGCGTGAAGCTCTACAAGGGCAACATCGTGATCGCCCACCGCGCCTCGGAGACGAGCCTCTTCTCGCCCGAAATCCGCTCGATCAAGGCGACCGGCTTCGACCAGCGCTGGTGCTCGAACGCCGCCAAGGTCCGCGGGCTGCCCTTCGAGATACTCTCCAAGCGCCGCAAAGCCATGGATAAATTCCTCCAGGGCTCCGACGCCAAAACGCCCAAGCCGAAGGCCAGGAAGTGAGCAAACCCGGCTGCATGTCGCGCCGCGCAATTCGAATGGGCAATCTCCGTAAGAGGTTGCCCATTCGGCATTTAAGCGCGCAGAATCGCCAGAATTTGACTTTCCCTCTCTCCGATGGCAAACTACTGTCGGAGGCAGAGTCTTAATAGGAGAACCGAACCGTGAATGCGCGGCTCTTTATGAAACTGGTCGTCGTCCTGGCCGTCCTGCTGTTCATGGTCATGATGGGCATGTCGAACGCAGACCCGGTCCGGTTCAAGCTTGTCCCGCTCAACTACGAGTCCGGGACCATCAAGTCCGCCTTCATGTACTTCATCTTCTTCGCCGTCGGCGCCTTCACCGGCCTGGTCCTTGCCGTCGGCACAGGCGGCCACTCGTCCGCTCCGAAAGGTAAGTGAACCGGCGCCGGCCGGCGCCCGAGCCGCCTCCGTCCTGTTCGTCCCGCTTCGAAAGAAGCGGGAGAGCGGGCCGCGCGCGTCGCGGAGCCTCGGCCCGAAACAATATGAAAAACTTTGCCGACCGGCTGGTCGAAACCGTCGAACGCAAACGGACCTGCGTGGTCGTCGGACTCGATCCGCAGCTCGACGCCCTTCCGTCCGAGCTCCGAGAGAAGGCCCGGCGCTCGACCGCCGACGCGGCCGACGCGGTGATGGAATTCAACCGCCGCGTCCTCGCCGCCGTCGCCGACCACGTCGCCGCCGTCAAACCTCAATCGGCCTTTTACGAAGCGCTCGGCTGGGAAGGCGTGCGCGCGCTGGCCGCAACGGTCCGCGCTGCGCACGACTGCGGCCTGCTGGTCATCGCCGACGTCAAGCGCGGCGACATCGGCTCCACCGCCGAAGCCTACGCGCAGGGCCATCTCGACCTGCTCCAGGCGGACGCCGCCACGGTGAACCCGTACCTGGGCATTGACGGCATCGCGCCGTTCCTCAAGCGCGCCCGGGACGGAAAGGGGATTTTCGTCCTCGTCAAGACCTCCAACCCGTCCTCGGTCGAGCTGCAGGACCTCGATGTGTCCGGCGCGAAGCTGTACGAGAAAGTCGCCGAACTCGTCGAGCGCTGGGGCGGCGATTACCGCGGGGAGTGCGGCTACAGCGCCGTCGGCGCGGTCGTCGGCGCCACGTTCCCGGCCGCCGCCGAGAAACTGCGCCGGCTCATGCCGCACGCGCTCTTCCTCGTCCCCGGCTACGGCGCGCAGGGCGCAACGGCCGCCGACTGCGGCCCGTGCTTCGACGCTCAGGGCCGCGGCGCAGTCGTCAATTCTTCGCGCGGCATCATCTTCGCCTATCGCCGCCCCGACCAGCAGCAGACGCCGCCGGATTGGGATTCCGCCGTCGCCGCGGCGGCTGTAAGGATGAAAGAGGAACTCGAGCGAGTCCGCCGGCGCGCTTGACGAATGTGAGTTCAATACGGTGACACTGAGTGCACGGAGACACTTTCGCAGGATTCTAAAAGCCTGACTCTCTCTCCGTGTTCCGTGCCTCCGTGTTATTGCTTTCACCGCGTCCTTCTCTGGGGAGGATTGTAATGTCTCCCGTGCGCCATCCGTGGCTCTGTCTCGCCGCCCTCCTGATCTTCTGCGGCGCGTTTCCGGCCTTCGGCCAAAAGATGAACAAGAAACAACTCGGCGAATGGACGCGCCTGCTCCGTTCCGACGACCCGCAGAAGCGCTCCTCCGCCGCCACCTCGCTCGTCGCGGCCGACGACGAAGCCGCGCTGAAAGTCCTCCTCGAAGCCCTTCAGCCCGATCAACCCGAAACGGTCCGTATCAGCGTCATCACCGCCTTCGGCGTCCAGGCCGACGACCGCGCCTGCGCCTCGATCATCGCCGCGCTCGCCGATCCGAGCGAAAGCGTCCGCCAGGCCGCCCGGAGCGCGCTCCAGCAGATCCACACCGCCCAGTCCGTGCGCCTGCTCGAACAGGCCGCCGGCGACCTCAAGCGCCCGCTGGCCATCCGCGTCCAGGCGGTCAACCTCCTCGGCGACCTCCGCGCCACCGAGGCGATCCAGGCGCTCATCAAGCTGCTCTCGGACCCCGACGAAGCCGTCCGCACCGCTTCGCGCGCCGCGCTCGAAAGCATCACCCTGCGCCGCTTCAGCACCGCCCGCGAGTGGAACGACTGGTGGCGCCAGAATTCCCCGCTCACACGCGAGGAGATGCTCCAGCAGCTCGTCGAGCTCCAGCGCGAGGAGAACCAGAACCTCAGCCGCGTCCTCGAAAAACTCTATTTGAAAAACCTCGACGACCCCAAGGAGCAGAACGACGACGCCGCATTCATCGAGGCCCTGACGCAGTGCAACCTCGTCTCCGTCAAGAAGCGCGCCATCAAAGGGCTCACGCCGCTGCGCGGCGCGGCGGTTCGAACCGCCCTCATCAACGCCCTGGCCGAGACGGACGCCTCCGTGCGGCAGGCTGCCGCCGACGCGCTGGCCGCCCAGGCGGATGCCGCAGCGGCGCCGGCGCTCTTGAAGGCGATCAACGACCCCGAAAGCTCCGTCCGCGCCGCCGCCGCGCATGCGCTCGGCGTCCTGAAAGCCAGAGAGGCCGTGAACGCGCTGATCGCCATGCTCTCCGACACCGATGTCGAAGCGGCCGTCGCGGCCGCCAACGCCCTGGCCGAACTGGCCGATCCCGCCGCTCTCAACAGGCTCATCAATGTCGTGACCGCCTCCGACACTCCGGCGCCGCTCTACGACGCCGCCGCCAACGCGCTCGCCAAAATCCATGACCCGCACGCCGTCCCGATCCTCGTCAAGCTCCTCGGAAGCCCCAAGGAGAACGTCCGCTGGGCGTCGGCCGATGCCCTCGGTGGACTCGGCGTCGCCGACGCCGTCAAGCCGCTGGCGAACGTCGCGCTCAATGACCCAAACCCGCAGAACCGCGAGGTCGCCCTCGCCTCGCTCAGCAAGATCGGCGACCCGTCCGCGCTCGACACCCTTGTGGACGCGCTCTCCGACAAAGAGAAGCGCGTCGCCGACCAGGCCCTGCGCTCCCTGACTCAGCTGGCCGATGCCAATGCCGCGCTCTACGCCTCCGCGCTCGATCGGCTCGTAGCGGCCCGCAGCTACGCCCTGGCCGCAACCGTGCTGGACGCCGCCGTGGCGCAACTGGGCCCGAACCACGCCCAGGCCGCCGCCGGCCTGCGCCAGCGCCTGGCCGCCGGCCTGATGGCCGCCAAAGAATGGGCCCGCGCCCGGACTCAGCTTGAAGCCCTCGTCGCGCAATCGCCCAAAGAACCCCAGTACCTCAAATCCTTGGACGCCTGCCTCACCGCCCAGGCGGACTATGACGCGTTACTGGCCCTGCTCCTCCAGGCGCGCAAAGCCGTCCCCGAGCTTGCCGACTACTGCTGGCAGGAAACCGTCCGCGTCGTCGAGCAGATCGCCGCCAGCGACGCGAAGAAAGCCATCGCCGCTGTGGACGCCCTCGAGAAGGACAGCCCTGATCTGGGCGGCGCCGCCACCGCCGCCAAACTGCGCGAACTGCGCGCCAAAGCTGGCGGAAACCCGCTCCTGCCCGCCACCGCTCCCGTACCCGCATCCAGCAATGCCTCGCCCGGTTGAGAACGGAACCCATGGTGAGGGTTCCACGGCCGCAGCCGTTCCTTGACGCCGTCTGGACTTGTTCGCGCGAGCGCCTATAATTTACACTGGGAGCGCCGGGCGTGGCCGGAACGGGCGCGGTCGCCCGTGCGGGCGAGCTTTTGCGGAACGAGGGGGCGAGGTCAGCACATGGGATGCAGGAAAGGTGCGACGTCGCGCGCGGCGGAGGCGGTCTCGTCATCCGCCGCGGACGAGCGCGTGCGGCGGGTCTTGCAGGTGATCAATGAGTCAGGACCGGCCGCCAGGGTTCCAGGTCCGCGTGAGACAGGCGCGGCGGCGCCGGGCGAGGCAGAGGTCCTCGACGCGTATTCGCGCGCGGTGATTTCGGTCATGGAGGCGATGGGGCCGGCGGTCGTCGGCGTGTCGTTCGGCGACGCGTCGTCGCCCGCACCGGAGCACGTCGGCGCCGGGTCCGGCGTCATCATCGCGCCGGACGGATATGTGCTCACGAACCACCATGTCGTCGTCAGCGCCCGCGGGCTCACCGTGACGCTCCCCGACGGGCGGGCGCTCGCGGCGAGCATCGTGGGCGTGGATCCGGCGACGGACCTGGCGGTGATTCGGGCGGAAGGTTCGGGGCTGGCCCACGCCTCGATCGGCGATTCCGCGTCGCTGCGCGTCGGGCAACTGGTCATCGCGGTCGGGAACCCGTTCGGGTTCCAGTCCACCGTCTCGACCGGCGTCATCAGCGCGCTCGGCCGCGCGTTCCGCACCCGCGAGGGACGGCTGATCGAGAACATCATCCAGCACACCGCGCCGCTGAATCCGGGGAACTCGGGCGGACCGCTGGTGGATTCGCGCGGCGCGGTCGTGGGGATCAACACGGCGATCATCCCTCTGGCGCAGGGGATCGGGTTCGCGATTCCCTCGGCCACGGCGAAGTGGGTCGTGTCGCAACTGCTCGTGCACGGGCGGGTGCGGCGCGGCTCGCTGGGGATCGCCGGCCGCCAGCGTCCGCTGGATCGGCGGCTGGTGCGGTTCCACGGTCTGAACCATGACCGCGCAGTGGAGGTGCTCGCCGTGGATCCGAACGGCCCGGCGCGGCAGGCGGGCGTACAGACCGGCGATCTGATCGTGGAGATCGAGGGGCGCGATGTGGCCAGCGTGGACGATCTGCACCGCGCGCTGGCGGAGTGGCCGATCGGACAGCCGGCGGCGCTGGCGATCCTGCGGGGGCGGGAACGCGTGACGATCAGCGTCGTGCCGATGGAAGCCGGAACGTAATCGAACGCAGGATTTTACGTTCCTGCGGGCAGCGCCGCCGGCGGCCTGAACGGCCTGGGAGCGGACCGATGGCGTCGCGACAGTTATGGCGGCGGACGCGCGTGGCCGGGCGCAGGATCCTGAGCCGCAAGGAGCCGGCCACGCGAATCGCGCGCGGCGTGGCGGCGGGGTTCTTCGCGGCCGCTTGCCCGGCGCCGGGCGTTCACGTCGGCATGGGCCTCATCACGGCCTGGATCGTCCGGGGCAACAAGCTTGCCGCGATCTTCCCGCTGTTCCTGTGGAACCCGGCGACAATGCTGCCGCTGGCCTATGCGCAGTTTCGGATCGGCGTCTGGCTCTGGCCGGCGCACGCGAGCGGATCGCACAGGATCCACGCGCTTCTGACCGGGTGGACTTGGAGCGCGCCCTGGGCGTCGCTGAAGGGACTGACCGCGCTGATGGGCGCGGCGGGCCCGAGCTTCATGGGGCCGCTGGCGCTCGGGTATCTCGTCACCGGGCTGATGGCCGCGGCGGTCTCGTATCCGCTGGCGGTGATCGCAGTCTGGACGTGGCGCGCGCGGCGACGGAGCCTGCAGCTGATCCGCGGCCACAAGAGGGAAACGCCGCGGCCGCTCGGGCTGCCCGGCCGCGATGCGCCGCCGCCGGCGCCGGCCGAGGCGCTGGCCCGTTACGCGCGCGCGCCGCAGGAGTTCGAGTGCGCCGAGCGCGTCCGGCTGCTCGTGGACGGCGGCGAGGCGTTCCCGGAGATGCTGGCCGCCGTCAAGGGGGCGCGGCGGACGGTGGACCTTGAGACGTACATGATTCGCGCGGACCGCACTGGCGCGCGCTTCCGTGACGCGCTCGCAGCCGCGGCCGGCCGAGGCGTGCAGGTTCGGCTGCTCTACGACTACATCGGCTCTCTCGGGCTGCCCGACCGCTTCGTGCAGCCGCTGATCCAGGCCGGAGTCGCCGTCGCGGTCTATCACCCGCTGGTGATCACGCGTCCGAGCTGGGCGGTGAGCCGGCGCGATCACCGGAAAAACCTCGTGGTGGACGGACAGCTCTCGTTCACGGGCGGGCTGAACATCGCCGACGAGTACAACGCGCCGCCGGAATCCGGCGGATGGCGCGATACGCACCTTCGGATCGAGGGGCAGGCGCCGGCCGAGCAGATCGAGGAGCTTTTCGAGTACGGCTGGCAGTCCGCGGCGCCATACGGCGAGCCGGGGCCTGCCGCGCGGCAACTGGCCAGCGGCGTGCGCCGGCGGCTGGGTCTCCCGCTCGGGCCGGGCGCGCGCCGGCGCGGCCTCCAAGTCTTCGACGCGCTTTGGACGCGCGGCGGCGTCGCCGTGCGGATCATCGGCAACCGGGAATTCCGCCGCCGCCAGGACATCCGGCGCGCGTACCTGCACGCCTTCCACAACGCGCAGCGCTATATCCTGATCGAGAACGCCTATTTCATTCCCGACCGCGGCGTGCGCCGCGCGCTCGCCCGCGCGGCGGCGCGGGGCGTGCTCGTCGTCGTCCTCCTCTCGCGGAACAGCGACGTGACCGCCGCCGCCTACGCCAGCCGGAACCTCTACAGCGAGTTGCTCGCCTCCGGCGTGCGGCTTTTCGAGTGGCCGTTCGGCATGATGCACGCCAAGACCGCGGCGATTGATGATGCGTGGGCGACCGTGGGAAGCTATAATTTCGACCATCGCAGCCTGCTGCACCAGCTCGAATCGGTCGCCGTCGTGGCCGACCCGGCCTTCGCGCGGCGGCTGCGCGACCAGATGCTCGCCGACCTCGCCAAGTCCCGCGAGATCACGCTGATGGAGCACGAGTCGCGCCCCTGGCGCCAGATGCTCATGGAATCGGCCGCGTACCTGGTTCGGCGATGGCTGTAGCCTTGGAGCGCGGAGCGCCGCGGGGGTTTTCGGCCCGCGCATGCAAAACGGCGCGTCTGCGGCGATGCCCGAAAACGGCTCATCGGCGCGAAAAAGCCCTGTGCGAGCGGCTGAATCGAATTTCCTTGGTTTGGGCTTGACTGGCAAACGCGGAGGGGCTATACTTTCGCCGACGTAGCTCGCAGGGGATGGCGGCGGCAGCGGTCGAAGTCACATACCAACAAAACTTCAGTTTCGAAAAAGAAAGGAGGGGAGCTCGTAGAAAACGAGGTCGTAACGCCTTTCTAACCTCAGTCTAATGGAGGAGGGAGTGCATCTCGGCTTTTATTGGAGGGGAAAGCAGTCATGAAGCGCATTTTGACAGGCGTACTGGCGTTGGCGTTGGTGGGCTACCTCGGCTGCGGGGCGAACGCGGCTGAGATGGTAAAGCAAGGCTCTGAGCGGGTTGCGATCATAGGCTCGGCCGACTATACATCCATGTACGGCGACGGCGATGCTACCAACCTGAACTTTGGCGTCTCGGGCGAGTACGGCTACATGATCCTGGACCAGTTTGAGCTTGCCGTGCGCGCGGGGTTCGCTCTACAACATTTTCAATATCAGGCACCCTTTAGCAACACTTACAATTACCGGTCCCAGGATTACTCCCTCGACCTGATCCCCAAATGGCGTCCGGCTTTGGAAGGTAACATCTCGCCGTTCATCGGCCCCAAGCTGGGTGTCCGCTATCTCACGGAGAGCGAAGCCGCCCGCGGCTACCACGATAACGCCAATGACTCGATGATCGAGTGGGGCGCTGTGGTGGGCGCGGACATCTTCCTGGGCAAAGACGTCGCCCTGGTCGTCGAGTACGATTACACCCAGTTCACCATGCATACCGGGCTCAACGATAGTCCGGGTTTGCCCGTCAAGCAGTTCGGAGTCCAAGGCGGTTTTTGGTCCGGCCACGATACCATCAAAGACAACGCGCTGACGATTGGCCTGGCTTATTGGTGGTAAGCGCTCAGTCCCGTTGAACACGAGGAGCGCGTAGCGCACAGGCGTTACGCGCTCCTTTTGTTAAACCGCTTCCGAACGAAAGCAGGAAGCGCCCCGAATGCGGCGCTTACCCATTCCGGCCCGACCGCAGGCCTCAGAGTGTTTGACTCCGGGCGCGGGATACCGTAACTTGTCCTCTTCGCGAGCCGTGGCCCCGCGGTAAGGATTTTAAGCTGCGAGAAATGCAGGCTGGAACCATCGGCTTGCGCTGTGCGCCAACCGCCCTGGCAGTTCTCCTCGCCTGCGCGTGCGCCTTCGCCGCGGAAGAGGCCCCGCCCGCCGCGACGGCGCCTCAACCCGCCGGGACGACCTCGGAAAAAGCGCCCGAGGCCGTTGCCGAGCCATTGCCCGCCGTCGCCCGATTTCGTTTCGTCGGGAACGACCATTTCTCCAGCCGGTCCCTTAGGCGAGAGCTGGAGACCCTGACCGGCAAACCGATCCCGGTGAAGACGCTCATGGCCGACGTGGATCACATCGTCGCCCGCTACGCGGACGACGGCTACCTCGAGGCCCACGTCGAGGCCACCTTCGAGCCGATCGAGGGCAAGGCCGAGAAGGAACTGCTTTTCACGATCACCGAGGGTCGGCGCTTCACGCTGAAGAACCTGGAGATTGTCGGCAACACCGTCTTCTCAACCGAGGAGCTTCGACCTCTGGCGAAGGCGGAGCGCGACGGCTACTTCTCCAAAGGCGGATTCCTGGACGGAGCAAAGCACATCTGGGCGCATTACGGCGAGGTCGGCCGCTTGACGACGGTGGTGGAGCCGCAGATGGGGCGGCGCCCGGCGGGAAACGGGGCAGAGGTGCGATATGTAATCAAGGAAGGCCCGCCCGTGACGCTCCAGGCATTTTCCTTCCGCTGGGTTAACACGCAAGTCACCGCCGAGTGGCTCCTCTATCGAGAGGCGGACCGCGCGCTGACCGAAGGCGAGCCGCTGACGCTGGCGCAGATCGAGAAGGTAGTCGGCCGGCTGAAGCGAGACCGATGGTTCAAGTCGGTGGACTATGAAATCCGGCCCGGTGCCGCGCCTGACCGCGTGGTCGTGGTGTTCGTCCTCGAGGAAGGCGAGACCTCGCGCCTCAGCCTGACCGGAACGGCGGCCACCTATTTTGGATTGAGCGCCGCCTTGCAATTCACGGAATCGGATTTTGACATCACCAAACCGCCGCGTTCCTGGGAGGACATCGAGGACTGGAACATGTTCCGCGGGCGCGGCGAGCATCTAGCCTTGTCGGCGTCGCCCGGTCAGCGACTTACGACGATCGGCGGCGCCTTTGTGCAGCCGTACACATTCGGGACGGACTACAACCTCGTGCTGAATGCCCAGTACACTTGGGCAAGCCTGCCGGACTGGAATGAGTGGCAGTGGCAGGTGCGCCCGGGATTGACACGGGAGCTTTCCGAGCACTGGAGCGCCGGTTTCGGCCCGATGCTGGAGGGCACCGAGATATGGAGCATCAGCGACCAGAACGTCCCCGACTACAGGGAAGCACTCGGCTACACTCCCGGCTACGGCGCGTGGGGCCAGTTGTCGTACGCCACGACGCCCGACACGCTCATCGTCAACCACGGCGTGCGCGCCGGCCTCATGGTGGAACCGATGCACGAGGACACCACGTTCGTCAAAACGACGGTCTCCGCCAGCCGGTTCTTTCCGGTGCATGGCGAAGGGCTGGACGCGCACGTGCTCGAAGTGTCCGGCCATGCCGGCCAGATCCTCGGCGCGGCGCCGTTCTTCGACCGGTTCTATTGCGGCGGCCTGGGCTCCGTGCGCGGATTCTACGTTTGCGGCATTTCGCCGCTGTATGATGACCAGCCGATCGGCGGCTACTACTTCACCACCGGGTCGGCGGAGTATGGCTTTCCGCTGTTCCACCTGTACGATGAGATTTACTTCCGCGGCGCGTTGTTCGTGGACGCCGGCGACGCCGAGACGCACCTGGGCGATTTGGACCGCATCCGGGTCGCCTCGGGATTCGGCCTGCGCTTCGTGCTGCCCAAGTTCAGGGGCGTCACCGCCGGCATCAACTTGGCCTGGCCGCTGAACTCGTACCACGGCGACAACACGCAGGTCTTCACGTTCTTCATCGGGATGGGGCTGTGACCTCCGGCGCGCACGGCGGTCCGCCCGGCCGGCCCGCTTCCTACGCCTGGCTTTGATCGGCACGGTTGCATTATCCTGCCGGCTGTTTATCATGGTGGCCGCGGCGGGTTCCCATGAGATTCCGCCACGGAGATCGCGAAGAGAAGGATGACGCCTTGATCCGGTTTGCGTTGACGATTTTTCTGAGCGCGTTCCTGTTGTTCCAGGTGCAGCCGCTCGTCAGCAAGCGCATCCTGCCGTGGTTCGGCGGCAGCCCGGCGGTCTGGACGACCTGCATGCTCTTTTTCCAGCTCCTGCTGCTGGGCGGCTATGCTTATGCGCACGTGATCGGCACGCGCCTGGGGCAGCGCCGGCAGGTTGTCGTGCACCTGGTCGTGCTCGGGGCGGCGATGCTGGCATTGCCGCTGCTCTTCCTGCCGCTTTACCTGGGCGGCTGGTGGAAGCCGTCGAGCCCGGGTTCTCCGACGTGGCGGATCGCGTGGCTGCTGGCGGTCACGGTCGGCCTGCCGTTCTTCGCGCTCAGCTCGACGAGCCCGCTGTTGCAGAAGTGGTTCACGCTGGCGCGGCCGCAGGGCGCGGTCTACCGGCTGTACGCGCTCTCGAACGTCGGCTCGCTGCTGGCGCTGGTGACTTTTCCGGTGCTCATGGAGCCGCTGCTGAGCGAGCGCGCGCTGGCGATCGCGTGGGCGATGGGCTTCGCGGGATTCGTCCTGCTGTGCGCGTGGTCGGGCCTCGGCGCGCTGCGAGCGGGCGGCGCAGGCGCCATCGCTCCCGCGGAGCGCGCCGCCGAGAGCGTCGGCGCCGCGGCCGGCTCACCGCCGCAGGAGGCGCGTGTGCCCGCGCTGGTCTGGCTCCTCTGGCTGCTTCTGCCGGCGTGCGCCTCCATCATGCTCCTGGCCGTGACCAACGCGATCTGCCAGGATATCGCCGTCGTCCCGTTCCTGTGGGTGCTGCCGCTGGGGCTTTATCTGCTGTCGTTCATCATCTGCTTCGACAGCGAGCGCTGGTACTATCGGCCGGTGTTCTGGCCTCTGATGATCGGCATGATCGCGTACATGTGCCATGTGATGCGCGCCGGCGCCGAGGCGGACATGGCGGTGCAGATCCGCGGCTTCTCGCTGGGGCTGTTCGCCTGCGCGATGGTCTGCCACGGCGAGCTGGTGCGGCTGAGGCCGGGCCCGCGGCGCCTGACGGCGTTCTACCTCATGGTCGCCGCCGGGGGCGCCCTCGGCGGCGTGTTCGTGACGCTCGTGGCGCCGCTCATCTTCAAGACGTACGTGGAACTGAACGCAGGCATCTGGCTTTCGGCGGCCGTGGCGCTGGCCGCGCTCGGGTACAGCCTGCGGTATCGCGCGCCGGAGGCCTGGTGGGCGCGCCTGATTCGTCGCTTCCCGGCCTGGCTGCGCTGGACCGGCATTTCGCTGGCCGCGGCCGGCCTGGTCGGGCTGGGCGTGCTGCTGGTGTATTTCGCGGTCCAGGGGCAGGAGGATATTATCTGCACCACGCGCAACTTCTACGGCGTTCTCCGAGTGGAGGAAAAGCAGCCGGACGACCCCGAAAAACACTCCTTCTGGCTCCTGCACGGCCGGATCACCCACGGCGTGCAATATACCGGCAGCCTCCGCCGCACGCCGGTGAGTTACTACGGCAGAGAGACCGGCCTCGGGCTGGCGATGGATTATTACCCGCGCCGGGACGGCATCCGCGTCTGGGCGATCGGCATGGGCACGGCGACGCTGGCGGTGTTCGGCCGGCCCGGCGACCTCTACCGCTTTTTCGAGATCAACTCCAACGTCGTGGACCTGACGATGAACAAGGGGTACTTCACCTACTTCACCGACAGTCCGGCGCAGTGCGAGGTCGTCCTGGGCGACGGGCGCCTCTCCATCGAGCGCGAGCCGCCGGATCAGCGGTTCGACATCCTCGTCCTCGATGCCTTCAGCAGCGACGCCATCCCGGTGCACCTGCTCACGCGCGAGGCGTTCGAGATCTACCTGCGCCACATGAACCCCGGCGGCATCATCGCCGTCCACATCTCCAATCGGAATCTCGACCTGGAACCGGTCGTCGTCGGGCTGGCGGACTGGTTCCACCTGCGGATGGTCTCCCGCGAGACGAGCACAGATGCGGAGGGCATCCTGTTCAGCACGCAGTGGATACTCCTGACCAACAACGAGGAATTCCTGGCCACGCCCGAGGTTCAGGACGGCGCGGAGGAGATCACCGCGCGCCCGTGCTACTGGACGGATGACTTCAGCAACCTGTTTACGATCATCCGCTGGCAGCAGCGCTGACCGACGGGCAGATTCGACAGTTGTCGGAACTGCCTCGAGCGCCCACAATGCCGGGAACGCGACGCCTGCCGAAGGCGGCAGACCGGCCTCAGCAAGAGCTGCGCGAGCAAGGATTCTCGAGCGCTGATTCTCCTGGTTGTTGTTCGCCTTTTTCGCGGGCTTCGCGGTGAAATCTCGCTTGTCGCGCGGCGCTCTCGCGTCCACGCCCCTTTCACTGAAGCTTCTTCAGCAGCCAGGCCATGTTCTCGCCGAGGACTTTCATCGTGCGGACGGCTTCCTCGTCTTTTTCGACCTCCCCTTTCTCCCGCCCGAGCGCCAGGTTCCAGTAATTGGAGCCGGGGACGATCATCTCGCTGATGAGGAAAAAATGATTCATCGTGTCGAAGGCATGGATCGCGCCGGCCTTGCGCGCCACCGAAATCGCGGCGCCGACCTTGCGCCGGAGAAAATTGCCGTTCGCGCGCGCCACGAACCCGCCGCGATCCATCAGCGCCTTCGTCTCGGAGGTCACGTCGGCAAAATACGTCGGCGAGGCGAGGATGATCCCGTCGGCCTGGCGCATCTTCTCGATGCAGCCGTTGA
>Ga0181536_10000445_pt1 | contig 49613 bp, 40 predicted proteins | sample PEATcosm2014_Bin_41_FD_121105 | JGI IMG/M metagenome (GOLD analysis project Ga0181536, IMG submission 121105) | Peatland microbial communities from MTU Mesocosm Facility, Houghton, MI, USA - PEATcosm2014_Bin17_60_metaG | ecosystem: Environmental > Terrestrial > Soil > Wetlands > Peat | place...
ACGGTCTCCTACCGTCTCTGGCGGCGGCCCCACGCCAAGGTGGGCGGGCGCTACCGCGTGGGCCGGGTCGAGATTGAGGTCGACGGCATGGACCTGGTGGCCTTCGCCGAGATCTCCGATGCCGACGTGCACCGGGCCGGCGAGCCCGACCGGGAGACGCTGCGGCGGCGCGCCGCACATGCCGGACCGATCGCCGACGACACCCTGCTCTACCGGATTGCGTTCCACGTGGTCGGGTAGTAACCACGTGGTCAGCCAGTACACGGAGAGATCGGCGTCGGCACGCTCCCGCGGACGGCGGCGCCACAGCACCACGAGGAGGAGCAGATGCAACAGCGTCCAATCGGTGACCGGACCGTCAGCGCCATCGGGCTGGGCGAGATGCCCCTCTCCATTGAGGGCCGGCCCGACCGCCGTCAGGCGATCGCCACCGTTCACGCCTCCCTCGACGCCGGCGTGACCATCATCGACACCGCGGACGCCTACTCGCTCGGCGTGCAGGAGCACGGCCACGGCGAGCTGCTGGTCGCCGAGGCCCTGGCCTCCTACCCGGGGCCCACCGACGACGTGCTGGTGGCCACCAAGGGCGGGCACCGGCGGCCGGGCGACGGCAGCTGGACCGTGCACGGCGACCCGGCCTACGTGAAGGAGGCCTGCGAGGCGTCGTTGAAGCGGCTCGGCGTGGACGCGATCGGCCTCTACCAGTACCACCGACCCGACCCCTCCGTCCCGTGGGCGGAGTCGGTCGGCGCGCTGGCCGACCTCCTCGACGAGGGCAAGATCCTGATGGCCGGGGTGTCCAACGCCTCCGTGGCGCGGATCGACGAGGCCCAGCAGGTGCTCGGGGGCCGGCTGGTGAGCGTGCAGAACGAGTTCTCGCCGCGGTTCCGTTCCTCGGAGGGCGAGCTCGAGCACTGCGAGCGGCTCGGCATCGCGTTCATCCCGTGGAGCCCCCTGGGCGGCATCGGCAACGCCGACGCCATACGGAGGGACCACCCGGCGTTCGCCGAGGTCGCCGCCGAGGTGGGCGCGAGCCCCCAGCAGGTCACCCTGGCCTGGATGCTGGCCAAGGGATCCCGGGTGATCCCGATCCCCGGCAGCAGCCGCCCCGAGACAGCCATCGCGTCCCCGGCCGCCGCCGACATCTCGCTGACGCTCGAACAGGTCGGCCGGCTCGACGCCTCCTGATCGCCCGGCAGGACGATCGCTCGACGGGACGCACGTGACGCCACCCGGAACAGAACCGCGCCGCGCCGTGTTGCACAAATGTCGCCGAGGCGACGTCCGCCGGATCCCGGAGGGGCGCGTCCGGCGCGAGCGTCCCGCGACAGAGAGTGAGGCCCCCAAATGCCCGCAGTGACCGTCCCCGACACCCTGGCCCTCCCGCGCATCGAGACGCCGGGGCCGGCCGCCCTCCGACCGGTGAAGAGCGTCAGCGACGCGCCCTCCGGCTTCGAGGGCGAGGGTTTCCCGGTGCACCGCGCCTTCGCGGGGGTGCCGCCGGCAGACCTCGACCCCTTCATCCACATGGACCAGATGGGTGAGGTGGAGTACGCCCCCGGACAGCCGAAGGGCACCCCGTGGCACCCCCATCGGGGCTTCGAGACCGTGACCTACATGATCGACGGCACCTTCCAGCACCAGGACTCCATCGGTGGGGGCGGGCTGATCACGAACGGGTCGACCCAATGGATGACCGCCGGTTCGGGCATTCTGCACATTGAGCGACCGCCCGAGCAGCTCATCGCCAGCGGCGGTCTGTTCCACGGCATTCAGCTGTGGGTGAACCTGCCCTCCGCCGACAAGATGATCGACCCGCGCTACCAGGACCTCGAAGCGGGCGACGTCGTGCTCCTCACCTCGCCCGACGGCGGCGCACTGGCCCGGGTCATCGCGGGTGACGTGGCGGGGCACCGCGGGCCCGGCGCCACGCACACACCGATCTCCCTGGTGCACGCGACCGTGCAGCCCGGGGCGGAACTGGTCCTGCCGTGGCCGCCCGAGTTCAACGCACTCGTGTACGCCCTCTCGGGGAGCGGCGCGGTGGGTCCGGACGCCAGGCCGCTGCACAGCGGGCAGCTGGCCGTCCACGGGGGCGGCGATGCCCTGGTGCTGCGGGCCGACCCCGTGCAGGAGTCGCGCCATCCGGCCCTCGACGTCCTGGTCCTCGGAGGCCGGCCGATCGGGGAACCCGTGTACGCGCACGGGCCCTTCGTGATGAACACCCGGGCCGAGATCATTCAGGCCTTCGAGGACTTCGAGGCCGGGAAGCTCGGCTCGGTGCCGTCGGACCACATCGGCAACGCGTGAGCCGTATCGCGGGGGGCGAGGCGACCGGCAGCGCCACCTGGGGCACTGACGACATGGGCGACCTCACCGGCCGGGTGACGCTGGTCACGGGCGCCAACAGCGGCATCGGCTACGAGACCGCCAAGGCGCTGGCCGACCACGGGGCGCACGTGATCCTCGCCTGCCGCGACCAGGAGAAGGCGCGCCGGGCCCGCGACAAGTTGGAGAGCGAGCTCGACCGCAGCTCCCTCGAGCTGCTGGAGCTCGATCTGGCCGACCTCGTGTCGGTGCGCCGAGCCGCGGCTACCGTGCTCTCCGCACACGCGCGCCTCGACGTGCTGGTCAACAACGCCGGGGTCATGGGAACCCCCTACCGGCTGACGCCCGACGGGTTCGAGTTGCAGATGGGCACGAACCACTTCGGCCACTTCGCCCTCACCGGCCTGCTGCTCGACCGGATCGTCACGACCGAGCGCTCGCGCATCGTCACCGTGAGCTCACACCTGCACCGCATGGGCCGGCTCGACCGCAGCGACCCGACCGGCGCGTCGTCGCGCAGCACCTGGCTCAGCTACAGCACGTCGAAGCTGGCCAACCTGCTGTTCACCGCGGAGCTCAGCCGCCGGCTCGGCGCGGCGGGCCTCCCGACACTGGCCGTGGCCGCGCACCCCGGCTGGACCCGCAGCAATCTCGCCGGCGGCGGCGCCGCGCTGGGCAACAGCCGCCTGCGGCGCAAGCTCGGGCGTGCCGCCGGCACGGTGCTCGGGCAGTCGACCGCCACCGGGGCCCTCCCGATCCTGTGCGCCGCCACGGCGGCAGCCATCCGTCCGGGGCAGTACATCGGCCCGGCGCGGCTGTTCGGGCTCTACGGCCCGCCGTCCGTGGCGAGGCCCTCGCGCCGGGCCCGCGACGAGGTGGCGGCCGCCGCGCTGTGGCGGGCGTCCGAGGAGCTGACCGGCGTGCGCTACTCGGTCGGCGCTCCCGTCTGAACGCACCGACAGCACGGAGCCGGCCGCGGAACGGAGGCGTCAACGGGTGCGCGGCACCGGCAGAGGAAGCGGGCGTGCGCGTCGGAGCGATCCGGCCGCAGGACCCGGCCCAGGGCGAGGATCACGACCGAGATGGCGCCGGCCCGGCGCAGAGCCGCCGCCGCGCTCTGCGCCCGGGCACCGCTGACGTAGGTGTCGTCGAGCAGCAGCACGCGCCGACCGGCCACGGCGGGTCGCAGCGCCGCCGGGACCGCGAACGCCCGCGACTCGGGGCGCATGTGGCCGACGGGCGCCCCGGAGCGGGCGAGCAGCTGGGGCGACCAGACGGCGCCGGCAACCCGCGCGCAGACGGCCGGTGCCAGCCCTTCCACACGATTGAGCGGCGAGCCACCGGGTCGCGACGAGGAGGGCACCGCGAGCACGAGCGCCGGGGGACCGCCCGCGGCGGCGGCCACGCAGGGGGCATGGCAGGCCAGGAAGCGGTCGAACAGCGCGAGCACCATCGGGCCGAAGCGCCGGCGGGCCTCGCTGACCGGTGACTCCTTGTACCCCATGAGGACGGCGTAGAGAGGACTGGGCAGGGGGCACAGGCGCACCGCCAGGACGGGGGCGAGCGGGAGGCCGAGTCGCCCGCCCACCCGGCGGCAGGCGAAGCACACGGCCCGGCCGTCACCCGAGGGGCCGCAGCAGACGTTGCACACCCCCGGCCCGGGCGCCGGCACGCGGTAGGGGTCAGGCGGGGTCGGGTTCGGGGCGATGCAGGAGAAAGGTCCCGGTGGCCCGGCTGATAAGCGTGCCGTCGGCGGCACGCACAGTCGCCTCGCCGTAGGCCACCTGCTTGGCCATCCGCACGACCTCGCCGCGCAACGTGAACAGGTCGCCCTTCAGGGCGGGCCGCATGCACTCGGTCTTCATCTCGAGCGTGCCCCGCGTGCGGGCCCGGCCCGGAAGGGCGGCATTGATCGCGAAGTTCATGGCGGCATCGAGCAGGAGGGAGTGGATCCCGGCCTGGGTGACCCCGTGGGGGTTACACGCCAGATCGGTGGGCTTGAAGGTCCCGCTGACCCAGCCCAGGTCCTCCCCGTCCACCCCGTAGCCGGTGAAGGCGCCACCGACGAGGTCGATGACGGGCATGCCGCCGTCGCCCAACCAGCGGTCCATGTCCTTGCGGGTGCGCCCCATCGGGGCCAGACCCTACCGGCCGGCCGCCGGGACCCCCGGTCCCGATGGCCCTCCGGAGCGGCCCAGGTAGGATGGTCTCCGATCCAAACCGGCCAGGGAGCGGCCCGCCGGAATCGGGAGGAGACCCACCATGACCACCGCAGTCATCGTCGACGCCGTCCGGACCGCCGGCGCCAAGCGCAACGGGAAGCTGCGCAACTGGCACGCCGTCGACCTCGCCTCCGAGGCCCTCAGGGCCGTGGCGGAGCGCAACAAGCTCGACCCCGCCCTCGTCGACGACGTGATCATGGGCTGCGTCATGCAGGTGTCCGAGCAGTCCCTCAACGTGGGGCGCAACGCCGTGCTGGCCGCCGGCTGGCCCGAGTCGGTGCCCGCCACGACCATCGACCGCCAGTGCGGCTCCTCGCAGCAGGCGGTGCACTTCGCCGCCCAGGGCGTGATGGCCGGTGCCTACGACATCGTCGTGGCCGCCGGGATCGAATCCATGACCCACACCCCCATGGGCTCGTCGGTGGTACGCGACTACGGGTTCCCCTTCGGCCCCCGCATGATGGCGCGCTACACCGGCGAGGACGGGCACAGCCAACTCAAGGGCCAGGGTATCGGCGCCGAGATGATCGCCGACCAGTGGGGCATCTCGCGCCAGGAGCTCGACGCGTTCTCGGTGCAGAGCCACCAGCGTGCGGCCCGGGCGACGGCCGAGGGCCGGTTCGAGAACGAGATCATCCCCGTCGCCGTCCGCGATGACGAGGGCAACGACACCGACGAGCTCTTCGCCACCGACGAGGGCATCCGGCCCGACTCCACGGTGGAGGCCCTGGCCAACCTGAAGCCCGCCTTCAAGGAGGACGGCAAAGTCACCGCCGGGAACTCGTCGCAGATCACCGACGGCGCCTCGGCCGTCCTCATCATGAGCGAGGAGAAGGCGAACGCTCTCGGGCTGCGCCCGCGCGCGCGCTTCCACGCCTTCGCGCTGGCCGGCGTGGACCCCGTGACCATGCTGACCGGTCCCATCCCGGTGACGACCAGCGTGCTCGAGCGGGCCAAGCTCACCATGGACGACATCGACGCGGTGGAGATCAACGAGGCCTTCGCCTCGGTCGTGCTGGCGTGGGAGAAGGAGCACCACCCCAACATGGAGATCGTGAACCCCAACGGCGGCGCCATCGCCCTCGGCCACCCGCTGGGCGCCTCGGGCGGCAAGCTGACGGCGACGCTGCTCAACGAGCTCGAGCGCACCAACGGCCGCTACGGGCTGCTCACCATGTGCGAGGGCGGCGGGCTGGCCAACGCCACCATCATCGAGCGGCTGGGCTGACGCGGTCCGGCCCCCTGCGGCGGGCCGGGTGAGCCGGCGGGGTGGTTCCCCCTCGGGGGGCGCCCCGGCGCGGCAGGCTCAGTGGTATCTGGTCGCGAGCAGGAAGCCGACGAAGATCGCCGCCAGGCCGACGACGAGCCCCCACGGCGAGCCGTGGGCCATGAACGGCAGGTGCGCCAGGTAGTTGACCGTGATCACGGCGACGCCGCCGATGAGCAGCACCAGGATGAGCGCGCCGAACCACGGTGGGCTGTGGCGCACGCTCTTGGGGATGGGCGCCGTGTAGCGGCCGCTCTCCTCGGCCGTCTTGTACCGGCCGACCTTGGAGGCTCGCCCGGTGGCCGACTTCCCCTTGCGGGAGGCCCCGCCGGGGCCCTTGGTACTGGTTGCCACGGGGCAGAGGTTAGCCACCCCGGGCGGCGTGATCGGGCCGGGCGGGTACGATCGGCACCCCATGGGACCGCGGGTGCTCGTCGTCGACAACTACGACTCCTTCGTCTACAACCTGGTCCAGGAGCTGGGTGAGCTCGGGGCCGAGCCGGTGGTGTTCCGCAACGACGCCATCGACGTCGCCGGCATCCGGGCCGAGCGGCCCGACGCCGTGCTCATCTCGCCCGGGCCCGGGCGGCCCGAGGACGGCGGAGTCAGCCTGGCGGCCATCGCGCAGCTGGCCGGCGAGATCCCGCTGCTCGGCGTGTGCCTCGGCCACCAGTGCGTCGGCCAGGCCTACGGGGGCGAGATCGTGGCGGCCCCCCACCTCATGCACGGCAAGACCTCCGAGATCCACCACGACGGGCGGGGCCTCTTCGCCGGGCTGCCCAACCCCTTCGTGGCCACCCGCTACCACTCCCTGGTCGTGCGGCCCGACAGCGTGCCCGACGAGCTGGTGGTGACCGCGACCTCGACCGACGGTGTCGTCATGGGCCTCCGCCACCGCTCGCTGGCCGTGGAGGGGGTGCAGTTCCACCCCGAGTCGGTCCTGACCGCATCGGGCCCCGCGCTGCTGGCCAACTTCCTCGGGCAGCTGGGCCCGAACGGGTCGGGACTTCCGACTGCGGGGGTGTCGTCAAAGCTCTGAACGAATCCGCGTAGAGTCGACACAGGGCGCCGGCAGCTCAGCCGCTCGGCCTCCCCGGCGCACCACCCGCACGCAGATGGCTGGTCGACGTCACCGTGGTGGACGACGTGGTGGTCGACGACGGGGTGGTCGTGGTGGTGGTCGTCGTGGTCGTCGCCGACTGGCAGACCGAGATGGTCACCGAGGTCCCGCTGGCGACCTGCGCGTTGGCAGCCGGGTTCTGGCTGTCGACGTTGCCGGGCTGGGCCCCGTTGGCACAGGTGGTGTCGTAGGTCGTGTTGGCGACGAGGCCGGCGGCGCTGATGGCCGCCTGGGCCGCACTGGCCGACTGGCCCACCACGCTCGGGACCGAGGCACAGCTGCCCGTCGAGACGACGAGATTGATCGGCGTGTTGGGCGGTTCGGTGGCGCCGGGGCCCGGATTCTGCGACGACACGACCCCCTGGCCGTACGCGCTCGAGCAGGCGTTGCTCTGGCTGCCGACGCTCAGTCCGGCGCCCCGCAGTGTCGCGCCCGCCGACGCGGGCGACTGCCCGAGCACGCTCGGCACCGAGACCGACGTCTGCGTGCCCGAGACGGTCAGCACCACCGGGACGTTCGCCTTGATCTTCGTGCCGGCCGCGGGGCTCTGGTTGATGACCGTGCCCACCGGTTGCGTGCTGGTCACGTCGGTGACCTTGTAGGTCAGACCGGCACCCTGAATGGCCGAGATCGCCGCCGTCAGCTGTTCCCCCTTCACGGGGGGCACGGTGGCGGTGGGGATGTTCGGCCCGTCGCTGACCACGAGATCGACCGCGGAGTTCTTCGACACCGATGCGCCGGCGGCCGGCTTGGTGGACAAGACGATGCCCCGGGCCTGCGTACTGGTGCGGAAGGTGGCGGGCCCGACCGTCAGGTTGTCGTTCTTCAGCGTCTGGGTGGCGACGCTCTGCGTGCTGCCCACCACGTTCGGAACGGTGACGTGGCTCCCGAGCGAACGGAGCAGGAAGAAGGCGATGACGCCGAGCGCGACCAGCAGCACGACGAGCAGGATGACGAGGCGACGCGTCCGCTTCTTGCGCTCGAGATCCTCGCGGCTGGGGGGCGGGGGCCGGCCGTCGACAGGGATGGCCATGGTACGGCCGGTCGAGGTGGCGACGACCTGAGTGGCCCCGACGGCGGTCATCATGGAGGTGACGCCGGGATCGCCGGCCTCCACCGGTCGGCCGTCGGCGAACCGGAGGAGATCCGCCCTGAGCTCCTCGGCCGACCGGTAGCGGTCGTCGGGGTCCTTGGCCATCGCCTTCATGATCACGGCCTCGAGGGCCGCCGGCACGGCCGGATTGGCCGCCCGCGGCAGGACCGGGGTGTCGCGCACGTGCTTGGAGGCCACGGCGACGGGCGAGTCGCCGGTGAAGGGCGGCTTGCCGACCGACATCTCGTAGAGCACCACCCCGAGCGAGTAGATGTCGCTGCGCGAGTCGACCCCCTTCCCCTCGGCCTGCTCGGGCGAGAAATAGGCCGCCGTGCCCATGACAGCGCCGGTCTGGGTCAGGCTCTCCTCGGTGTTCACGGCCCGCGCGATGCCGAAGTCGGTGACCTTGACGTCGCCCTCGGGTGTGATCAGGACGTTGCCCGGCTTCACGTCGCGGTGCACCACGCCGTGCCGGTGTGCGAAGGCGAGGGCGGCCGCCACCCCGGCACCGATGGTCGCGATCTGGCGCGGTGGCAGCGGCTGGGGATCGCGCAGCACGGCCGACAGCGGCCGGCCGTCGATGTACTCCATCACGATGAAGTAGGAGCCGTCGTCCTCCCCCCAGTCGAAGACCGGCACGATGTTCGGGTGCGACAGGTTGGCGGCGGCCTGCGCCTCCCGGCGGAAGCGCTCGACGAAGGTCCGGTCGACGGAGAGCTCGGGGAACAGCACCTTGAGGGCGACCGGCCTATCGAGTTGGAGGTCCATGGCGCGGTACACCTGCGCCATGCCACCGCGCGCCACCAGGTGCGTGAGCTCGTAACGGCCCGAGTAGACGCGTGGATTGTCGACCGGTTGCATGGCGCCCTGAGCCTACGCTGGGAGTCTTCGCGGAAGGGGAACGAGCGCGCTGATCACGGCGCCCCCACTGCAGTCGTGGTCGTGCCCGGTGCCGTGGTCGCCGTCGTCGGGGCCGTGGTGGTCGTCGTCGTGACGGGCTGGAGCGGGACCCCGGCGCGATGGAGGAACGTCGTCGTGGTCGTCGGGATGGTGGTCGTCGTGGTCGTCGTCGTCGTGAGGGCGGCGACGTAGTTGCGGGCGCTCGTGAGCGAGGCCTCGGGCACCCCGGCTTGCAGCGCGCCCACCGCGGCGGGGAGGATCTGGGCCGTCGTGACACCCGTCCGGTCCACGACCCTCGGGTGGAACCAGAGGACACCGCCCGACTGGCCCTGCTTGACCACGATCTGGTCGCCCTGCAGCGTCACGATCCAGTTGTCGTAGGCGTACCAGCGCAACACGAAGTAAGCGGCCACCGGCACGGCGGCCACCAGCAGGATGAACCCGACCACCCTGGGCGTGATGCGGCGCGGTATGCCGAGGCGTCGCCGCCGCGCGCCTCGGCTCTCCTTCTCCTTGCGCTCCACCCCTCCCCCGCGCGCCGGCAGGGGCGCAGGGGGCACCCGCGTGGTCGAGCGGGCCACCGGCACCGATGTCGCGGCCCCGAGGAAGAACTCGTCGCTGCGCGGGCCCTCCCCGGCCAGCGTCGTCTCGTCACCGAAACCGAGCTGGGCGCCCGGCGCCAGGGTGTCGTCCATGTGCACCGCGGCCGTGGCCGCCATGCCGGTGGTCGAGCGCATCAGGCCGGTGGCATCGGCGGGGGGAGACGGCTCCGGCGGCTCCCCGTTCGAGCCCGGTCCCACGACCGGGATCGAGGCCGTGGCCACGGAGGGCACGGCCAGCGCTGCAGCACCGAGCCCGAGCGGCCGCACCTTGGTGGCGGAACCACCGCCTCCCTCCCCCACCTGCACGTCGATGATCACCACCGTGATGTTGTCCGCACCGCCATGCTCGTTGGCCGCCTCGACGAGCTGCCGCGCCGCCTCCCCGGGGTCTTCGACCGCGCGCAGGACGTCCGCGATCTCATCCGCCCCCACTTCGTTGGACAGGCCGTCGGAGCAGAGGACCAGCCGGTCGCCGGAGCGCAGCTCGAGCTCCCACATGTCGGCGTCCACCGCGGCGGACACCCCGAGCGCCCGGGTCAGGATGTGCCGCTGGGGGTGGACGGCGGCCTCCTCTTCGGTCATTTCGCCGTGCCGCATCCGCTCCTCGGCCAGGCTGTGATCGTCGGTGACCTGAATCAGCCGGCCGTCGGAGAACACGTAGGCGCGCGAATCACCCACGTTGGCCAGGGCCAACACGTCCTGGCCCCCGGTACCGCCGACCAGCGCCGCCGCGGTCAGCGTGGTCCCCATGCCGCGCAGATCGGCGTTGGCCTGGCTCTGGTGCCACACCGCGGCGTTGGCTTCCGAGATCGCCTCGCGCAGGCCGGCCGCCGTCGGCGCCCGCTCGAACGCCTGCTCGAGCGTCTCGACCGCCACTCTCGCCGCGACCTCGCCGCCGACGTGGCCGCCCATCCCGTCGGCCACCGCGTAGAGGTTGGGACGCTCGAGCGGCAGATCCTGGTTGACGGTGCGGACACGCCCGACGTCGGTCGCCGAGCCCGACCGCAGGACAGTCACCGGGAGACCTCGAACACCGTGGAGCCGATCTGCAGCAGGTCGCCCTTCCCCAGTCGCACGGCCCGCGAGATCTGCTCGCGGTTGACGAAGGTGCCGTTGGTGGAGCCGAGGTCCTCCACCCAGAGCTGGTCGTTGCGGCGGAAGAGGCGGGCATGGAGCGTCGAGGTGTAGATGTCCTCGGGCATGGAGACGCCGCAGCCCGGCGACCGTCCGATCGTCAGCTCGTCGTCGAGGTCATAGGTGCGGCCGGCGTGGGCGGGTGGCTCGACCACCTTCAGGTGGAGCTGACGCTTCCGGGTCTCCTTGGGGCGGTCCGGTGGCCTGGCGGCGGCGCGGAGCTGGCGCTTCTCCTGCCGTCGATCCGAGCGGGACCGGCGGATGGTGGCGGGGCTCATCTCGACCCAGACGGCGCGGATGACACGCAGGAAGAACAGGAAGATCAGGGCGATGACCCCCCATTGCAGAACGCGCAGGACCGCGTCCAGGTTCTGCGTGGCGAGCAGCGTTGTCGCCGCACCGGGTGCCGTCACGACATTTCGAAGATGAGCTTCGTCGACCCCACGCTCACCTCGTCCCCGCTGGCGAGGAGCTGCTCCCGCACCGGGGTCCCGTTGACCCTGGTGCCGTTGGTGGAACCGAGATCGGTGACGAAGACGCCGTCACCCTTCCTGCTCAACTCCGCGTGGCGCCGGCTCACGTTGGAGTCGGGCAGGACCACGTCGCACTCGGGCAGGCGGCCGATCACCAGGGGCTCCGAGCCCAGGGCGACACGCCTCCCGTCGGGCAGGACGACCTCGGCCAAAAAGCCGCCGTCCTCGCTCTCGTGCACGTCGGCGGTGACAGTGAACCGCCCCGCCTTGAGGTTCGAACCCTCGAAGATCTCGACCTCGACCGGGCCGACGAACGAGTACCCCTCTATCCGGGCGTGCTCCCGGGCGGCGTCGGAGAGTTCGCGGGAGAGCGCGTCGATGAAGTTCGAGAACCGGCTGACGTCGGCCGGCGAGAGCGTCACCGCGAAGGCGTTGGGCGCGATGAGGCCGCGCACGCCCACCCGCCGGTGCAGGTCCATCTCGCGCGTCAGCCTCCGGCCGATTTCGACCGGTTGGAGGTTGCTTCGAAACGGCTTGGCCAACGTGCCCTCCACCAGACGCTCGAGGCGCTCCTCAAACTGCTGGAGTCCCATGGTCTCCCAGAGATTACTGGTCCGCTGCGCCCGACAGGGATTCGGCAGGCGTCTGACCTGGTCACCTGTATCGCGATCAGGCGTCAGAGCGGATCTGGACCGGTGCTCGAGCGAGTACTGTTGGCCGGTCACTCGGGCGAGTGGCGGAATTGGCAGACGCGCAGGATTCAGGTTCCTGTGTCCGAAAGGATGTGCGGGTTCAAGTCCCGCCTCGCCCACTCACTCTCTGTGATGTCACGGGACGTACGCGACTCTGTCGCGCGACGCCGTAGACGCCCAGCTCAGGAGATTGGCCGGTAGTCCGGCGGCCGGCCGGGACGAAGCCCGTCAGGTGCCCGAGATGGCGACGACGGGCTCGTTGAGCGGCTTGCCCCCCATGGAGCCGAAGAAGGGCTCCCCGTACGAGAAGACGCCGCCGTCGGAGGCCACGAAGCGATAGCCCGGGCGAAGATCCCGCCCTCGGTCGCCACCTCCCAGTAGCCCCCGGTGGCCGGGTCCGTCGACATCCCCACGATGGGCCGGTTCAACGGGTGCCCGCCCATGGAGCCGACGAAGGTGGCGTCGCCGTAGGAGAAGATGCCACCGTCGGCCGCGACCAGCCAGTACCCCTTGCCGCTCGGCGTGGCTGCCTCCCCTGTCCTCCCGCGTCCTCGCCCCATGCCGAACGCCCCGGCGGCCGGCCCCGCCGGGCCCCTGAAACCATGTCCAGGATCGCCCCCTCTCAATCGATCCGAGCCGCAATGCCGGTTCACCAGGCCGCTGAGGGTCGCCAACTCCTGCCGAACGACCCTGTCGTGCAGAACCCATCGGCCGTACCGTGCAGACAGGAAGCTGCATCGGCGCCGCTGCATCGCCGAAGGAGGACGGAGGCATGGTGACGCGACGTGACGCACGGGTGGGCGCGTGAGCGCCATCCCGGTGGAGTTCGACCTGTCCTTCACCGATCACGGGCGCACACTCGTCTACGACGTCTACGGCTCTTCTTCGAGCCCCGTCGTGGTGTACCTCCACGGCCTCCTGCTCGACGCCGAGCTCAACCGGGGCATCGCTCAGGCCCTGGCCGAGCAGGGGTACCGCGTCGTGCTGCTGGACCTGCTGGGCCACGGCCGCAGCGACAAACCGACCCACGCATCGACCTACCGCATCGACAGCTATGCGGATCAGGTCATGGCACTCCTGGACCATCTCGGGGTGGAGAAGGCGGTGCTCGGGGGCATCTCGCTCGGCGCCAACGTGAGCCTGTTCGCAGCCACCCGCTACCCGGAACGCACGCGGGCGCTGATCCTGGAGATGCCCGTGTTGGAGCGGGCGGTGCCGGCGGCGGCGGCCGTGTTCGTGCCGATGCTGCTCGCCGCCCACTACGGGCGGCGAGTCATGAACGTCACGTCGGGGCTCATGGGCCGGATCCCCAGGACGAGGATCGGGCCGCTCAACAGCGTGCTGAACGCGCTGTCCGTGTCCCCCGACGCCACGTCCGCCGTGCTCCACGGGGTACTGGTCGGACCGGTCGCCCCGACCCAGGAGCAGCGCCGCTCCATTGAGGTCCCGACGCTCGTCCTCGCGCACCGCAACGACGTCATCCACCCCTTCGACGACGCGGTCGGCCTCGTGGGGCGAATGCCCAACGGCGTGCTCGTCCGGGCCCGATCACCCCTGGAGCTCAGGCTCCGGCCGAAGCGGCTGACCGCCGCCATCGTGGCGTTCCTCTCGGGCCTGGACCCGGTCGGCGCGGAGCACCGCCCCCATCGCTCCGCCTGATCCGGGGGGTCAGGGCCCGCATCGACCTGCAATCGGGGCGAACGGCCCTGCCCGCACATGCGCCGCGACGCGACAACGGAACCGTGGTCGCCCGACCACCCGCCCGGGCTGCGCCCCGGGCCACGCAGACGCCGGCACACGCTCCGCTGGGTGCGGACCGGGCTCACCCTCGTGCTCCTCGCCGGTGCCGGCACCTTCGCCTACCTGTGGTCCCACAGCGGCGCTCACGCGGTGCCCTCCAGTGTGGCGATCCGGCGCTTCCTCCAAGAGGGCGGTGCGGGCAAAGACAAACAAGGGGGCGGGCCCGCCACCCGGGCTCTACTCGTACCGCGGGACGTCGCACACGACGGTGTCGACGGCATCGCCGGTCGGCACCTCGACGCTCGATGCGCACGGGGACTTCACGCTCGACTCGCTGACGCCCCAGCGCGAGCAGGGAGTCAGAGGCGGTACAGCTTCGCCGCGTTCTCGCCGAGGATCTTGCGCTGCACCTCGGGCGTCAACGTCGACATCTTCTCCGCCACCGTGTCGAGTGGCTTGGGGTAGAGGCAGGTCGGGTGGGGAAAGTCCGTCTCGAACAGGACGTTGTCCTCCCCGACCGAGGCGATGAGAGCAGGCACGTTGGTCTTCTCGAACCAGAACGTCGCGTAGAGGTTCCGTCGGAAGTACTCCGAGGGGAGCATCGACATCTGCGCGAGCTGCTTGGGAGCGTTCTCGGACATCTCGTAGTCGAGCGCCTCGAGGATGAAGGGGATCCAGCCCACACCGCTCTCCACTGACACCATCTTCAACGTCGGGTGGCGGTCCAGCATGCCGCTCAGAATGATGTTCGTCACGACGCGGGCGTTGCCGATGAAGAGGAGCGTCCCGCCGATGGCCAGCTTCGTGTCCTCGTCCTGCGACGCCCAGGGATAAGTGCCGAAGTAGGTCATCGTGGTCAGGCTGGCGCCGATGTGGAAGTGGACCGGCAGCTGCAGGTCGGCACAGACCTCCCACAGCGGATCCCAGGCCCGGCTGGCGAGGTCGGGTGCGCCGAGATCCTGGGGGTCCGAGGTCATGTTCACGCCACGCAGGTCGAGCGCGGCCACGCGCTCGGCCTCGGCGACGGCGGCGTCCACGTCCCACGCCGGCAGCACCGGCATGGGAAGGAGCCGCCTACCCGAGTCGGCCTGCACCTCGGCCATGGCGTCGTTGTAGATCTGGACGCAGAGCAGCCGCAGCTCGGGATCCTTCACGATGTCGGAGATCCCCTGGCCGCCGAGGCCAATGGAGTTGGGGAAACAGACCTGGGCGTAGACGCCCGAGTCGTCCATCACCTCCATGCGCGCCTGAATGTCGAAGGCCCCGAGGTGGATCTGGTCCTGGGTCCACTCGAAGAGCGCTTCGGCGGCGCGGCCCTTGCCGCCGTCACGATCGATGACGCCGCCGCCGCCGGCGAAGCCCAGCTCACACCCGTCGACAACCCACATCGGGCGCCCGTCGATCTCCTGGACCCTGGGCACCCGGTCCGCGTACTTCGCCGGGGCCCTGCTCGTCCACAGGTCGTGGGCCTCGGTCAGGTGGGTATCCGCATCGATCACCCGAAGACCATCTAATGCGAGAACCATTGTCCCTCCCAGCTCAGCGACGACGAAACCCTACGACCTAGGGTACGGCCGTGCCCATTGCGCAGATCGAGGGACTGAGGATCGCCTATGACGTGGTCGGCGAGGGCGACCCCTGGGTCCTCACTCCCGGCGGGCGGTTCAGCAAGGACACCCCCGGGCTCCACGAGCTGGCCGCCACTCTGGCGGGCACCGGGAAACGGGTGCTGGTCTGGGACAGACCCAACACCGGTGCCTCGGACGTGTGCTTCGCGGGTAGCTCCGAGTCGGCCATGCAGGCCGACGTGCTGGCGGGGCTGTTGCGCCAGCTCGACCTCGCGCCTGCCGTCATCGCCGGGGGGTCGGGCGGGTCACGCGTGTCGCTGCTCACGGCGGTCCGCCACGGCGACGTGGCCCGGGCGCTGGCCCTGTGGTGGATCAGCGGCGGCCCCTACGGCCTCTTGAGCTTGGCCACCCACTATTGCGGGGAGTCCATCGCCGCCGCCTGGCGGGACGGGATGGCGGCCGTGGCCGAACTGCCCGAGTGGTCCGAGGTCCTGGAGCGCAACCCCGTCAACCGGGAGCGCTTCCTCGCCCAGGACCCTCAGGAGTTCATCGCCACCCTGGAGCAGTGGATGCTGGCCTACTGCCCCCGGCCCGACGAGCTCGTCCCGGGGGTGGGCGACGACGAGCTGCGTGGCCTCGACCTGCCGGCCCTGGTGTTCCGCAGCGGGGTGAGCGACCCCCACCACACGAGGGCCACATCCGAACGCCTGGCCGCCCTGCTGCCCCGAGCTGAGCTGGTCGAGCCCCCCTGGGGTGACGGCGAGTGGAACGAACGCATGGCCGCCGCCGCGTCGGGCGAGGGCCTGTTCGCCCGCTGGCCCCTCCTGGCGCCCGGGCTGGCGGACTGGTCCGCGGCGCTCTGAAATCCCCGACGTCCGTCAACTGACAGGGGCAGCCTCGGTTTCGCGGGCCAGCTTGGCCAGCTCCTCCGAGATGATGCGGTCGTGCTCCGCGAGATCGCGTCGCGCCGCCCGTGGGCTCCAGCGCCCGCGCATGAAGAAGACGAGGATGGCGAACACCAGCATGCCGAGGAGGCAGACGGTCCACCACCTCTTCCATTCGTTGGGCGAGGCCTTCTGGGCCGGCACGAGCTTCTGCTCGGCCACGAGCAGGCTGGCGAGGTCCTGTGAGTGCACACCGACCTTCGACTGGATCTCGGCCTGGCTCACCGGCTGGCCGTTCTGAATGGCGGTCGCCAGCGGGCTGTAGGCGAGCAGGCCCTGGACCTGGGGGTTCGACAGGCCGCCGGCCGCGGTCAGCGCCTGGCCGAGGTTGTGCGTCGAGTTGCACGTGGCGAGAACGGTGGCGAGCGTCTTCGGCCCGGCCTCTTTCGTGCCCTGCAGCCCGCTGATCACCGAGGCGGGTGCCGAGGTCGAGTTGCAAGCAGGCGGTGACGTCGTGGGGGCGTAGGGCTGCGCGGCCTGGATCGTCTGCAAGGTGGCGCCCGCCCCCTGGTTGTCCACCAGCACGGTCGAGGTGGTGATCACGTGGGGCAGCACCAGGAACGAGAGGGCGACGGTGATGCGCAGGATCCATCCCCAGACGGCGAGCCCCGACGCCGTCAGGGCCGGGTTGTGCGATTCGACCTGCTCGGTGTAGCTGGCCATCCACGGCGCGTAGGCGAACGCGATCGAGACGGCCAGCAGCACGACCACCAGGACGTTGGAGTAGTAGCCCGTGTGCGGGTGGCCCGTCTGCACGATGAGCAAGCCCATCATGACCATGGCGCAGATCGCCCCGACGAGCATGAAGGGCTTGCGCACCCGGGCCCAGTCGGAGAGCACGCCGGCCAGGACCAACCCGGCGGAGAGGAACCCGGCCAACCAGACGTTGATCCCGTTGGCCTGCGGCGTGGTCCGGTTGAACGTCACCACCCAGTAGATGGTGAGCACGCTGACCGAGGCGTAATAGAACAGCAGGAACACCGAGATCGCGATGGATGAGGCGACCAGGTCGATCTTCATCATGGAGCGGATCGGGTGCTGGGTCGCCTTCTGGACGTCGATACCCCTTGCCCGCGCTTCGACGAGCGCGCGCTCACGTTCGCTGACCATGAGCTGGTCCCGCAGCTGCGGCGAGAGCTCGCGCAGGAAGAAGAAAGCGATGATGACCACGCCCAGGCACACCAGCCCCGAGATGATGAACTGGTCCTGCCAGGGCGCCAAGTGGCTGAGGGTGTGCGTGGCCACCAGGCTGGCCGCCAGGGCGCCCATGGAGGGGCCGATCGCCCAGAACCCCATGGCGGCGCCGCGACCCATCTGCGGCGAGAAGTCGCGCATGAGCGCCGGCGTCGAGACCAGGATCACACCCTCCACGAACCCGATCACGCAGTAGGAGGCGGCGAACCAGAACTTGTCGGTGATGTGGGGGATGGCGAAGAGCTGGATGAGCGCCACGGTCAGCGTCCCGTAGATGGTGAGGTTGGCCCGGCCGATCTTGTCGGAGAGGCCGCCGATGAACGCACTGAAGGCGCCGATCGCGTTCGAGACCACCAGTAGGTACAAGAAGTACTGGAAGGACATGTGGTAATAGGGCAGCATCAGCGGAGTGACCGCCCCCTCTACGTAGTAGAGGTAATAGAGCATGATCGTGGTGAGCACCACGATCGACAGGTACCCGAGCCTCGGCAGGGTGTTGGGGTACTTGTAGAGCTGGCGCCGCCCGAGGGCGTTCGCCAGGCCACGGGGGGGAACCGGTGTGCTCACCGCTGTCGTGGTCATGATGGATCCCCTTTCCCGGCACTCTGCGGCCCCACGGCCCCGTTCCGGACCGGCATGGCGTCAGGCCATGACCGATGCTAGAGCGGCGGCGGGGCGCCCTGAAGGGTCCAAAGGCACATCGTCAGGGCTGTGGTGCTCGGGGACGCCGAAATTGGGGACTTCCGGCTCTATGCCCCTCACCGGGCTGAACCCAGAATCGCTCGGAGAAGAGGTTTTGCCATGGGTGTAGAAGAGACGAGGGCGCCGGGCGCGGACACCATGAGCGGCTCCGACGCACTGCTCTGGACGATCAGTTCCGATCCCGTGATGCGCCCGACCATCGTCGCCATCGTGGTCCTCGACGCACGGCCCGACTGGGCAGAGGTGCGCACCCGCATCGCCGCGCTGACCGTGGCCGTGCCGCGCCTGCGCGCGCGAGCCGTCACCCGGGGCCTGGGCCGGGGCCGCCCGCAGTTCGTGCCCGACGAGTCCTTCGATCTGGACACGCACCTCCGGCGTATGCGCCTGGCCGGGCCCGGCTCCCTGCGGGACGTCCTCGACATGGCCCAGACGATGGCGACGAGCGGGTTCGACGCCGCCCTGCCGCTGTGGGAGGCAGTGCTGGTCGAAGGTATGGGTGACCGCGCCGCTCTCGTGATGAAGGTCCATCACGCGCTGATCGACGGCGTGGGCGGTCTGGCCGTGCTGGCCGATCTCTTCGACCGCGCTCCGACGCGACGGGCGGCACCGCTCGACGCGGTGCGGGAGCCGGTGGGGCAGCCGGGCACAGCCCCCGGCCGGCCCCTGCTCCGGAGTGTGCCCCTTCTGCCCGATCCGAGCGGCCTCGTCACCTGCGCCCTCGATGCCATGACCCACCCCGTCCGCTCGCTCGGCCACCTCGCCGCGGTCGGCACCTCGGTGGCCAGGCTGATGGCGCCTGCGGGCAAACCGATCTCCTCGGTCATGACGGGCCGGGGCTTCCGCCGCCACGTCGAGGTCCTGGACTTCGACCTCACCGACCTCAAGAACGCGGCCAGGGCGTGGGGCGGCACGGTCAACGACGTGTTCGTGGCGTCCGTCGTGCGCGGCCTCAGCCTCTACCACGAGCAGCACGGTGCCACGAGCTCGGGCTTCCGGGCGCTCATGCCGGTGAACGTGCGCGAGGGTGGCGAGCGGGCGGGAGGGAACCACTTCGTCCCTGCACGGTTCGTCATCCCCGTCCATGCCGACGTCGCGGACTGCATGGCGGAGGTCCGGAAGAACGCGGCGCAGTGGAAGCACGCACCGGGTCTCGCCCTGAGCGATGTCATGGCCACCGTCCTGAGCGCCCTGCCGGCTGTCGTGGCCCGCAATCTGTGGAGCTCCATGCTGCTGGGCGACGACTTCTGCATCACCAACATCCCCGGACCACCGTTCCAGGCCTTCCTGGCGGGCGCGGGTATTGAGGCGATTTACGCCGTGTCCCCGCCGTCGGGGGCCGCGCTCAACGTGTCCCTCGTGTCCGCCGCGAACCGGGCCTGCGTCACCATCACCGCCGATGTCGCTGCTGTGCCCGACAGCCCCAAGCTCGCCGCCTGCATCGAGGACGGCTTCGCCGAGGTCTGCTCCGCGCGGCTCCCGGATCCTCCGAGGTCGACATGACCGCTCCCGCCGACACCCTGACGCCGCTCGATGCGTCCTTCCTCTACATGGAGTCGGACCACACCCCCATGCACATGGGCTTCATCGGGATCTTCGAGGGTGGCCCGCTGCACGACGGCCGCGGGTGCCTGCGGCTCGAGGACGTGCGGGCCGAGGTGGAGAGCCGGCTGCACCTCGTGCCGAAACTGCGCAAGGTCGTCCGGTTCCCGATGCTCGGGGAGTCGGCGCCGGTCTGGGTGGACGACCCCGATTTCGACATCAGCTGCCACATCCACCAGGCCGCGCTGCCCGGGCCCGGCACGGAGGCCCAGCTGCTCGAGCTGTGTGCCGAGCTGGTGTCGCGCCCGCTCGACCGCACCCGGCCGCTGTGGGACATCTGGCTGATCGACGGGCTCGAGGGCGGTCGCGTCGCGCTGCTCGAGATGCTGCACCATTCGATGGCTGACGGCCTCGCCGGGGTCGAGCTCGCCACGGTCCTTCTGGACCTGGAGCCCCGCGCCCCGGTCCCACACGCCCCCGACCCCTGGCAGCCCACCCCACCGCCGGGCCGGATGGCCATCGCCACCGAAGGGGCGGCCCGTCTCGCCGGCGTTGCCTCGACGCTGGCCGCGGACGGTTGGCGCGCCGTACGGCACCCGTCCGAGGCGGGCCGCACGCTGGCGCGCTACACCTCGGCCCTTCGCAGCCTGCTCCCCCTGTCACCCGTCACGCCCGACTGCTCCCTGAACGCCCCGGTCGGCTTCGACCGCCGTGTGGTCGTCGTCCGCCAACCAATGGACGACCTGCGCCGGGCCGAGCGCCGCTTCGGCGTCACGCTCAACGACCTGCTCCTCACGGCCATCGCCGGTGGGGTGCACGATCTCCTCTCGGCGCGGGGCGAGGTGATGGAGGGACGCCACCTGCATGTCCTCGTGCCGGTCGGGGCGGATCACCACGGCGACCGCCGGCTGGGCAACGACGTCTCCGCCATGGTGGTACGGCTCCCGATCGGTGCCGCTCCCGCTGCCGAGCGCCTGCTCGGGGTGGCCCGGGCCGAGCGGGACTCCAAGGACCACGCGCAGCCGCTGGCGACGCACCTGCTCTTGTCCTCGCTCGACGCCCTGCCGCCCGCCGTGCTGTCGGCGGGCAGCCACCTCGTGCACCACCAGCCGTTCGTCAACCTGGTCGTCACGAACGTGCCCGGGCCCGACGTCCCGCTCTACGTGCTCGGCGCCCGCATGCTCGAGGCGATCCCACTCGTGCCCCTGGGGGGCAACCTCAGCGTGGGCGTCGCCGCGCTGTCCTACGACGGCCAGTTGGCGATCGGCATCCTGGCCGACCCGGTCGCCTGTCCCGACGCGCAGGCTCTCGCGGAGGGCATCGACCGGTGCTTCGCGGAGCTAGTCACCGCGGTGCCGTACCCCGGCCCAGGTGTCTCGCCCTCAGTTCCGGTCTGAATCCCGCACGGACACGACTGCGTTGCGCCGGACCGACGTTCACCACACCCACACGCGGCGTCCTTCGTCAGGGATACCTGATGACATACTTACGCGATGGTGGCGGTCCACGTTCGAGCTTTGGCCTGGCCCGATGACGACCAGGGCGGCCCCAGTCCGGGATCCTCGCTAGAGACCGGATCGGGTGCGTCCCTCCAGCTCGGCAGTTACCGGCCGGTTCTCGGGCCACTCGGCCCGCTGGTCTGGGGGATCGACGGGCCGACCGAGGTGTTGGAGCGTGCCGGCGCGGGCCTGCCGCCGGGCGCGGCACGTGCGGAGGCCATGGCCGCTCGCCTGCGTCGCGAAGGGGTCGCGATGACGTGGGGCGAGAGTGAACGGCCCGGATCGACAGCCAACGTGGACCAGATCTGTTACGAGCACGGGCGCTCGAGCGTGCTCATGGCCCGCGCCGATCCCGACGTCCTGCCCTACGTGCAGCTGGGCTCGTGGTTCAACGCCAGCTGGAAGGTGCACCTCGTGCGCCGGGCCCTGGTGAGCCTGCCGGGCGCAGCCACCCTCAGGCGCCTGGCGCCCGGGCAGGGGATGGGACGGCGCCTCCGTGCCGACCTGGCCTTCTGGGCCGGGGTGCGGGACGAGGCCACACCGCAGGAGTGGCGGAGGTTCACCGCGTCGTCCTACGTGGTGCTGAGCTACCACCGTCTGGCCGGCGAACGGCGGCCCGGCCAGGAGCAGCTCGACATCGCCCCCCGTCGGTTCGACGCCCACATGCGTCTGCTGGCCCGGCTCGGATTCCGGCCCCTCAGCGTGGAAGATGTCGTCCGCTTCGCTCGGGACCCGACCGCTGTACTGGCCCGGCGCTCGTACCTCGCGACGTTCGACGATGCCTTCCAAGACAATGCCGAACCGCTCCGGCGTCACCCTGAAGCCGCGCCGGTCCTGTTCGCCCCCACGGCCGCGGTGGGCGGCGCGGCGAACTGGACCGAGGGCGAGCCCGTGTTGTCGTGGGACGAGCTGCGGGCCTTGGAGCGGGCCGGCGTCGTGGTCGGGAGCCACGCCCGCAGCCATCCACGGCTCACCGATCTGACAGAGCGGGACGCCAACGACGAGCTGCGCGGCTCACGAGAAGACCTTGCGGCCCACCTGGCCCACCCGGTTGCCGCCATCGCGTATCCACACGGCGCTCATGACATGGCCGTCGTGCGCCAGGCCGATGACGCCGGATTCGTCGCCGGGTTCGCCACCGCGCCGGGCCGCAACGGGGCCGGTACCCACCTCCTGTGCCTGCGACGGGTGGGCATCTGGGCGCAAGACGGCCGATTGCGCTTTGTGTGGAAGCTCCTCACCGGTGATTACGCCCCGGGCCAGTCGCGCACGGCGGGCCTCGGTTGGCTCACTCTCGCTCGGCGAGCACGGCGGCCGGATCTGTCGACAGCCGAGAGCGCCGGAACCTGAGACGCTCCCCCGCCGTCCGGGGGGCGACCACTCCGAAGAGCGCCTTGGCGCGACTTCGCCATGCGAACCCCCGGCCCGTGACGACGCGCAGCGAGCGGGAGCGGGCGTCGGGAGCTCCGTCGGTGAGGGCCCGCTGGGCCTCCGCAAGCGTCAACATCCGGGTGGCGAAGGCGATCGCGTCATTTGCCAGTCGTCGCTCCTCTCCGCTGAGATCGGTCCGAGCCAGTGCCCGCCCCAGCGCATCGATGCGGCCCTGCATGAGGCGGACCCGGTCCGAAGACCCGCTCCCGGGGCGGACTCGGTACACCGCGAGGGGCTCGTCGACGAGGCCGACCCGCGCCCCGCCGAGGATGAGTCGCATCCAGCACTCCCAGTCCTCGACGACGGGCACCGATTCGTCGAACCCGCCCGCTCCGACGATCGTGGAGCGACGCACGGCGAGCAGCCCGAACAGGAAGTTCGCCGAGAGGATGCCAGCCCGCTGGTCGGCGATCACGAAGCGGTTCGTCGCCGTGTAGTACCGGCGGACGATCGACCCCTCGACCTCGATGTACGCATCAGTGGTGAGGATGTCGAGATCCGGCCGTTCCGTCGCCAGCGCTCCGAGTCGCTCGAGGCGCGTCGGCTCGAACCGATCGTCGGCGTCGAGGAACACTACGTACTCTCCAGTTGCACGGGCCATGGCGCTGTTCCGCGCCCCGGCCATTCCCCTGTTCTCCTGACGCACGAGGATGATGCGGTCGAGGAACGGTGCCAGTGCCGCATCGAGGTCGTCGGTCGAGCCATCGTCACAGACGATCACCTCGTAGGGCGCAAGGGTCTGCTCGTCGAGCGACGCCAGTGCATCGCCGATCAACGGGGCAACCTGGTAGGCCGAGATGCAGACCGAGAACGTCGGCGGCTCGCCTCGCCTGACCGGCCAGCGGCTCTCGGCGGTGGGAACGACAAAGCCGGTCATCGGGCTGCTCGAGCGGCGTCAGTGGTCATGGGAAGCCCCGGCGGTCTCGGAGAGGGGCGGTCCCGGTGCGGCGGGGACCATAGGCACCGAGAACCTCGTCAGTGAGGATCGAGCTCGCCAGTCGCCGAGCATCGCTCTTGAACAGCTCGTGGTCGATGCCGGGGTCGACCACATTGCGGAACCCGTCTGAGGCTTCGAGAGACCGGCGTAGTCTGCCTTCGCCCCTCCAGATCACCCGGGCTTCGCGGTCTCCGCTCACGATCAAGATCCGCACGCCCGAGTCGACGAGCCTGCGCAGCGCCCGCACCGGGGAGTGCTCGACCGCGACTCGATTCACCAGCCACCACACCTGGTCGGGCATGCGTTCGAGCATTCCTCCGAGCAGGTCGTGTGCCGGCAGTGACCGGACCCATCGCTTGCGGGCCGGTGCGGCCTTGCGGCGTCGGTCGATCTCGTTGGTCGGCGCTGCGTCCGCCGCGCGGAGTTCCGCCGGCTTGGGGGGGAACGCCGGATTCACCGCGCAGACGCCGCGCGCGCCGAGAACCAGTGCCGCCTCTATCGCGTGATACCCGCCCGAACACAATCCGACCAGCACCACGTCGGCCGGGTCGTCGGGAGACACGGCCGAGGCCACATCGAGCACGTCCTCAATAGCCTCGGGCATGTACACCTCGTCGTCGGGCTGGCCGGGTCGGGGCGGGCTGTTTCCCAGCCCACTGAGGTCGCAACGGACCGAGCGCATGCCCTGTGCGGCCCAGCGGCGGCCGAGGTCGACCCACAGCCGAGCCGGGCCGACGTGGTCGATGACGCCGGCGTTGAGGAAGAGGGCCGTCGGCCCCGTGCCGCGCCCACCGGGGCTCACCTCCTGAGGCTCGGTCACCATGCCGAACAGCCCGATCGGCCCGAGCGACATCGGGCGTTCGACGATCGACCCTGCCTCACCGACTCCGACGATGGCGTCCTGCCGGCGGGGAACCGACAGAGGGACCCGCTCGCCGGTCAGTGTGTCGGCGAGCCAGCGCGTGACCACCTCGACGTCGGCATGCGGGATCTCGGCCGCGAAGGGCTCCACGTCGACGAGCCGCTCCTGGCCGTGGGCCGTCCCGCGCTCGACCGGGCGCGCCGCGCAGAATCTCTCCAGCACTCCCGTTCCGGTCGACGGAGTCTTCCGCGCCAGGAGGAGTATCCGCCGGGCGAGTTGACCACGCAGGGCGCCGATATCGATCGCGCTCAGCGCCGCCACGGTGTCGGCATCGAACACGACTCCCGGAGCCTCAACGGACCCATCGCCGTGATCGCTCTGGCCCACTCCGAAGAACTGCAGCGCGCGTTGGGCCCGAAGGTAGGACCGCCCCGAGGGGCACGGGTCCCACAGCACCAGTCCGTCGACGGGATCTCCATCCCAACCCTCGCCCTCGTCGCTCAGCGCGGCGGCGGCGAAGGTCGCGCCGAGTCGCATGCCGACCACGGCCACCTTGGACACACCGGAGCGGTGGGCGAGACTCACCGCGTGGTGAACCCCCCTGAGCCACGCAGCGACTCGATCGGGATCCTCACTCCCGCCGACCGAATCGCCCGTGCCGTCGTAATCGAAGCGGAACGCCAGGATGCCGACGTCGGCCAGTGCATGGCCGAGGGTTGCGAAGGTCTGTCGTGCGCACACACCTTCGAGCCCGATCGGTGCGCACAGCACCACCGCGCCCGAGGCGCTGCCGTCGTCGGGCATGCTGGCCATGGCGAACAGCGAGCGGTCCGCCGGACCGAACCACAGGGGGAAATCCATCGGTCAGTGCTCCCGGATCACGAAGGCGTATGACCTGATGCGGAGACGCCGCACCACATTCAGTGGACCCGTCCGGACGCGTACCCGGCAGGCCCCGAGACGGCGTTCACGATCGATCGTACCGTCTGCAACGTCTCTCCCGCCCCTTCTCAAGCGATGGATAGGCACCGGTGGCGCGTGCGGGTGGCCTGGCATCGCCCGACACTCTTCCATCGGCACGAGCCCGCCGGATCTCAAGCAATTCGCCCGAAACGGCGACCACGCCACCTGGGCTGCGACCCGGGCGGACCGCCCGTGGCACCCGGAGCGAAGACCCTCAGCCCGCCCCCCGCAGGCGGGCCCGGAGCCGGTCGGCGGCGGCGCTCCGTTCCGGCCCCGAAACGCCGGTGAAGAGGTAGATCGCCAGGTACACGACCAGCATGACCACGCCGGCGAAGATCACCGCCAGGATTCCCACCGCCCGGCCGTGGGTCTGGACGAACTGCCACAGCGGACCGCGCGCGAGGTAGAACCCGATTGCGCCGGCGCAGAGCACCGGGAGCAGATGGGCTCGGGCGAGGAGAGCGAGATATCCGGGCACCGTCAACTGGTAGCGCCGTGACGTGAGGAGCATCATGGCCACCCCGTTGAAGATGAAGGTGGAGACGAGAACGGCCCACGCCACCCCGACGATGCCGTAGTGCCGGCCCAATACCACGGCGAGCACGAGGTGCACCACGAAGGCGGCTGCGCCGAACAGTACGGGCACCTTGGGTTCCGCTTCGCCGAAGAGTGCTGAGCTCGTCGACTGCGTGGAGGCTCGGACGACCACCGTCGCACTGAGCAATACGACCACCAACGTCGCCTGCACGTACAGCGGGCCAACCCAGGCACGGAGCGCGGGACGGGCCAGCACCGCGGTCACCAACGCAGCCGGCACGGCGACGCCCATGGCGACCCGGTTCCCGATCAGCACCAGAGCCCGGATCTTGCTGGCATCACCGCGCCCGACCATTTCGGCGGACGCCGGAGCGAACACGTCGGTCACCGGACTGACCGTGTTGGCGGCCAGCGTGGCGAGCCGCAGCCCCACGGCGAAGATCCCGGCCTCCACGACCCCTACCACCACGCCGACGATCACCACATCCATGGTGTTCACGGCCAGCGAGACGACCTGCCCGAAGGAGAACCAGCCCGAGAGCCCGGCAAACGATCGCACCAACTTCCGGTCGAAGCCCTTCGGCGTCAGCTTCAGGTCGGGCAACAACCGCCGGAACATGAGGTAGCGCGCGACCTGGCCGATGAGGCTCACCACCACCGTGACGACGCCGAGGGCCACCAGCCCGCCGCCGAGTCGGATCACCACGAACCAGCCGAGTGCCTGTACGAGGACGACCGACACCAGGCTGGCATTGAGGAGGTCGTAGCGCTGCATGGCGACGAGGCCGCCCCCGAACGTGTCTCCGGGTATGGAGACGGCCATGTCGAAACCGAGCAGGAGCACCAGGATCCGCGCGTCCGCCACCTGGTTCGGGACGATCGTCACGACGTGGGGCAGGATCATGGCCACCACACAGGCGAGACCGAAGCACAGCAGGCCCGGGATGATGAGCACGAAGAGGGATGTGTTGACGATGGCCTGCACGCGGTCGGTCTCCCCGCTGGCTGTGTGCCTCGCCATCATGGTGACGGTGGTCGCGGCGAACCCCAGCTCGAGAATCTCGAGATAGGGAATGATGGCTCCCACTATGACCCAGATCCCGAAGCGTTCCGGGCCGAGCCCGTGCGTGAGCAGCGGCGTGGTGAAGAACGCGACGGCCAACAGGGCGAGCACATTGGCGTAGTTGGCCAGGACGTTCCGCCGGAACCGGGCTGGCAGCGCGCTGTCGCCGTCGCCGTCCGGAGCCGGCGGCATTGCCTCGCTCACCGCGGCGGCGGGTTGCGGTGCCCCACGCCGGGCCAGGCGTTCACGGCTCCCCGTCCGCGCGTCCCGATCACGATGCTTCCGCGTCGCGCTCGTACAGCGCTTCGATCCGGCGGGCCATGGCGGCCGGGTCCGCGTCGCGCTTGACGGTGTCTGCCGCCGTCGCCGAGAGCCGGGCCGCCAGGTCCGAGTCGCCCAGGAGACGGCCGACGGCCTGCGTCATGCCCTCTGCGCTCACCGGCGCGAGCAGTCCCGTCCGCTCGTGCTCGACCATGGTCGCGACCCCGCCCTGATCCGCCGCCACCACAGGGACGCCGGCTGCCATGGCCTCGAGGACGGCCAGGGGCTGGTTGTCCGTGGGGCACGGGTGGACGAAGACGTCCAGCGCGCGGACCAACGTCGAGGCGTCGGACCGGAAGCCGGTGAGCAGCACGTTCCCGCCGTTGGCCCGGGCGGCCAGGTGGTCGAGCTCGGGACCGTCACCGAACAGGACGACGGTGACGCCGGGCAAGGTGTGTGCCAGCTCGGCCACGAGATCGGGGCGCTTGTAGGCCTCGAGGCGCATGACACCGCCCACGACGGTGGCGTGCGGCGCCAGGCCGAGTCTCCCCCGGGCCTCGGCCCGGGACACGTGATCGGGCATGTCGATGGCATTCGGGACGATAACGGTGTAACGGGCGAGCTGGCCGTAGCGGGCCAGCTCCGAGCGCGCCCATTCTCCGGGGACGATCTGCACGTCCACGCCCCGCCGGAAGGCGGCGCCCAGCCAGGCCTGGCGGCGGTTAGAGGCCGGAGTGGGCAAGTGTGCCGTCACGACGATGCGCGGGGTGCGGGCGATCATCGCGGCGGCCAGCGCGTACCCGCCGGAGAACGAGTGGGACATCATGCCGTGGTACACCTCGGGCCTGACCCGGCGGACCGACCCGAGCACGGCGGACCAGGCCCGGACGTCCCACTTCGACGTCACCTGAGGCTGCGGGATCATTTCGACGTCGAGGTCCACCAGCGCCCGACGGAGGACGTCGGGGGCCCGGCCGAGCACGACGGGCTCGAATCGGCGGCGGTCGAGATGCTCGAGCAGCGTGACCAGATAGCGCTCCACGCCACCGAAGGCGTCGCCCTCGACGTGATACGCCACCCGGATGGGGGCACCGATCTGCCCTGCGGGCCGGATCATCGCGACGCCCGCACCGATCGCCCGGCGCGCCGGTCCAGGACCTCGGTGTAGACGGCGATGGTGCCGCGGGCGGTGCCCCCGCCACGCAGCGGCGGCGGGGGTGGCATCCGGTTGGGTCCCAACGCACCGAGGATGGCATCAGACCAGGCACCCGCCTCGAGCTGGACGACTCGACCGGCCTCGGTGCGCCGCACCTCTTCGGCCAGCGGTGGGGACGCCAGCACCGGCGTCCCCACCGACAGGGCCCGGTGGAGCACACCCGAGTGTGAACCTCGGTCGTAGGGCATGAGGAGTACATCGGCTGCCGCGGCCCAGAAGTCAACCTCTTCGTCGGGAAGGAACCCCGGGCGCAACTCGACTCCGTCGAGCGCGCAGAGGCTCTCGAGCTCGACAGAGGGATAGGCCTCGCCCACCAGCATCAGGCGGGCCTGCGGCATGGTACGCGCCACGGCGGGCCATGCCGAGGCCAACAGCGCGAGGCCCTTGTAGGGGCGGAGAAACCCCAGGACCAGCGCAACGGGTCCCCCCCCGAGACCTAGGCGCCGGCGGGCCTCCGGTCGGGGCACCGCGACGGTCGCGAGATCGAGATCGACCGGCACCACGTGGACGGGCACCGCCGGCGCGTGGGACAGCACCAGGTCCCTCGATGCCTCGGAATGGACGATGATGGCCTCCGCCCGGCGCCAACGGCGCACCTCGTCGGCCCGGACCTGGGGCCGGCCGCCGCCCATGGACTCGGGGTCGTGGACGGTCAGCACCACCCCCGCACGCCGTCGCAGCCGGGCCAGGACGAGGTCGTCGATGCCCGGGACGACCTCGGCGTGGAGATGGACGACGTCGGGGCGGCAGGCTGCCGTCGCACGGCGCAGCGAGGTGAGTGCCGGGACCAACTCCCGCAGCCGCAGACCGTAGAGACGGGCACGCCCGAGAGCCTCCACGTCGGGGCCCCACCGGCGGCCCGCGAGTTCGAGGCCGGGGTCACCGAGCCCCGGCGGTGCGGCCCGGTACACCGTGACACCCTCAGCGCGTAGTGCGGCGGCCAGGCGCTCCGTGTACCGGGCGATGCCACCGCGTTCGGACGGGTCGACCAGGAGGACTCGCGGAGCCGGTGGTCGCACCCTTCTATTCAGACCGAGCCAGCCAGCGGCGCTTTGTCTTCGTCTCGTGGTCCCGAGCCAGTCCGTAGTAGCCGTAGTCCTCATCCACCCTGTGTCGCCGTACGCGGTTCAGCACGATGCCCGCGACGTTCGCCCCCGAGCTCCGCAGTTGCACCAGGCTGTGCTCGAGGCGCTCCGGGTCGAACCTCCGGGCGTCGACCACGAGCACCACGGCATCGGCGTCGGCCACCAGGATCCTGGTCTCGGCCACCGACAGCGGCGGGCAGTCGACGATCACCGTAAGGGCCGATTCGTGGAGAGCGCCGAGGAGCCGGGGCACGTCGGCCGTCACGATGTCGGCGGGGTGACGGCCCGGCACGCCGGCGGGTATGAGCTCCAGGTTGCGATTGCCCGTCCCGGCCATCAGCTCCGCGGGACCGTTGGACGCGAAGAAGTCGCTCACACCGGGCGACAGGGGTGTCCCGAAGGTCTGGTGGAGCGTCGGCTTGCGCAGATCGCAGTCGACCGCCACCACCGAACGACCCGGTATGGCCAGGGCCCACGCCAAGTGGGACGCGATGGAGGACTTGCCCTCTCGGGGCTCCCACGACGTCACCGCAATGGTGGGGTTGGCGTCTTGGAACATGAGGTGGAGCGAGCTGCGCAACTGCTGGAACGCCTCGAGGGCGCTCTGGTCCTCCGTCGATTCGAAGATCTCTGCCGGGCTGGCCCCCGCATGGACCAGCACGGGCACTTCACCCAGGACCGTCAGTCCGACCCGCTCGCGAATTTCGTCGGCGGTTGCGAAGCGGCGCCGCACCGCGGCTGCCGCCAGGGCGGCGAACACGGCCGCGATGAGACCGAAGGCGAAGGACGCCACCAGCACGGTCTTGCGGGGGTTGGTCGGCGTGGTCGGGAGCTCGGCCGGGCCCAGCTCCGAGAGGACCAGGGTGGACGTCGCCTGGCGGTTCACCAGTTGCAGCATCCGGGCCGCCAGCGCGTTGGCATAGGCCTGGGAGACGGCCGGATCCGTGCTCGAGGCCGTGACGGTCACCGAGTTCGAGGCGGGAGCCCCGGTCGCACCGAGCTGCACCGGCACCGACCTGTAGCGAGCCGGCACGAGCTTCCGTGCCTGGTCGGCCACGATCTGGGCGTCGGCCTCCACCACGATCTGGGGAATCTCGACCTGAATGGCATTGACATCGGAACCGGGGTCCGGAGAGCCCGCCGGCGGCTGCGCCAGCAGCACCACGGTGGCCTGGTACTGCTTGGCCGGCAGCACCGCGTAGGCAACGCCCGCGAACATGCACACCAGGAAGACGACGAGCGCGACGACCCAGTTGGCGCGCACGGTGCGCACTATCTGTCTCAGGTCCACGCCCAAACCTTTCCTCGAAGCTCTCCGGCGGCTGCAGCGGGCGGGCGGGCCACACTCTCCACCGGCTGGTCGAATGAGAAGTGATCCCGGCTCTGAGCGCTGCAGCGGCCGTTCAACATGGGCTCACGCTGCTGCCAGCCTACGGGGCTCGCGAGGGTCGGAGCGACCACCCCGCCATCGTCCCGCTCCACCGGGAACCGCTCGTGCTGCGTGACGCGTCCGCCAGGTGCCGGTGCTAGGTCCACTTCACACCTCCCGCCGCCACGTTCAGAGGAGTGGCCTCCGTGCGCCAACCCGGCAACGGCTGTGCCCCACCCATGGACGTGACGGCCGCACGCAGCATGCCGATGCTGACACCGAACAAGGTGACAAGCCTGTACTCGTCGATGAGTGGCTCGAGCAACGCCGAGGCCATGAGTCCCACCAACACCGCCACGATGGCCAGGGCCAGGGCGGCCGTCTCCGGTTCGGGATGTCGCCGCCACACCCGCAGGCCGTCGACGATTGAGGCCACCAGTGCGACGAGGAAGAGCACGAGGCCGATGATGCCGAGCCGAAGCCACAGGTCGAGCACGATGTTATGTGCGTACGGGATGGTCAGCGTCATGTGACTCCCGGTTTCGTAGTACTGGAGCTCAACCCCGAGGCCCCACCCGATGATCAGGTGCTGGGGTATCAGGGCTTCGGCCGACGCGGCCAGGTTCAAGCGGTCCTGAGCCGATTCCGCCTTGGCCTCGCTGTGGAAGAGGTCCTGGAAGTTCGAGGCGAGCGGGACCGGTACGGGCCGCTGCTCGACAGCGGCCGGCACGACCACGACGACCATGCCCACCGCGACCACGGCGAGGACCGTCAGCATGAGCTGCCCCAATCCGACATGAAGGCGCCGCACGATGCCACGGCGGTACGTGACCACGAGCACGACCAGGACGACCAGTACCACGAGGCCGAGATTCACCAGGACGGCGCGCTGGCCGGCCAGCACCACGCTGGCCACCAGCGGGATCAGCGCCAGGACGTGGCGGATCCGGGCGGATCCGGACGCCAGCCGGCAGAGGAAGCACATCGTGCCGACGGCGAGGAAAATGGCCGCAGTCTCTGCGCCGATCTCCCCGAAATTCTGCAATGGGAGCAGCGGCACATTCCTATTGACGACGACGTGCCCGATGGACATGACATCGAGCACCGACGCGAACACGACGCAGAGGGCGCCGAGCTTGAACAGGTCACCGCTGTCGAGGTAGCGGCGCACCGGTACTCCTGCGGCCAGTGCGTACGCCCCGACGATGTAGATGATGCTCTTGGCCTCGTAAAGGTCGATCGATATCAAGTTGTGGTAGAGCGCTCCCTCCACCGCTCCCACTGTCATCCAGGCCCCGAAGGCCAGCCACAGGGCGGCCGGAAGACCGATACGGGAGGGTTTCCCGCGCGCGATCAGACGGGCCACCAGCGCGAGGGTGATGTAGATCTCGGGCAGCCGCAGCTGCGTCGAGCCGGACCCGGGGTGGAAGATGCCGCGCGGGAGGCCGGTGGGGTCGGCGTAGATCGTGGCCTCCACGGCAAGTAGGGCGAGGAGCCCCAGCGGCGCCCGCTGCTCCTGGCCCTCGCGCTCCCAACGGACGAAGAGCGCGACGATGCAGACCGCAACGCCCAGGAGGATGCCCGCCTCCATCGCCTTCAACACGGGTGCACCGCTTGGAGCAGTGGCGCCAGAGCGGCGTCCCAGGTGTGCTCCGCCGTCACGGCGGCGTGGCCCGCCCGGCCGAGCGCCGATGCCCGGCCCGGGTCGAGCAGGAGGCCTGCAATCCCTTCGGCCAGCCCGGCGGCCGTGTCGGCGACGACAACACCCCTGCCCACCAGGTCCTCCAGACCCTCGCAGCCCACGGAGGTGGCCACGACCGGCCGGCCGGCGTCCAGCGCCTCCAGGATCTTGAGCCGGGTCCCGCCACCGGCCCGCAGCGGCGCCAGGACGACCCGGGACCGCGCCAGGTAGGGAGTCACGTCGGCGACCGTCCCGGTGACCTCGACGTTCTCGCGAGCGAGGGCGCGCACAGCCGGAGCCGGATCCCTGCCCACCAGCAGGAGCCGGGCGTGGGGCACCCGCGTCAGCACCTCGGGCCAGATCTCGCGGCCCAGCCACACCGCAGCGTCGACGTTGGGGGCCCATCCCATGGTGGCCACGAAGGCGACGGTCGCGTCCGGAGCGTCGGGCAACACCTCCGACGGCTCCCGGCCATTGGGGCACACCAAGACCGAGCGGGCTCCGGCGGGCAGCCTCACGCGTTCCTTCTCGCTGACCACGACCACGTGATCGAACTCCCCGATCGTCCGCCGCTCCATCCGCCTCAGGGCAGCCGCCTCCGCTCGGAGGAGCACGGCTCGTACGCCCCGCCGTGCGCTCGCGTAGCTGGTCACGAGCGCCGACTCCACGTTGTGGAGATCGAGGACCGAGGTCTTCGCCGGGAGATCGAGCACGAACGGCACCATCTGCTGGTACTCGACCTGCAGAAGGTCCAAGGGCATCTCGTCGGCGGCGCGGCGGACTGTGTCGACCATGGCCGCACTCCAGAACCGTCCCGCCGTGAACGTGTGCGCCGCAGCGACCCCCCGGGCCACGCCCAGCGGTGTCACGCGCCAGGGAACGGCTCGCACATCGATTCCCAGGGCGCGGAGGCCCGATCTGTCTGCGTCGCCGTCGTCATACCCGCACAGCACGAGATCGCCCAGACCGGCCAGACGGCGGGCGATCGCGAGCGTGCGCTGATGTCCACCGTTGTTGTCCGGCAACGGCAGGAACTTGGTGACCATGAGCGTCCTCACTGCTCCGCTCCGACTCCGACTCCCGCTCCGGTTCTTGCTCGAGCCAGCGCCCGGTACACGCCGGCCACTGCCTCGGCGCGGGCAGCCAACGTGTGGCGCGCCACGACACCATCACGGGCCGCCGCCGCCAGCTCCTGACGGAGCTCGGGTGCGCCGAGCATCCGGTTCAGACCGGCGGCCAGGGCATCCGCCCGACCGGGCGCGACGAGGAGACCCGTCTCACCGTCGGTCACGAACTCGGGGATGCCGCCGGCATCGGTCCCGATCACGGGTACCCCGCAGGCCTGTGCCTCCAGGACGCTCAGTCCGAACGGCTCCGACGCCGACGCGTTGACGAGAACGTCGAGCGAGCGCAACACGGCGGGCACCTCGGTGACCGGGCCCACGAAGCGCGACCGGTCGCCGAGCAGCGTCGACGCCTCCTCCCGCAACTGAGCCTCGTAGGTGCCGTCGTCGACGGCGGGCGCGCCCACCACCGCCAGGTGACTCCGTGCTGCCGCCCCGGCGAGCATCGCCATGGCCTGCACCACGGTCCGAATGCCCTTCCCGGGATCGACGCGGCCCACGACCCCGACGATGGGCTCGTCGGGTTGGCTGCTGAGCCGGGCCCTCCACGACGGGTCGGGCGGGCCGGGATGGAAGCGCACCGGGTCCACGGCTTGTGGAATGACGCAGACGCGATCCCAGCCCGGCCCCACCGAGTCGGCGACCGCCTGGCTCACGGCAATCGCGCTCGACGCCAGCCGGACGGCCATCCTCAGCACGATCCGCCCGAGACCCGGGCGCACCAGGTCGTGGAGCTCGAGCACGACAGGCCGGCCGGAGATCCGGCCGGCGACGGCGCAGTCGAGGTGACCCCACAGGCTGTTGGAGTGGACCACGTCCACCTCCCGGGCCAACTGCGCCAGTCGCCGAGCGCTCCGTCCGGTACTGGCCACTTCCCCGGCAAGCTCCCGGACGCCCGGCCTCCCACCGCCGGTTGCCCGGAGCCCGCTCCGACTGGGGACGGCGAACTCCACGTGCGGGAGGCCCAGGGCCGACCACGCGTCGGAGAACCCTCCCCGAGGCGAGGCGAGCGACAGCCGGATCCCTCGCTCCTCGAGCAATGGCGCCAAACCGAGCAGGCTCCGCTCGGCCCCCCACACCTCGGGCGAGGTCGAGGCCACGAGCACGCGCAGAGCGCCGCCCGCGTCACCGTTCCGACGCAGTGCCGCGCCGTTCATCGCTCCACAGTCGACCACATGGTGGGCCGGTCGCCGCGTGCGTATCGCGCCATGCCGCCCAGCGCGACCGCCTGCAGGAACATCACCTGCCCCGAGCCCGTGAACGCGACCAGCAGCAGCCGACGCGGGCTCGAGCCGCTCGATGCGTCCTGCGCCGGAGCCTCCGCCACCCGGGACCCGGCCACCAGTCCGACGCAGGCGAGCGCGTTGGCCAGGAGGAACGCCCTGGCCAACGCGCTCGAACGCATCTTGTTGGCGGACAGGGCCAGCAGGGCCAGATGGGCGAGGGGGCTCACGGTGAAGCGTGCCAGGCGATGCCCCCACAGCTCCGCGGCGACGAGCCCCGCCGATGGCCGCAGCTGACGACGGCGCCGGACGAGAACGTGGAGCGCCCCGGACACATTTCGGGTCCGGCGCTCCCACTGGTCCGCCAACGACGCCCCGGCTGGTTCCAGCGCCCGGGCCGCCGGCTCGTAGGCCACCCGGTAGCCCTGCTCGATGATGTCGAGCCCCGCCCACAGGTCATCGATGGCCACGTCACCGGGGATCGGCCGCCAGGCCTCGGCCCGGATGGCGGAGAGCTCGCCGATGAGGCCGATCGTCGTGCCCAGGCGGTCCTCACGCCGCTTCAGCCAGGACTCGAACCTCCAGTACATGCTCTCGCCCCCTCCGCCGTCGTCCTCGAGCTTCTCGCCGGCGACCGCGCCCACCTGCGGATCCGCGAAATGCTCGACCATGAGAGCGAGCGCGCCCGGGGCCAGGCGGTTGTTGGCGTCGCTGAGGACCACGATAGGGGTATCGGTCTCCGCGAAGCCCCAGTTGAGGGCCCGGGACTTGCCGAGTCGCTCCGAGCCGGTGAGCACGCGGGCCCCGGCCCGCTCCGCCGCGTCCGCGGTCTCGGGATCGCCGTCGGCGACCACCAGGATCTCGAGCGGGCCCGGGTAGCCGTTGGCCCGGAGGTCGTCGACCTTGGCCGCGATGACCCCGGCTTCACGGAAGGCCGGCACGAGAACCGTCAGTCTCGGCGAGGCGTCCGGTGCCGTCGGCGAGACGTCCCCGGGAGACTCCGTGGGCCTGCCGCGCCCCCCGCGCGTGCGCCACGCCAGCCATGCCGGGTAGAGGAGATGCCCCGAGGTCGCACCCGCCACCAGCGCGCCCACCACGAGGCTCGTTCCCAGGCGGCGCGGGCGGCTCACGGCCGGACCAGCTCGCACGTGCCCACGCCCCTGAAAGGTCGGGTGGCGCGGTCGTCAGGCGTCACGCCGGGAGGCCGGGGCGGGTGCCCGTACTCCGGGGCAGCCCGCTCGCCAGCATTGCCGCGACGCTAGCGCCGACGGCCAAAGGCCGTCGTCATTGCGGTGCGGCTACTCCCGCACCTGCTTGATCATGGCGCCCGCCGTCCGGGCCAGGATCGCCAGATCCCCGCCGACGGACCAGTTCTCGATGTAGTAGTTGTCGAACCACGCCCTGTCCTGAATTGAGGTGTCGCCCCGCAGCCCGTTCACCTGGGCCAGCCCGGTCAGCCCCACCGGGACACGGTGCCGATCACCGTAGCGGGGGACCTCCTGCTCGAACCTGTCCACGAAGTAGGGCCGCTCCGGCCGAGGGCCGACGAGCGACATGTCACCCCGCAACACGTTCCAGAACTGCGGCAGTTCGTCCAGCGACGACTTGCGCATCAGGGCGCCGAGCTTGGTGACGCGGGCATCCTCGTTCGCGCTCCACTGCGTGTCCGACTCGCTGTTCACCCGCATGGAGCGAAACTTCAAGATCTCCACCTCGCGTCCGTTCTTCCCGATGCGACGCTGGCGGAAGTAGATCGGGCCGGGGCTGGTGAGCTTGACACCCAGCGCCAGCAACGCGAAGAGCGGAGCGGTCAGGATCAGGAGCGCGGCGGCGATACTGGAGTCGAAGGCACGCTTCATCCAGCGCGACGAGGATCGCATCGTCGAACGCCGCAGCCGAACCAGGGGGTAACCCCAGACCATGTCGACGTCGCGCGCTGCGGCCTGGAGACCCAGCTCGAAGAAGCGGGGGACGACGTGCATTTCCACGTCAGCGTTCTGACAGGATCGGATCACCCGCACGAGGTCCGGGTCGCGGTTCACGCCGAACGCGAGCACGACCCGATCGATGTGATGCTTGCGCAGGACCTCGTCCAGTTCGTCGATCCCACCCAGCAGCGGGCGGGTCAGCGACTCGTCCGCACAGTCGTCGAGAAGTCCGACCGGGTGCAGTCCGTAGCTCGGGTTGGCGTCGAGGACATCTGCGAAGCGCTCCGCGACCTGCCCGGCTCCCACGATCAGCACCCGCTGCGCGAATGCCCCCTTGGTCCGGGCGCGCCCGATGGCGGTGTACGCACACGCCCGCCCGAGCACGAGCAGGCACAGCGTGGCGATGCTCACCAGCACGAACGGGCGGACCTGCGGGTCGAACCCGTCGAAGACTGCGATCGCCATGAACGGCACGGCCACCGCCACCACCAGTGTCCCGATGTCCTTGCTCACGCTCAGCGTGATCCGCGACGCGTACTGGCCGCGCAACGCGCAGACCGCCAGCACGCCGAGGACGAAGACGCCGACCGACCACTGCAGCACACTGGGTGCGAAGAGCGCGACGGCGACCGCCAGGACCAGGAGATCCGTGCCCGCGACCGCCTCGCCGCTCGTGTGGGTGACCAATCGGCGGCGCGAGCGCGCTGCCGATTCCGCCTCAGGTTGTGTCCAATCCCATTGTGGCAGGTCTCTGCCAATCGTCACCGACGACATCAGTTGCTCCCTCGCCGAGAACTTCGAGAATCAAGCGGTGCGGCGGCGACTGCGTACCAGCACGGTACCGACGCCGATGGCCACGACACCGATGAGCGCCATCTCTTCGATGTCCGCGCCGGTGAAGGCCAGGCCGCTGCTCGGGGAGGTGGTCACGCCGCCGCTGGCCGGCGAAGTGGTGGACCCACTCCCCGATGACGCCGTGATGCCGGTCGCCGGGGAGGTGCAGCCCGAGTAGCAACTCGAGTCGGCTCCGGCAGCTCCGGCCAGAAGCCCACCCACAGGCACCGCGAGCAGCACACCCAGGGCGGGACCACATGCGACGGACAGCACGCGTCGTGTTTTGGTCCTCTTCATCTTGATCTCCTCCACCTATTCCGCTCCACCGAGCGTTGGATCCAAAGAGCCACTTGTGCCCTGAACGAAGGAATCGCCAAGATGCCAAGCCGCCTTGAGCATCATTCCAGGGAACCGATCGAGAAGACAGAGTCAAAGGTCATAATCCGCCGTGACACGGGACAACGACCGGACAATTCATCCCCGGCGCTCATCCCCGGCGCGTCCATCCACGCAGGCCTGGCGCAGCAAGGCCGCACTGTAAAGCTCGCCTTCGGACGCCGGGTGCCGGTCGGCTCCCGCGACCCCGGCAGTACGCTCCCCCCGGTGAAGAACGGCGAGCCGGGCGGAGCCAGCGCCGAGGGACACCCCCCGACCGCGTCCGGGCCCGGCGGCGCGCCCGGTCACCGCCGCCGCTTCACGACGCGCTGGAAGATCGCGGTCGCGGTGGGGCTGCTCGTGGTGATCTGGGCGGTGGCCGCCGTCGTCGTCGTGGTGGTGGCCGCCGAGCACGTCCATCGGGGCGAGGCCGCGATCCAGACGGCCCGCCAGGACCTCTCTGCCAACGGCGTCCTGTCCGGCGCGCCCGTCGGGCCCCTCCGCAGTGCCGAGGCCAGCTTCAGCACCGCACGCGGGCTGCTCACGTCCCCGCTGCTCTGGCCGGTCGACGTCCTCCCTGTGGCGGGGCGCCAGCTGCGCTCCGTCCAGGCCCTGTCGGGCGCCGCCGAGCAGGTCGCACACACGGGGGTCGCGACGGTCGGCAGGTCCCAGGCGCTGCTCCGGCTCCCCCACACGGCGGGTCCGGACCGGGTGGCGGCCCTGCGACAGCTCGCTGCGCTCGGATCGACCACCCACCTCGCCCTTGCCGGGGTCGACCTCGGCCCCGATGAGGGCCTGATCGGCCCCCTGGCGCGTGAGCGGAACACCTTCCTCGGTGACCTGACCCAGGTCCGGACCACCCTGGCGCGGACGTCGGCGGCGGCCACCACGGCCGCGGCCATTCTGCAGGGGCCGGGGACCTACCTCCTGTTGGCCGGGAACAACGCCGAGATGCGGTCGGGCTCGGGCGCCTTCCTCGAGGCCGGGACCCTGACCACGGGCGACGGCGAGCTCCATCTCTCCGACATGGTCCCCACCTCGTCCCTCATCCTCCCCCGCGGCGCCGTCACCGTGGGCGGCGACCTCGGAGCACGCTGGGGCTGGCTCCTCCCCGGCGTCGACTGGCGGAACCTCGGGCTCACGCCGCAGTTCGACGTCACTGGTCCCCTGGCCGCCCGCATGTGGAAGGCCAACACGGGCCAGAGCGTCGACGGGGTCATGGCGCTCGACATCCAGGGCCTCCAGGAGCTCCTGACCGTCACCGGGCCGGTGACCACGGACAGCGGCATGGTCGTCACGGCCGGCACCGTCGACCAGCTGCTGATGCACGACCAATACGCAGGGGAGGGCTACGGCTCGGACTCGTCGAACCGGGTCGACGAGCTCTCGACGCTGTCCTCCGCCACCTTGCACGCCCTCGAGAACCAGCCCTTCGGTCTGCGCGCCATGGTGAACGCGCTCTCGACCGCGTCCGCCGGCCGGCACGTGCTCATCTGGTCGGCCGATCCGCAGACCGAGGCCGTCTGGCGCGCCGTCGGGGTGTCCGGCGAGCTCACGCCGACGTCGCTGGTCGCCAACGTGATCAACCGGGGGGCGAACAAGTTGGACCAGTACCTGACGGTGACGACCTCCCTCCGGCTCACACCACGTGCCGGCCTGACCGATGGGCGCCTCACCATGACGCTCGCCAACCACACGCCGCCCGGGCAGTCGCCCTTCATCGGGGGTCCCTATCCCGGCCTCGGCACGGTCTACGGCGAGTACGTCGGGATCGCGACCGTCAACTTGCCCGGGGACGTGCGCGATCTCTCGTCGCCCTCAGCGCGCTCCGTCGTGACCAACGGCAACGAGGGCCCCACCCTGCTCGTCGGGGCCACCGTCGACATCCAGGCCGGCGCGACGCAGAGCCTCACGTTCAATTTCGTGCTGCCCCAGGCCCATGGCTCGCTGACCGTGGTCCCCAGCGCTCGGATCCCACCGGTCACTTGGCACGTCGGGGACACCACGTTCGAGGACGACAGCCCGCACACGGTCTCCTGGTAGCGTCGGCAACGGCTCGGTCGCCTGCTGGGCGTTCCGGGAGGGTCAGCCCAGATCGGACATGAACACCGCCAGGCTGTTGGGGAAGGATCCCCCGGTGATCTGCGAGTTGAGCCCGCCGGCGTCGTAGTCGAAGTAGGCCTCGTAGGCCACGTTGTCGGAGGCCGTCTCCATCCACGAGACCATGTGGTTGATGTAGTACGGGTCGTCACCGAGCCCGTGGCCGTCGCTGCGGATGATGACGCCCCATTCCGGCAACGCGAGCGGCTTGCCCACTGAGGACGCGAATTGCCGGGCCGCGGTCAATGCCGGGGACAGGGTCTCGGACCAGGCGTTGGCGGGAGTCTGCGGCGTCACCCACGTCTGGTCGTAGGCATCGAGGCCGATCACGTCGACGTAGGTGCTGCCGGGGTAGGCGGCTTGCACCGAGTACCCCGACTCCGTGAAGGCCACTGCGTCGGGGTTCCACTCGAAGCGGAACGCCTCGCCGGGCACGGACCGCATCGCCGTCACGATCTGCTGGAAGTAGGTCGCGTAGTTGGCTTCGGCGCCCGACGTCGTGGCGCTCCATGGGAACCACGATCCGTCGAACTCCCACCCGATGCGCAGGTAGGCGTGCGAGGCACCGTCGGCGACCAGTGTCTGGGCGAGGCTGACGAAGTAGGAGTTGTAGGCCCCGGTGGCGCCCTCGGCCAACGTGCCGACCGCTGAGCCGCTCGAGCTGTCCGGAATCATCGGCACGCCCAGCGACAAGGTGTAGCCGGTGCCCTCCCAGGGCTGGAGCAGCCAGTTCAGGCTCCCACCCGCACCGTCCATGCCCGTCCATCCGTCGTTCATCGGCAGGTAGTCCGACGCGACGGTCGGCGATGTCTCCGTCGTCTTGGCGAAGGAGGCGACCCCCGAAGGGTCCGCGGCGCCGACATAGACCCCCTGCAGGAGCGTGTTCGCCGGCGGCGGCGTCGTGCTGGTGGCCGTCGTGGTCGTCGTGGGCGCCCGCGTCGTGGTCGTCGTGGTCGGTGGCGGCGCGGTCGTGGTCGTGGTGGCGGGCGGCGGCGCGGTCGTGGTCGTCGTGGTCGGTGGCGGCGCGGTCGTGGTCGTCGTGCTGGCCGCGGCCGGCGCCGGCGGTCCGAAGTAGGTCGCCGAGCCGTCGGACGTCACGATGGAGTAGCCCCCCGTGGCCGGGTCGATGACGATGCCAAGGGCGGTCACGCCGGTCCCTGCCGTCGATCCGTAGTAGCCGGCGTCACCGAACGTGAAGACGCCGCCGTCGGAGGCCACGAGCCAGTACCCGCCGCCGTCGGGCGTGGGTGCCATGCCCACGATGGGCTCGTTGAGGTGGAGCGCGCCCGTCGATCCGTAGTAGCCGGCGTCACCGAAGCTGAAGATGCCGCCGTCGGAGGCGACGAGCCAGTAGCCGTTTCCGTCGGGGGTGGCGGCCATGCCGACGATGGAGCGGTTCAGGCGGATGGCGCCTGTCGAGCCGTGGAACCCGGCGTCACCGAAGCTGAAGATGCCGCCGTCGGAGGCGACGAGCCAGTAGCCGTTTCCGTCGGGGGTGGGGGCCATGCCGACGATGGGCCGGTTCAGGCGCATGGCGCCCGTGGAACCGTGGAACGAGGCATCTCCATAATTGAAGACGCCCCCGTCGGAGGCCACGAGCCAGTAGCCGTTTCCGTCAGGGGTGGCGGCCATGCCGACGATGGACCGGGTCAACGTGAGCCCCGACAGGGCCGGGGATCCCAACACCGGGGCCCCGCCGTAGGGCGTGATCGCCCCCGCTGCGCTGTCCGTCCAGTAGCCGCCGTTCGGATCGGCGGCCATCATCTGGCCACCGCCGTAACCGGTCGAGCGCACCGCTGCGCCGGCACCAGGAGAGGATTCGATGGCGAGGCCAGAACCCAGTGCGCAGAGCAAACCTAGGAGCGCGATTCCTCGTGCAACGGGGACCGTGTGCGCCCGACGCCTTCGGGTTTCACGCATTGTCTTCCCCCTCGGACCCGAAGAGAGTCGGGCCGTGGGGCGACAAGCAGTTGCGCTTATTGCGGATTCGGCGGCCCGGCTGACTCCATGAGTCCCGTAACTTTGCGTCCCCCCCTCACGGGAGGTTTGCCTTTTCGTTCAGTTACAAGAGTGAACCGACGGCCGTTGCAGGACAAGGTAAATTTGGACTATTGACCCGCAATTGACCCCGGCGACGCGCATCAATTGGCGCGCCGTTGTCCGTCACACGGCCAGCCCCGCACCGCTCTCGAAGGGCTCGAGCGGCACGTGCCACGTCAGTCGGGTGCCACCCTCTCGTGATCTGCCGAGCTCCACGCTTCCGCCCAGGCGCTCGGCGCGCTGTCGGAGGTTCTTGAGGCCGCGGCCCGTCGAGGCGGCGTCGCCGATGCCGCCTCCGTCGTCGGCGACAACGAGACGCAGCTCCTCGCCGGCGGCGATCGTGATCACCACCTGGTTCGCGTGCGCGTGCTTGCCCACGTTGGTGAGCGCCTCCCGGAGGACCGCGAGCACCTCTTCGGAGAGCTGGCCGGTGACCACCTTGTCGACCGGGCCGCTGAACGAGACCTGCGGATGGAGCCCGAGCACCGAGCGAAGCTCGTGCACGAGGTCGAGAACCTTGGGATGGAGGCCTTCCTTGTTGATGGTCAGCTCAATATCGAAGATGGCCTTGCGGAGCTGGCGGATCGTCTCGTCGAGCTTGTCGATGGCCTCCCCGATGCGCATGACCGCCTCTGGTCGCTCGACGAGGCGGGCCGTGCCCTGCAACGAGAGCCCGATCGCGAACAGTCGTTGGATCACCGAGTCGTGGAGGTCGCGTGCGATCCGATCGCGGTCCTCGGTCAGCGCGCGGTCGCGCACGAGGGCGTGGAGGCGCGCGTTCTCAATGGCGATACCCGCCGCCATCGCCAGCGCGAGAACCAGTTCCTCGTCGTCCTCGGAGAACTCCATCGCGGTCGTCTTGTTGGTCAGGTAGAGATTCCCGTAGACCTCGCCGTGCACGCGGACCGGGACACCGAGGAACGAGGTCATGGCCGGGTGGCGCTCCGGGATGCCGAAGCTGTCCGGGCTGTCGGCGATGTTCGCCAGGCGGAGGGGCTTGTCGTCCGCGATCAGTAGTCCGAGGACACCCCGCCCTGTGGGGCGGGGCCCGATGGCCTGCTCCTCCTCGTGGCTCAGGCCAACCGTGACGAACTGGTCCAGGGCCCGCCCGTCTTCGGTCAGGACGCCCAGCGCGCCGAACTGCGCGTCGACGAGATCGACGGCCTCCTCGATGATCCGGCGCAGCACCACCGGCAGGTGCAATTCGGCGTCGAGGATCAGGATGGCCTGCACGAGGCGGCGCAGCTTGACGGGATCGTCGATACGGTCGAACGGCTGCACGATGAGCCAGGATAGAGCGGAGGACAGCGCCCGGTGCGCGTCGTCCGGCGCCTCCGCGTTTCTCATCCTCCGTGCACGGCGTGGCAGTATTGAGCAGATGGCCATCCGGGTCTTCGTCCTCGATGATCACGAACTGGTGAGGACAGGCCTGCATACGCTGCTCGAAGCCGAGGATGACATGGAGGTCGTCGGCGAGGCGGGCACGGCGGAGCAGGGCCTGAAGCTCCTGCGCGACCTCCAGCCGGACGTGGCCATCCTCGACGTCCGGCTCCCGGATGGCAACGGGATCGAGGTCTGCCGGGAGATCCAGTCCACCTGCCCCCAGGTCCGGTGTCTGATGCTCACGTCGTACTCCGACGACGACGCACTGTTCTCGTCAATCATGGCCGGGGCATCGGGCTACGTGCTCAAGGAGGTGGGCAGCGGAGACCTGCTCGGCGACATCAGGCGGGTCAGCGAGGGGATGTCCCTGCTCGATCCGATGCTGACCCAGGAATTGTTCGACCGCCTCCGCAAGGACCAGGAGGCGGAGTCACGTTTGACCGTCCTGACACCCCAGGAACGCAAGGTCCTGGAGCTGATCGCCCAGGGTCAGTCGAACCGTCAGATCGCCGAGCAGCTCTTCCTGGCCGAAGCGACTGTGAAGAACTACGTCTCGAGCCTCCTGTCGAAGCTCGGCATGCGCCGCCGGACCGAAGCTGCGGTCTACGCCGCCGTCCTGGCCGAGCGCAAGGGCACGAACCCCAAGGCCTGACCGGCCCGGCGCCGGCGCCTCGACGTCAGGCCACCTTCACCCGGCGGTGGTCGTCCAGCGTGCGGAAGTCGACGCCTGCGGAGCGCAGCAGGTCTTCGAGGCGCTCGCGCTCGGCGAGCGGGTTGGCGAACCGGGACGGGTCGCTCTCTATGCCCAGGGCCGTGCACAGCCTGAGCAGCATGCGGTCGTGATCGAGCTCGAGCGCCAGATCCTCGGCCATGATGTGCCCCCCGTCGTGCCCGCTGTCGAGGCGGCGACGGCACTGGAGGAGCACCACGACCAGCTCGTCACGCGACGAGGGCAGCGGCAAGGGCTCCACATCGGAGCACAGGCCTACGAGCAGTTCGCTGTACATCGACATTGCACATATAATTTTGCTGGAATTGGGCGGGAGGAGTAGAGCCGATACTCCTGTTTTGCCTAGGGCCGATACTCCCTAATCGCCTCATCGCGAACCTCCATGTCGTGCGCTCGATCAGGCGACGGGTCCCCTACGCTGCCCGTTCACCCCACCGCACGGGCCCTCTCAGCGCTTGGCGACGCGCGTCGAACGATCCGCTCGAGCCAGGACGTCTTCGGCGGATTCGGTGTCCTCCGCGATCGCGACGCCCAACGAGCAGTGGACCCGGATGCCGCTCCCACCCACCGTGACCGGCTCGTCGAGCGTGTGCTGTATCCGGCGCATCAGCGGTCCGACCGCCTGCTCGTCGGTGACGGTGAGCACGACGACCAGTTCGCTCCCGCCCACCCGACCCACCGTGTCCTCGGTGCGCAGGACCGACACGAGACGGCGGGACGTCTCGCAGAGGACCGTGTTCCCCGTGGTGTACCCGAGGTCGAGGTTGATCTCGGCGAGGTTGTCCAGATCGATGTGACAGACCACAACCTCCCCGCCGTGGCGGCGGCGGCGCGTCAGCGCCTGGGTGAGGCGGTCGAGCAGCAGGAGCTGGTTCGCCAGGCCCGTGTGGGGGTCCGCCATGGAGAGCTGCCACAGCTGGTCGTACTTGCCGGCACCCGGTGAGCGCCGCAGGGGCGCCGAGTCGCCGACCGCGCTGAATTCCTTCAGCATCGACTCCACGCTCTTGCTGGCGGGCACACGGCGCGGGGCCTCGGCACCACCCGGCCCGGCGGCGTCGGCAGGGACCCGGCCGTTGCCGGCGCCCTCGCTGCCGAATTCCCCCTTCGCCTTCTTCACAGTTCCCCCTCCGATCCGCACTTTCCCACTGTTATCGGAACGGTCCCGGTCGAACCAGAGTCGGAAGTCTCGTGACCTGGATCCGAACGCCCGTTGGCGAACCGAACGCCATTCTCGGTGGAGGCCTCAGTTTACTCCCGCAGGGTGAAACGAATACTCGGAAAAGACGGCGGGACGGTTGCGAAAAGGGTGCAGTGATGCCGGCCCGAACGCCGGCGGGATGGACCGCGCTAGCCTCGCCGCAGGCCTTGCACCGACACCCATCCTCCCGCCGCGACGACGACCGCACCCGACCTCGGTATCCACGCGACGACACGGTGACACGTTCATGACCTCCCCGCCCGAGCCGGCGACCATGGTGGTCGACCCCGCCGGCCTCCGGTCTCTCGTCGCCGACCTCGCCGCCGAGGAGTTCTACGGCTTCGACACCGAGTTCCACACCGAGAAGACCTACGTCCCCGACCTGGCCCTCATCCAGATCGCCTGGGCCGACAGGGTGGCGCTCGTCGACCCGCTGGCGGTCGATCCGGCTCCCCTGGCCGAGGTCTTCGGGGGGCCGGGCACGGCCGTGGTGCATGCGGCCTCCCAGGACCTCGACGTGCTGATGGCCGCCTGCGGCACGGTCCCGGCCACCGTGTTCGACACCCAGATCGTGGCCGGGTTCCTCGGGATGTCCTCCCCCTCGCTCGCCCGACTGGTCGACCAGATGCTGGGCGTCTCCCTGCCCAAGGCCGACCGGCTCTCGGACTGGCTCGAACGACCGATCTCGGATCGCCAGATCTCCTACGCCGTCAACGACGTCGCCTACCTGCTGGAGCTGCGGGTCGTGCTGACCGAGCGGCTCAGAGCCCTGGGTCGGCTCGAGTGGGCGCTCGACGAGTGCGACCAGGTCCTCGGCGGCCGGACACCGGCACGCGTCCCCGAGGAGGCGTGGTGGAAGCTCGGGGACATCCGGGGGATGTCGCGTCGCAGCCGCGGCGTTGCCCAGGAGGTGGCGGCGTGGCGGGAGCGGACGGCGGCCGAGACCAACCGCCCCCGGCGGATGATCCTCTCGGACCTGGGCCTGCTCGCCATCTCGCAGCGCCCGCCCCGCAATGCCGAGGAGCTTCGCCGCACCCGTGGCGTCGACGGCCGGCATCTGGCCCAGGGCCGAGCCGCCGAAATCCTCAAGGCCGTCAACCGCGGCCTCGACCTGGCCCCGGACCACGTGCACATGCCCACCGAGGGACGCGACGCCGTGGCACCGGCCGCCGCGGTCGCCCTCTGCTCGGGAGTGGTTCGACAGATCGCGGACGACCTCGACTTCGACCAGGGGCTCCTCGCCACCCGGGCCGACATCGCGCAACTCCTCTCGGGTGAGCCCAGCCGTCTCGACGTGGGCTGGCGACGGACCATCGTGGGCGATCTCCTGCGCCGGCTCATCGACGGGGACGTCGCGGCCGCCTTCGACCGGCGCGGCCATCTCGTCATTGAGGAGCGGTCACGGCTGCCCCTCCCGCCGCCCGGCGGCCGATCGTCCCCTCGCGGCTAGCCGACCGACCGCTCCCGTCCCGCCCAGTAGGGCTGGCGCAGCTTGTACTTCTGCAGCTTCCCTGTCGCTGTGCGGTCGAGTGCGTCACGCAGCTCCACGCTGGTGGGCGCCTTGAAGTGGGCCAGGCGGTCGCGGCAGTGCGTGATGAGCTCGGCCTCGGTGACCGACTCACCGTCGCGCACCACCACCAGTGCCTTGATCGTCTCGCCCCATTTCTCGTCGGGCACCCCGATCACCGCCACCTCGGCGACGGCGCGGTGCTGGTACAGGCAGTCCTCGACCTCGATGGAGGAGACGTTCTCCCCGCCGGTGATGATGACGTCCTTCTTGCGGTCGGAGATCACCAGGTAGGCCCCGTCGAGGTAGCCGCCGTCGCCGGTGTGAAACCACCCGCCTTCCAGAGCGCGGGCCGACTCCTCAGGTTGCTCCCAGTAGCCGGCGAAGACGTGGTTCGCGCGCGCCAGCACCTCGCCCTCGGCGTCCGTCTCGATCCGCACGCCCATGGCGGGGACGCCGGCGCGGCTGAGCAGCAACGAACGCGAGGGCGCGTCGAGGTCGTCCCACTCCGCGGGGGCCCGGTTGATGGTCAGCAGCGGCGCCGTCTCGGTCAGTCCGTAAATCTGCATGAACTCCCACCCGAGCTCGGCCTCCACCCGCTCGATCGTCTTGGACGGCGGCGGGGCACCCGCCACCACGATGCGCACCGTGCCCCGTCCCGGGACGTCCCGGCCCTCTGCGGCGCGGGTCTCGGCGGCGCCGAGGATCGCCGCCACGACGGCGGGCGCGCCACAGAGGAGCGTCACGCCGTGGCGCTCGATGCGCGACAGGATCTCCTCGCCGTCGACCTTGCGGAGCGCGACATGTGCACCGCCCATCCCCGTCACGGCGTACGGCATCCCCCAGCCGTTGCAGTGGAACATCGGCAGGGTGTGCAGCAGCACGTCGCGGTCGCTCACGCCGGTGTGCCATCCGAACATGGCTGCGTTGAGCCAGCAGTTCCGGTGGGTGAGCTGGACGCCCTTCGGACGCGCCGTGGTGCCCGACGTGTAGTTGACCGAGCACGTGGCGTTCTCGTCGGGCTCCCACGGACGTGGTGTCGCGGCGGCCGGCGCCGGCGCGAACAGGGCTTCGTCGTCGGACCCGTCCAGGCAGAACCGGTGGCTCACCTTGATGCCGTCCACCTCGTCGGCGACATCGGGGTCGTACAGGAGGACCGACGCCCCGGAGTGCTCGACGACATAGGCGATCTCATCGGTCGTGAGCCGGAAGTTGATCGGTACCAGGATGCGGCCGAACCCGCTGACCCCGAAGAACGAGGTGAGGAAGCGGCCCGAGTTCGGGCTGACGATGGCGACCCGCTCCCCGTGCCCGACACCGAGGTCGTCGAGAGCCAGGGCCAGACCGCGTGCCCGCGCTTCGAGCTCGGCGTACGTCTGTGTCGCCAGCGAGCCCGCCACCCCCGGCTCGTCCTCCACGGCAACCCGGTGCCCGTAGACGAGTGCGGCCCGGTTGAGGAAGTCGGACACCGTCAGCGCGACCTGCATGCCACCCCCGATCTCTCGTACCCGGTCTCCGCGCCGACCCTAGTTGACCGCCCCCGGTCGCTCGCCCGACCTCGGTGGCTCTTAGAAGTGGCCGAGCACGGGGTGCGCGACGTACGGCTTCTCCAACTGGGCGATCTCGTCCTCTGACAGGGTGAGCTCCTCAGCGGCGAGCGCGTCCTTCAAGTGCTTCTTCTTGGTCGACCCCACGATGGGCGCGGTCACACCCGGCTTGGCCAGCAGCCAGGCGAGTGCGACCTGTGCCGGCGGCACGTCGCGGGCTGCCGCTACCGCCACGACGGCGTCGACCACGTCGAAGTCCGTGGGTTGGTCGTAGAGGTAGTCGGTGAACGGGTCCGTGCTCGAGCGCGTGGTGTTGCGCCCGCCCTCCCGGGTCCGATTCCCGGCCAGGACACCTCGGGCCAGGGGACTCCACGGGATGCACCCGACTCCCTCGTCCAAGCAGAGCGGGATCATCTCGCGCTCCTCCTCGCGGTAGATCAGGTTGTAGTGGTTCTGCATGGACACGAACTTGGTCCACCCGTGCGTCTCGGCGGTGTGCTGCGCCTTGGCGAATTGCCATGAGAACATGCTGCTGGCGCCGATGTAGCGCGCCTTGCCCGCGCGGACCACGTCGTGCAGAGCGCCCATCGTCTCCTCAATGGGTGTCCGGGGGTCCCAGCGGTGGATCTGGTAGAGGTCGACGTAGTCCATGCCGAGGCGACGAAGCGAGGCGTCGATGCCCGACAGGATGTGCTTGCGACCGAGCCCGCCGCCGTTCTCTCCAGGTGTGACGGGCATGAACACCTTGGTGGCGATCACCGCTTCATCACGGGTCAGGTACTTCGGGACCAGGCGCCCGGTGGCGACCTCGCTGGCACCGCTCGAATACGTGTCGGCGGTGTCGAAGAAGGTCACGCCGCCCTCGACGGCGGCCCGAACGATCGGCTCGGCAGCCTCTTCGTCGATGACCCAGGCCCGCTCGCTCTCGTTCCCGAATCCCATCATCCCGAGACAGACCCTCGAGACTCGGAGACCTGACGCGCCCAGATTGCTGTAGTTCATGGTTGACCTCGCTCAGCGCCTGCCCGCGGCCGGGCGGCACCCGCACACTTACCAGCAGTCAGGGTCGCCCTGTGCACCCGGGCGCACGGTGCATGCCTCCTGCGCCCGGCTCGGCGTCAGGGGCAGTGCTTGGGCTGGCGTACCGGCTGGGAGGCACAGCTCGGGGGTGCACCGGCGAGTCCCGAGCCCTGGCCGTTGCC
>Ga0181536_10000448_pt1 | contig 49539 bp, 46 predicted proteins | sample PEATcosm2014_Bin_41_FD_121105 | JGI IMG/M metagenome (GOLD analysis project Ga0181536, IMG submission 121105) | Peatland microbial communities from MTU Mesocosm Facility, Houghton, MI, USA - PEATcosm2014_Bin17_60_metaG | ecosystem: Environmental > Terrestrial > Soil > Wetlands > Peat | place...
ATCGAGTCGAGGTTTTGTGCAGCCTCAATGCATGGCCAACGCGGGTGAAGTAGGCGATGGGCCCGACCAGGGCTACAGCGGCGGTGCCGATTCCGTCCCACCCGCTCCAAATTCTTCGGATTGCCGTCCGATCGTTTAATCTCAGATAACTTACACTCAAGATATTGTCGACCGGAGAAATCGGTGAACGTATTTCACATCGTAGGCGCCCGCCCGAATTTCATGAAAGTGGCGCCGGTGATGAGCGCGCTCAAAACCCGCAAGCACGTGGTCCAAACCCTGGTCCATACCGGCCAGCACTACGACGCCAATATGTCGGACGTGTTCTTTGAGCAGCTTGGTATCCCGGCGCCGGATGTGAACCTGGCGGTTGGCTCGGGCACGCATGCGCGGCAGACTGCCGAAATCATGACTCGTTTCGAGCCGGTTCTGTTGGAGCGCAAGCCCGACATTGTGCTGGTCTATGGCGACGTCAACTCAACCGTCGCTACCGCCCTGGTCTGCGCCAAACTCGGAGTGCGTGTCGGCCACGTCGAGGCAGGACTGCGCTCTTTCGACCGCACCATGCCAGAGGAAATCAACCGGCTGCTTACCGATCAGCTCGCCGACCTGCTCTTTACGCCTTCCGAGGATGGAGATGTCAATCTGCAACGCGAGGGAATTCCCGCCGAAAAGATATTCCGCGTTGGCAACGTGATGATCGATTCGCTGATGAAACTTCTACCGGCGGCGCAATGTCAGAACCGAAATGGCCTGCCCCAGCGCTTTGCATTAGTCACCTTGCATCGCCCGGCCAATGTCGACGACAGCGCAATTCTGAAGCGCATTCTCCAGTCGTTACTTGAGGTCAGCCAGGATCTTTCCGTCATATTTCCCGCCCACCCGCGCACCCGAAAACGCATTGCCGATTTCGGATTGCATGCCGGCCAACTCCAGATCCGGGACCCGCTGCCCTATATCGAGTTTCTTGGCATGCAGTCGCGCGCAACCGTTGTCATAACGGACTCGGGTGGCATTCAGGAAGAAACCACCTACCTCGGCATTCCGTGCCTGACGCTGCGCGAGAACACCGAGCGCCCAGTTACGGTTTCCCTGGGGACCAATGTTCTCGTCGGACGCAATCCCGACAAACTGCGCTCTGAACTCTCCCGAGTCCTCGCCGGCAAAGCCAAGAAGGGAACTGTCCCACCTCTTTGGGACGGTCACGCAGGCGAACGAATCGCCGCCTTGCTCGCTGGGGAGACGCGGAAAGCCGCGTCTCTACACTAGAAGTCGAGCCAAGATGTCTACCGGCTACGTCATCCGCAGAAACATGGGCTTGCCGCGCCCCTCTTTGCTGGAAACTGGAATCCTTCAACCATCTCGCGCATGAAAGCAAAGCAACTAGGGAACACCAGAGTACTCGTTCCCGAGCTCGCACTCGGTACGTGGCAGTATCGAGGTGGTGTGGACCCCTTGCTGGCCGGAATCGAGTTTGGCACCACGTTCATCGATACTGCGGAATCGTACGGGAGCGAGCCGGTGGTTGGCCGGGCAATTCGCGGAATCCGTGACCGTATTTTCCTCGCCAGCAAAGTTTCGCCCCGCCACTTTCGCCGGCACGATGTGATCAAAGCTGCCGAGTGCAGCCTGAAACAGCTAAACACTCATTACCTCGATCTCTACCAGTTGCACTGGCCCAACTATACCGTTCCCATCAGCGAGACCATGACAGCGATGGAGAGGCTGGTAGAAACAGGCAAAGTTCGATTCATCGGAGTCAGTAACTTTACTGTCGCCGAGTTGCGCCGTGCGCAGTCGGTTCTTTCGAATACACGCATTGTCTCCAACCAGGTGCGCTACAGTCTGGTGGATCGCTTGCCCGAAGAGGGGCTTCTGCAGTATTGCGACGCCAACCAGATCAGCCTCCTGGCCTACAGTCCGCTCGCGACCGGCTTCGAGACCATACGCAATTGCGATCCTGACGATGTCCTCGGGCAGGTGGCGGCAGACGTAGGCAAGACACGCGCGCAGGTGGCGTTGAGCTGGTGCGTGTCGCATTCCGCGGTGATCGCAATTTTCAAAGCCGACAAGCCGGAGCACGTGCGCGAAAACTGCGCCGCCTCCGGCTGGGAACTATCTCCAGAGCATCGTCAAATTCTGGAGAAACGAATTCGTCACCACGAGCGGAGTCGTGCGGAGCGATTCTTGAGAGGACTGGCGCGGCGCACCTTACAATATGCAGGCCGCAATCTCGGCAGCGCGACCGCCATGGACGATCACTCCAATAACGACGACAGCTCCAATAACAATGACAATAACCAGGACCACTCAAGATGAGGGAAGTCAGCGCAGTTGCCGGCGATCCCAAGCGACGCCCGGACGCATCGTGGCCGCAGGCCCAGTGGCCTCAGGGGTTTCCCACTGGCCGCGTCGACATCTGGAGAGTGCGTCTTGACGAACCGGCGGCAGCAGGTTCTGATGCCAGCGTTCTGTCTCCCGATGAGATCGTGCGCGCCGGACGATTTCACTTCGAGAAGGACCGGGTCCACTTCACAAGATGCCGCTCTGCGCTTCGAAGCCTGCTTGCCGGCTACCTTGCGATTCCGGCCACCGAGATTAGCTTCGAGTATCTGAGCGGCGGCAAGCCTCAAATCGCAGCCGGACAGAATCCACGCACCCTGCAGTTCAACCTATCTCACTCGACAAATATGGCGCTGATCGCGGTTGGAAGTGAGCACCGGCTGGGTGTCGATGTCGAAACAATCCGCCGCGATGTTGACACAACTTCACTGGCTGAGCGATTTTTCTCCCGTCGCGAATGCGCCGGCCTTCAGGCGTTGCCGGACTATCTTCGCGTGCCCGGCTTCTTTGCTTGCTGGACACGTAAGGAAGCATTTCTGAAGGCCACCGGCGCCGGGCTTTCTTTTCCGCTGGCAGACTTTTCCGTTACCACGCACCCCGATCTCGATCCTGAAATTGAAGACATTGGAGGAAACGCGGACGCCGGGAGACAATGGTCTCTGGCGGACCTCAGCGTCGCCGAGGGCTACCGCGCGACTGTCGCTGTTGAACGATCTCACCCCCGCCTGGCGACCTACTCCTGGAACTGACCTGCCACCGCCACCGCATTCATGAAACATGCGTCCTATCTTGCTCCCGCTACGCGCTGGTCTATCCTGGCAGCAGTGTCCCTGCTCTTCTGGTGGCGTCCCTTAGCCAACACGTTGGAGCTGGCGCTGGCCAACGAAGCCTACACCCACATCCTCTTGATTCTCCCCTTGAGTGCTGCGCTTATCTACTTGACCCTGAACCAACTCGATTCGAAAGCACTGCGCACAGATCCGCGGTCCAGCCTTCGCCTGGGCGTGCCTTTGCTGGCTGTGGCGTTGCTGATCGGTTGCTATACGAGATGGGGGAGGAGCGCCGCGCCCGACGATGTCCGCTTGTCACTCGCCATGTTTGCCCTCGTAGCTTGGTGGATCGCCACTGTGGTCTTCTGTTTCGGACTGCGCGCTTTTCGGTCCCTTCTGCTTCCTCTCTGCTTCTTGTTTTTTCTCGTTCCGCTTCCTGGGTTCGCGCTGAGCGTGATCGTCGAATGGCTCCAGTACGGATCCGCCTGGATGGCGGCTTTACTATTCCGGGCAGTTGGCGAACCCGTGCAGCGAGATGGGATTTTTCTTCAGCTTACGGGACTAAGTCTTGAGGTCGCGCAGGAGTGCAGCAGCATCCGCTCCAGTTGTCTGTTGGTGATAACGACCATCGTTCTGGCTTATCTGTTCCTGCGGTCCTGGTGGCGGAATCTTGTTCTAGTCTTGATCGCAATTCCACTTTCGATCGCCAAGAATGGCCTCCGCATCTTTGTGATTGCCGAGCTCGGAATGCACATAGACCGGGGATTCCTGGATGGGAGATTTCATCACCACGGCGGAATCGTTTTCCTTCTTATCGCGCTGGGCGCGGTCGCCGTGCTTCTCGCGATTCTGCGTCGAGACGAGACTGTGGTTTTTCAGCGCCTCGACTGCGGCGAGATAGGCGGCCCGCGGCCAGTCAGCCAGGCTTAAGTGAACACTTAGTCTAAGCGGGAACAAAAGCAGGAGTTATAAAAGAAGGGCCCACCTTGCGAGCGAATCGCAACGTGAGCCCGTTTTTGTGTCAGCTGAAACTCTACGTTACCGTGGGCTTTGCCGCTCTGTAGCGCACGTACATGGCCCCGAAACAGGCCAGCCCCGTTCCGAGAAGGTAGATCGCAGCGGAGCCACCCTCAGGCACTTGCTGGCCGCCACCGCCGCCACATCGACGGCCGCCTCGACCCCAGCCGCCGCCTTGACCACCATGCTGAGCAAGCGCCGCAGGAGTTAGGCAACACATGACAACCGCCGCCAGCCACCACTTTCCATTTCTCTTCTTCATGAAGTAGCCCCTTTAGATTCATCTATTTAGCGAACCGCTCGGAGGGGAGTGGGAGGGGACTGGAAGGGGAGTGCTTCCCGAAGCGACTCTATCGCACCTGATACATTTAACTGTACCTGTAACTTACTGTCAAGATGATACTTTTTGCGACAGTTGCACGAGGATGCAACCCTCTTACCTGCCTAGCTGTGGACAGCTCCCCTAAAGGCTGGCTTGTGGACAACTCACCCGCAGTTACAGGTAACTGGCCAAGGTGAGCCCCCACGATCTATGGATTCGGAATGACCGCCTGAGTTTCATTCGAGTATCCACTCTCCTGCGACTCGCTATCCACGGCCGTTGCTACGTAATAGTAGGTCTGGCCGGAGACGACCGTGTTGTCGGTGTATGTGGTCGTGCCGTCGAGCGAAGGGTTAATCATCGAGTACGGACCGCCAGACACGGTACCGCGGTATACGTTATAGCCGACCGCATTATCCGAGCCGTTCCAACTGAGGTCCACGGTGTGCTGAGTTGCTGACGTTCCCGTTCCCGTCATCGTTTGTACCGCCGGCGAGTTCGCTGCGTTGCTGGAGAACGCCAAAGACGCTGAAGTAGCTCCGGTAGCTTGCGGCGTAAAAGTGACGGTGAAAGAAGTGGATTGACCGGCGCCCAGCGTTGCCGGCAGCGAGATTCCGGAGAGCACAAACTCTGCGTTGTTAAGACTCGCCGCTGTAATCGTGACCGCCGCGCCGCTGGCGTTAAGGTTGCCGTTGAGCGACGAACTCGATCCGACGTCCACGTTGCCAAAGCTGAGACTGGCTGGAGACACCGCCAATTGTCCCGCGGCCGTTCCGGTCCCAGAGAGCGCGATATTGAGCGGCGAGTTCGATGCGTTCGACACCACGGACAGGGTTCCGCTCGCCGCACCGGCGCTGGCTGGCGTAAAGGTCGCAGTAAACGTCACGCTTTGGTTTGCCGTGAGAGTGAGGGGTAAGGTTAATCCACTGGTGGAGAAACCCGACCCGGTCAAATTCGCTTGCGAGATGGTGATCGTCGATCCACCGCTGTTGGTCAGCGTTTCAGACAAGTTCGCACTGTTGCCAACCTGAACGCTGCCGAACGCCAGGCTGGAAGGATTGGGATTCAATACATCGGCATTGATTCCGTAACCGCCCAAGCTAAGGACTACCTTGTTGGTTACCTGGTCCTCCGCGACCGTATCAAAAGAGACGCTGCCGCTAAAACTCCCGCTTCCGGGGGGCGCAAACGTGATCGTTGCTGAAGTCGCTGTTCCGGCTTGCAGCGTGAGTGGCAGGGCGAAGCTGCCCATCGAAAATCCCGCGCCGCTCATCGTCACCCTGGTGATGGTGACATCGGTTTCCCCATAGTTCGAAAGAGCCACAGCAAGGCTTTCAGTGGCCCCAGCCTGGGTGTTTCCAAAGGCAACCGGCGAGGGATTTGCCGCAAGCCTTCCCCGCATAATGTCTTTGCCAGAGGCGGACAGCGTGAGCAGCAAGAGGCCACTCGCAATCACGAGGAAATTGGCCAAGTGACGATACAACCGAGAACCGTTCAAGTGCGACCTCTGTGTGCCGTTACCACATCCTGACGGCGGGGGATTTCGGGTCACCGGAGCTGAAAATCGAGTCCGGCAAAACCAGTTTCGCTCCTGAGGGTCGCCAGCCATAGATAGCGAAAGGCCCAGCTCGGCACGGCATCTGGCCAAGGTCTGCCTCGCGAAATTTCCTTTTTGCGGGATGAACTATGGTGTGAAAGGGCAGAACACGTCAGCTATCGTCTGTAAGTAATTGCTAATAAATGCGCTCTCGCTGGACTCCCGGACGCCAGGGTTTGTGTGATGCGGAGACTCCTGTCCGCGGCCTTTGCACCCCTTCTTTACCATTGCAATTTACGCGCAGCATAGGAGACCGCCGCAGTGGTGGGTGTCCGAAACAGGCCGCCCCGCGCCCCAAGAGCCGGCACTAGTGAGTGTGACGAATGCACTTCCGATTTTGCCTCGAAACCGCGCTGTTGGTGAAGATTGGGCATGCGATTCCTTCCCCCAGCTGCGGTTGCAGGGCTGCTCTTTTGGCTGGCGCCGGCATGTGTCTGGGCGCAGCAACTTCACTGTGATCCTTGCAGTCACAACTTCGGCAAGGTGCAGATTGGCAGTTCCACTTCCTACTCCATCGAGCTCTCGAACACCGGGAGCAAGACGTTGCGTATCGCTTCCAAGTCGAGACAGGGGAGCGCTTTCTCATTCGGCACATTCCCTCTACCAGTAAAGCTCCAGCCCGGCGCAAGCATCGAGCTGCCCGTTGTGTTCACGCCGACTGCAAAGGGGTATGCCAGCGGCACCCTCACACTTGCAAGCAACGACCCGAAATCGCCTCTTAACATGAAAGTCCAGGGGACCGGTTTCTACCCCTCCGAACTGGGAGTGACGCCTTCAACCCTTACTTTCGGGAATGTCACGGTCGGATCGAGCGCCAGTCTGCAGGCTACGCTCACGGCCTCGAACGCTGCCGTGACCATCTCGTCGGATGGGTCGACGAGTTCGGAGTTTGCCATCCTTGGGCTGAATCTGCCGGCCACGATTCAAGCTGGACAGAGCGTCCAGTTCACCATTCAATTCACGCCAAATGCCTCGGGCACGGCTTCCGGCAGTGCAGGGTTCACCAGCAATGCGGCGAACTCACCCACGGTGGAACAGTTGACCGGTACCGGCGTGGCACAGGGTTCCCATAGCGTCGCTCTTTCCTGGGAACCGGGGAGTGGAAGCAGCCCCGTAGGATACAACGTCTACCGCGCCAGCGCCTATGCAGGCCCCTTCCAGATGATCAATACCGCGCTCGATGCTTCGACCAACTACACAGACGATACCGTCGTCTCTGGGGCGACCTACTATTACGTCACCACTGCGGTAAACGCCGAAGGTCAGGAAAGCGCGTATTCAAATGAAGTGCAGGCAGTGATTCCAGGCTCGTAGCCCTTTGCGCCAACAGCAAGATGGCGGAGAAATAAGGCGGTCTGGAACGCGGCAAATTGAGGAGTTCTGGCGGGAGTGCCACAGCACTCTAGTTCACGGTAAGGGGCGCCGTTACACTGCCAATCTTTCCGGTGACGTTGTCCCGGATCACAACCCGCACGGTGTATTGTCCCGGGGCAAGCTGCAGCGCATTCTTCATGTCGATTCCCTTGGCGCGCAAGGATGCCATTTGCGCGTCAGGCACAGAAGGGGCCACGGTCTTGCCGATGGTAATGGCGGCTTTGCCGGCGCTGCCTTTGTTGACGTAGGCGGCTGCCGCAAAGTCGAAGTTGAGGTGGTTCTGTCCGTTGATGCCTTCGATCGATACTCCGCCAGCCGGCACGTGGACGATGAACTCGGCTTTTTTCTTGGCGCCGTCACCGGACGTCCCCAACCACTTCACGCTCAGCGGCACGCCGGTGCCTTCGATGGGAGAACTGAGAGCATAGGCCAAGTCGGAGCTGCGCGTCACGTCGGGATTCATGGTCGCGTTGGTGACGAAGAAACCCTCGCGAGCGCGGACTTCCGTGTCTTTCTTGTCTACCTTGACCTTGAGCTGCCGCCAGCCGGAGTTGTTATTGTGCGTGTCGAGGTAGTAGCCGGCGAGGTAGTAGGAAGAGGCATCGTCGGCGGCGCGTTTGAAGCTGGAGGCCAGATCGTTGGTGTTGTAGAAGGCCTTGCCACCGGTCATATCCGCAAATTCGTTAAAGGTATCGATGAGCGACTGCTGGAACCCTGTGCGGTTGGTGATCTCATGCGCGAACTGCTGTCCGGTACTTTCAGCGACGGCCGCGGACGTATCATTCCCAACCAGGCCGCGAACGTCAACCGGATAGACGGAAATTTGAGCTGCATCCAGGGCTTGCACGGTGCGTTCATAGAGCGGGGAAAGATATCCACCGGGAAGCTGTGCTGCGGAAGAGATTTCGAAGGGAAATCCACCGGTGGCCCAGATAAGAGACTTGCGTCCGGGGACGCCCGAAAGAGACCACGCAATCTCCAGCAACCCGTCCAGGGTTTGTTCGACGGCTTCTTGCTGCTGGACCTGAGTGGTGAATGTATCGCCGTACGTAATCCAGGCGGCTGCTCTAGCGAAGGGGTTACCGCCAGGGCCGGTGGGAAGGTCAGGAAGATCCCCGACAGCGGCATTCGCCTGCGTGTCCGCGCCGAGTCCCTGCATTGCGGTCTGTTCTCCGCTGGCTTTATTTAAAAGTTGAACCAGTTCTTGGCGGTCGTCAGTTAGTCCCTGTACAACTTTCACACCGTGGCTTGTCATGACCATGAGCGCCAGAACCTGGCCGGAATCGAGATTGTCGGCCAGATACTTGATCAACGCTCGGCGGCCGGTGTATTGATCGAGAAAGGGAGTGTTGATTGTATCGAGAGCGATGACCGTGACAGTGCGTGGCTGCTGATCCGACAGCGTCAAATTGGCGAACTCTCCCGGCTTTGGCGCGACCACGGGGAGCTTCGTGTTCGTGCTGACGATCTCTTCAAACGTGGCGATCTTCTGCTCTTTCCCATTTTCCGAGACGTGGAAGTCTTGTTTGGTCAAACCGTGAATGTGGTTACCGGACTTATCGGTGACCACTACCGGAACTTGAACCAGAATCGTCTGTGTGCGGAACTTGATCTTTCCTTCCTCATCGGCCGTGCTGGTCGGAATTGAGGCCGTCCCGGACCTGGCGTTGGGATTTGGATCCGAGAACGGCACCAATGAGGGATCGCCTGAGCCCGGGGTGCCGGGCTTGGAAATGTCACCGGTTTGCGCCCAGGCTGAAACGCAGAATAAGAAGAGACAAGAAAGGGGGAACCCGAGACGGCGAGTGAACATATCTTCCTCACAGCGTAGTTCTGTTAATGGGAAGCTCCTTCTTGGTTCGAACTGCACTGATCATACATCCGTCCCGCGGTTCGCCGGCAGTGTGAAACAATTTTGGTACGATCGCCCCCACCGGTCGCAGATCAGCCCGGCATGACGCATGCAAGGTCCGCCACGCATTTGAAATTCCCCAAAACCCACGCTGCCCCGCGCGTGCTGTTACTTGCACAACGCCAGATTCTCAGGTGACGTTAACAGCGATTTCACAAACCGGGTATTTCAGGCCCGCGGGTCATCGGGCAACTGTGGCCGAAAGGTGTCAGGAAGCTTGTACTTAGAAATTATTCGCCAACGGTGCCACACTTGGTCCCTGTAGACCTGCTGTATGTTCATAATCTGCCGCTAAGCGAAGGGTTAGCCACAGCTTCCCGGGCTGGATAGCACGGGTTCGCCCCGTCTCCCGGTCCAAACTTTGGTTGATTCAAAAGTGCGCGAATCGAAATTTACTTGGCAGCGCTGTTCGACGAAGCCGTCGACATGGAATGCAACTGGATCAGGCCGATGCCCAGTCCCCCCACGGCGCCCGCGAGCAGCCCCAGCAGCACCAGCACGAAAACGTTCTCAAGCAGTGTTTTCTTCCCAACCGTCGTCATCCCGTATTCTCCACTCAGATTTCTAACTAACTGATTTTAGCACTTGGGATTCCTGTTCCCCATTACCGAGGTACCGTTACAGGCTGCCACGGCGGGAGCCGGGAATGGGCGCGGAACACGGGCGCTGCCACCACGGGCGACGGTTTACAGTTCTTCGCCCAAAGAGAAGCCGTCGCATGGGGGAAGCCGGGATTTCTCCGCTAGGAGCGCAATTATCGACTGCCTGGAACAGCTTGTGATTTGTTGCCAGTCTCCGAGAAGGTGGTGCCTTATGCCGGTCGACGAAATCCCGCTGCCACCCCTATGATAAAAAAGACTAAATAAGGAATCATTTGAGGAGGTGCATATGACAGAACCAAGTTACGAAGAATTGAAAGCTCGCCTGGCCGATCTGGAAAAACAGGTGGAAACGAAAAAGAGAAGCGGCGCCATAGAGTTCCGCGTGAGCGAGAAGGGCGGCGTCAGCGTGTATGGACTCGGCCGCTTTCCCGTGACGCTCTACTACGAACAGTGGACGAGGCTGCTCGACGCTGTCCCCGATCTTAAGGTTTTTATTGAAGAGAACAAAAGCAAACTGAAGCTGAAGCAGGGCTAGATCCATCCGGGGAGCAACCTTGTGTCCGCCGAAGACATCCTCAGCCAGCCGCAGTCTCCACCCGACGATCGGGTAGCGTATGGCGCCGACCCGAATCAGTTTCTCGAAGTGCGCCTGCCCCGCGCCAAGGGTCCGCACTCCGTTCTGTTGAACATCCACGGCGGCTATTGGCGCGCGAAGTATGACCTCGTGCACGCCGGACACCTCTGTGAAGCGCTGCGAGCGGCAGGCGTCGCGGCCTTCAACACCGAATACCGCCGCGTCGGCAATGCTGGCGGAGGATGGCCAGGAACGTTTGAGGATATCCGGTCGGCCTACCGGTTCGTTCAGCAAGAGCATTCGCGATTTCACCTCGACCTGGACAGGTCGGTGGTGATGGGACATTCGGCAGGCGGGCAGCTTGCCCTGTGTCTCGCGGCGCACGAGACCTCGGTCCGTTGCGCAATCTCGTTGGCCGGAGTGGTTGACTTAAAGCAAGGTTACGCGTTGCATCTGAGCAACGACGCCGTAGCCGAGTTTCTGGGCGGCAAGCCGGACGCGGTGCCCGAGCACTACCGGGAAGCCGATCCGATGGAACTCAGCATTCCCCAAGCCCGGCAATGGCTGCTCCACGGCACCGAAGATGACACCGTGCCGCCCGAATTCAGCCGCGATTATGTCATGCAAAAAAGGAAGGCCGGCGAATCGGTCCAGTTGCTGGAGATTCCGCATGCGGGCCATTTTGAGTTAATCGATCCTGCTGCGGAAGCCTTCAAGCAGGTCACAAGTACGGTGCTGACGGCGGTGGGTAGTGGTTGAGAGGATCGCGCCGGTACGGCCGAAAACCCCATTGCTAGGAAAAATGGTGCGCCCGGAGAGAATCGAACTCCCAACCTCTTGGTTCGTAGCCAAGCACTCTATCCAATTGAGCTACGGGCGCATCGTGGCAGAATTACGTCTTTGAATTATAGCGGAAACAGGATCGTTTCGCCCCACCTGATCGCCGGAAACCCTCACCGAAAACTCTTTGCTGAGTTCGGTTTACGCTTTTCGATCCACGCCAAACGCCGCGCTGTTTGTGAAAATCGACCGCCTTGTCACGTGGAAGTCTGTAAACAGGATTTGTAAATTAGCGTAAAAGTTTCCGGCCCCACGCAAAACCTACCCGCCTCTGCGTTCTATTAATACATGTTAGCAATGCCTTAGCGATGGCACGCGACATGCTCCTCCTTGGAGTAGACGAAGTGGCGCGCAACGGGGCATTTGGGAAAATACTTCGGCCAGAGGTCTTTCCGAATGCCCCCTTGCAACCTTCTGTTTGACGCCAAGGTTTGGCCGCCAAAATTTGACGCCGAGGTGCACTCCGCTCCGTTTCCCGGACCTCCCCCGAGAGTCCTCCTGGAGAATGAGGGCTAGCCGGGAAACGGGCGGAGTGCGCGGGTATTACCGCACAGCGACCCCTTCCTCAGCTACCTCCGGAAACCCTCAGGCAAGAACCAGCTGCTCCCGTACGTCGATACCAGCCTCGCGCAGTAACTTGGCTACCGCGTCGCCCTTCAAGCGCGAAGCGTCGAACAGCACGCGCACCGTCCGCTCTTTCTCGTTAAAGCGGATACGCTGGATGCCATACACTTCGCGCACACTGTCAATGGCCCGCAACTCAGCTTCTCCAGGCGGAGTCTGGTAGCGGTAGGCGACTTCAAGGTAGGTCATTTCATTTCTCCCCAAGCAGTAGGTTCGAGGATTACTCTTTCAGTATCTAATAAGGGTTGCGTTCCGCCAAGCGCGATCTCGTGTGGCGACGGGCTCTCTCGCTTGTCCAAGCCGAGAGAAACTCGGCAGACTGTCTGGCAAACTACAGTATGGACCACTTCGACCCCGTGGATATCTCGAAAGCCGCCCAGCCCTCCGCCCAGGCGCACGAAAAGGACCCCGTCTGCGGGATGGATGTGAATCCGGAAACCGCCCGCTTCAAGGCGCTGCATAACGGCAAGGAATATTACTTCTGCTCGGCCGGTTGCCTGGCGAAGTTCCAAGCGAATCCCGACAACATTCTCTCGTCTCCGCCCAAGCCAATGACAATGACAATGACATCGGGACTGGTGTCTCTTGGAGCTCCTCCGAGCCCGGTCATGCCAAAGCTGAGCAAGTCAGCTGAAAGTGCTCAGCCGGCGAGCAAATCTGGAAAAGACACGCGGCTCTACGTTTGTCCGATGTGCCCCGAAGTGCGGCAGGTTGGGCCGGGACCATGTCCCAAGTGTGGCATGGCGCTCGATCCCGAGTCGCCGTCGCTCCCCGCGACCAAGACCGAATACACCTGCCCGATGCATCCCGAGGTCGTGCGAGCCGAGCCAGGAAGTTGTCCGATCTGCGGCATGGCGCTTGAGCCGCGCATGGTAACGGTCGTAGAAGACAATCCCGAACTGCGCGACATGACACGGAGGTTTTCGATCAGCCTGGCTTTGACCGCGCCGCTCTTGGCGATTGCCATGGGCAACATGCTCTCGCCGCATATGTTCATGGCGTCGCCGTGGAACTGGGGCTTACCGTGGCTCGAACTCCTGCTCGCCTCGCCAGTGGTCCTCTGGGGCGGCTGGCCATTCTTCGAGCGCGGATGGGCGTCGCTGGTAAATCGCAGCACCAACATGTTCACGTTGATTGCAATGGGCACCGGTGTCGCGTATGGGTTCAGTCTGGTGGCAATACTGTTCCCGCAGATTTTTCCGTTGTCGTTCCGCAGCATGGGCGACCGCCCGGACGTTTACTTCGAAGCGGCAGCGGCGATCGTCACACTTGTTTTGCTGGGGCAGGTGCTGGAGCTGCGCGCCCGCAGCCGCACGTCAAGCGCAATTCGCGCGCTGCTCGATCTAAGTCCAAAGATGGCGCGCGTGCTGAATGAAGACGGTACTGCAAGTGAGCGCGACATTCCACTCGAGGATGTGAAGCCGGGAGATCGCCTGCGGGTGCGTCCGGGAGAAAAAATTCCGGTCGATGGCGTGGTACTCGAAGGATTGAGCGCAGTGGATGAATCGATGATCACTGGAGAGCCGCTGCCGGTGAAGAAAACGGCCGGCTCTCGGGTGATCGGTGCCACCGTCAATCGCATGGGAGCATTCGTGATGCGAGCCGAGCGCGTAGGCAGCGAGACGATGCTGGCGCAGATCGTGCGGATGGTAAGCCAGGCGCAGCGCACACGCGCCCCCATTCAACGACTGGCCGATAAGGTAGCCGGCTGGTTCGTACCGGCGGTGATAGCGATTGCGGCAGTGACCTTCATCGTGTGGGTAGCGTTCGGACCAGAGCCGCGTTTCGCGCACGCCATCGTGAACGCCGTAGCCGTGCTGATCATCGCCTGTCCGTGCGCGCTAGGCCTGGCAACGCCGATAGCAATCATGGTTGGCACCGGACGCGGCGCGCAGGCTGGCGTTCTCATCAAGAATGCCGAGGCGCTAGAGGCGCTTGAGAAGGTGGACACCATCGTCTTCGATAAGACGGGCACGCTGACCGAAGGCAAACCGAAAGTAGTCGCGTTCTCGACGACAGAGATTTTGCGGCTGGCGGCGAGTCTGGAGCGCGCCAGCGAGCATCCACTGGGCGCGGCCATTGTTCTGATGGCGAATGAAGAGAAGCTGAGTTTGAGCGAGCCCGCCAATTTTCAATCCGTGCCAGGTCAAGGCGTGCGCGGGAACGTGGAAGGGAAGAGCGTAGCGGTTGGGAACAGCGCTCTGATGCGCGCGGTCGGAGCTTTCGAGAATAAGACCGCCATCTCAATCCTCAAATATGCCGGCTCAACTATGATCTATGTGGCGGTCGATGGCCGCTATGCCGGATACATCGCAGTCGCTGACCCCCTGAAATCGTCCACTCCGAAGGCCCTGCGCGAATTGAAAACCCAGGGGATCCGCCTGGTCATGCTCACGGGCGACAATCAAGGCACGGCCGCGGAGATTGCCGAGCTGCTAGGCATCGATGAGTTTGAGGCGGAGGTGCTCCCCGCTCAAAAAGTGGACGTCGTGAAAAAACTGCAGAACGAAGGCCGCGTGGTTGCCATGGCAGGCGACGGCATTAACGACGCGCCGGCGCTGGCGCAAGCGCAAGTCGGAATCGCCATGGGGACGGGAACCGACATCGCTATGGAAAGCGGCGGCATCACCCTTGTTAAAGGAGACCTTGAAGGAATTCTGCGCGCTCGCAAGCTAAGCCAGGCAACCATGCGCAACATCCGGCAGAACTTGTTTTTCGCGTTTCTCTACAACTCGATTGGCGTGCCGATCGCCGCAGGTGTGCTGTATCCGGTCTTCGGATTGCTCCTGAGCCCGATTCTAGCCGCCGCCGCCATGAGCTTCAGCTCGGTGTCGGTGATTACGAACTCGCTGCGGCTACGGAAAGTGAAGCTGTAGGCCGTCCCGCCAGAATACTCGCCTAAGATTTGTCATCCCGAGCGAAGCGAGGGATCTGCAGTTTGGCCGCAATATTCAAATCCGTCGGTTTCGCCCGGAGCGATAATCCATCGATGATGTGGAGAAAACTACAGTTTGCTCAGATAGTCCGTGATTTCCGGGCTGCTCCAATCCACAGGCCCGATAAACTTGCGCCGAACGACTCCGTTGCGGTCAATGACGTAGGTTTCCGGCCAGCCAAATGTGCCGTAGAGCCTGGCCGCTTTCTGCGCTTCATCCCGCACCGTAACCATGTTGACGCTGTAGTCTTTGAGGAACTTGTGGTACGCCGCATCGTCCGCGTCAATACTGACGGCGAGCACCACTACGCCTTTACCTTTGAAACGAGCCTGCATCCGTACCAGCGATGGGGTCTCTTCGACACACGGCGGACACCACGTCGCCCAAAAATTCAGCAGCACCACCTGCCCGCGAAACTGGCTGAGCGTGACTTTATGGTCGGAATCCTGCAACGTGAAGTCCGGGGCATTCGAACCGATGCGCGCGGGATGGCTCCCGCTGTAGCATCCGATCAGCGCAGCCAGCAATCCAAAGGCTAGTAACGTCGAAAGCGGCGTGGCTGGCTGCCAGGGAAGAAGCGGGGAAAGAAGCGTTCGTCTCACACCGCTATAATAGCGAAAAACCGATGGATAGTTCACTTCCAGCCGCGTTGCCCGAGTTTCCGATCGCCCAGGTCGCGATCCCGGATGTCTCAATTATTGTTCCGGCCCGGAACGAGGAAGCCAACATCGGCGACTGTCTAAAGTCGCTGACGTCCCAAACCGGCGTCGCTTTTGAGATCATCGTGGTCGACGACGGTTCTACTGACCGCACGCGCGAGATCGCGCAGGGCTTCGGTGGAGTACGGGTGATCTCGCCGGAGCCTCTGCGCGAAAACTGGACGGGAAAAAACAACGCTCTCGTTGCCGGAGCGAAAGAAGCGCACGCAGGCTGGCTACTGTTCACCGACGCAGATACCATACATCTGCCGCACTCCTTAGCTGGAGCTTTGGCGGAGGCCAAAGAAGAGCGGGCGGATTTATTGTCATACTCGCCTGAACAGATAGTCGTCAGCATCGGCCAGCGTGCCGTGATGCCGGTAATCTTCGCCGAACTGGCGGTGCAATACCCGCTCCAGAAAGTGCGCGACCAGAGTTCGGATGTGGTAGCCGCGAACGGGCAATATATCCTCGTCCGCCGTGAAGCCTACGACGCCGTAGGCGGTCACGCCGCAGTCGCCACAGAAATTCTTGAGGACGTCGCGCTGGCGCGGCTGTTCCGCAAAGCCGGCAAACGCGTGTACTTCCGCTACGGCGGAGACGCCGTGCGCACCCGCATGTACCGCAACTGGGTCCAGCTTCGCGAAGGCTGGACGAAGAATCTGGCATTGTTATTTCCTCATCCCGGCTTGCTAGCGCTGCAAAGTTTGTTGCTCTGGTTCGTGGCGTGGTTCACGATTGACATGGCCGCCTCTGGCGCCCTCAGCCGCCGCTTCGCGTGCATTGCTGCCGGTGCTCTCTGGTGGATATTGGTGTACCGGCGAATTCGCGCCGCACATTTCACGACAGCGAATAACCTGTTAGCAATGGCGGTGGGTCTGCCAATGTTCGCCTATCTCCTCCTGCGTTCGAAGAAGGCCCACTCGAAAGGCCAAGTATCGTGGAAGGGCCGTGCCTACATTGTCGGCGCGCCGTCTGAACGCAAGACTGCAGCAATGCAAGCCGCAAGAGCGACTTCTAGCATTGAGGCTCAAAAAACTGAGAACCGAGAACTGATTTTATGGTCTACCTCACACGCAAAGCGGAATTTTCCGCATCGCACTACTATCACAATCCAGACTTTACTGCGGAAGAGAACCAGCGGGTCTTCGGCAAATGCAATAATCCCAACGGACACGGGCACAACTACACCTTGGAAGTTACCGTAAAGGGCGCCGTCGATCCGAAGTCGGGATTCGTCGTCGACTTGAAGCAATTGAAGGACGTAATGAGCAGGGAAGTGCTCGACGCGCTCGACCATCGCTTCCTGAACAAGGAAGTGCCCGAATTCTTGAGCAAGATTCCTACGACCGAGAATCTCGCCATCGCCATCTGGCAGCGCCTCGCGCCGAAACTCAACCAGGCGCAATTGCACCGTGTGCGCATTTACGAAACGCTCGATCTTTTTGTCGATTTTTACGGTGAGGATTTCCACGGGGAATCATGAAGACGAGAAGCATGAAGGCGCACCTGACCCGCCGCTACATGTTTTCCGCGTCGCACCGCCTGCATAGCGACGAAATGTCAGAGGAGGAAAACCGTGTAACCTACGGCAAATGCAATAATCCCTACGGACATGGCCACAACTACATGCTCGAGGTCACCGTCAGCGGACCAGTCGATGACCAGACCGGTATGGTCTGCAATTTGTTCGATCTGGATGGCTTTGTACACAAACAGATTCTCGAGCGCTACGACCATCAGAATCTGAATCTGCTGTCGGAATTCGCAAAGAGCGTTCCGACCACGGAAAACCTATGCATCGCGATCTACGATATTGTGAAGCGCGCCTTCGGCAAGGCTCATCTAGAGAAGGTACGGATTGAAGAGACGATGATGAATTCGTTTGAATATTGCGGAGAAAACGGTCGCTAGTCGCTGATCGTTGCGCACACGGGTTGGCAACGACGAACGACCATCGACTAACGACCAAGACCCTATGAAATCAACCATTGAACCGCACACCCTGACCAGCGCCACCTACGAAGAACTGGTGCGCGAAATGATTGTCCGCCTCGGCGAAGATCCCGATCGCGAAGGCCTCGTCCGCACGCCGGCCCGAGTCGAAAAAGCCATGCAGTTTCTGGTCAAGGGCTACAAGGAAGATCCTGAAGCGCTCTTGCGCGGTGCGCTATACACCGTCAGCTATGACGAGATGGTGATCGTGAAAGACGTCGAAATGTTCAGCCTGTGCGAGCACCACCTGTTGCCGTTTTTTGGCAAGGTACATGTGGCCTATATCCCGAACGGAAAAGTCATCGGCCTAAGCAAAATACCGCGCCTCATCGACGCCTTCTCGCGCCGCTTGCAGATACAGGAACGGCTGACCACGCAAATTGCGGAGGCGATCCAAAACGCGATTGAACCGCAGGGCGTCGGCGTCGTCATCGAGGCGCGGCATCTGTGCATGATGATGCGTGGCGTCGAGAAACAGCATTCATCGGCGGTAACTTCGTCCATGCTCGGCAGCTTCCGCAGCGAAGAAGAAACCCGAACCGAATTCCTGTCGCTCATCCGCCAAAGAACGAATGGCGTGTGATTGCTGAGCTCGGTGTGGGGCGGCAAGGTTCGCGCGGGGGCAGCCGCCCTCGGTTGCCCAGGGCGAGCGCAGCAGCCTGCTCGTAATCCCGCACCGCTTGGATTAAGCTGGAATGCCCCATGCCGAAACGCAAGCCCACATTGCGCGGACCCATGCTCTCCGGCCGCCTGGCCCTCATCACAGGCGCCAGCCGCGGAATCGGTCTCGCCATTGCCCGCGCACTAGCGCGCGAAGGATGCAATCTCATCATTACCGGTCGCGCCGAGCGTGCCCTGGCCAAGGCGCGCGCTGAACTGGAGAAGCTCCAGCCGGCAAAGCTTAACGTCGACGTCCTGGCGCAGTCCTGCGACGTCCGCAGCCCCGACTCGGTCGACTATCTCTTCGCGCTCGTTCGCGGACTGCACCAGCCCCTCGATATCCTTATCAACAACGCTGGCATTGGACATCCCCATCGCACCGTCGCCGAGTTGCCCTATCCCACCTGGATGGAAGTGATCGACACCAACCTCAATGGCCTGTTCCTCGTGGCGCAGGCGGCGCTCGCCGTGATGAAGCGCGGCAGCACCATCGTGAACAATTTGTCGATTGCCGCCGAGCGCGTCTTCCCGGGATCGGCTGCCTACAACGCCTCGAAGCATGGCGCCCTCGGCTTTACCAATACCTTGCGCGAGGAGTTGAGGCCGAAGGGAATTCGCGTAATCGCCCTCATGCCTGGTGCAACCGATACGGCGATCTGGGACACGATGTGGCCAAAAGCGCCCAGGCGCAAAATGATGTCCGCCGAAACCGTCGCGCGGACAGTAGTCGATGCCCTACTCTTGCCCAGCAACACAACCGTGGAGAAAGTCGTGGTGATGCCCTCCATCGGCGAACTGTAGATGGCTGCGGAGAAGGCTCCTCTGATTTCCTGTAGAGACGCGGCTTGCCGCGTCTTCTGCTGCTGGGTAAGACGGGGCAAGCCCCGTCTCTACACGAGGTTTCGCGATAGCGACGCTGGTGCCTGATTGAGCATCCAAATACTATGTAGTTTTAGTTTGTCCGTGAACGACTGACGACTAATGACCAATGACTAGCGACCGAAAAAAGACGATGTCATTCCTCGACTACTTCAAATCGCTGAAGCCGGAACACCGCCAGGCGTGGGCCGTAGCCATAGCCGCGGACATTCTCCAGATCGCCGCGTTTCCATTCTTCGTCGAAGGAGGCATCTCTCCCGCCGACTCGCTCCTCGATCTCTTTGTCGCCTTCGTGATGATTCGTTTGCTCGGATGGCACTGGGCTTTCTTGCCCACGGCGGCGGCGAAACTCATTCCCGGAGCCGATCTTTTTCCCACCTGGACGGCCGCTGTATGGTTCGTCACCCGCCATAAGGTGCCTTCCGTCGGGGAGCAAGAGGTCCTGCCTCCGGGCCCCGCGCCGGAACCGCGCCGCTAAAAAATGCGCAGACTGGCTGCTAAGCCGTTGACTACCACGTTCCATACCGGTATCGATGCGGCCGTTCCCGAAACACGTTAATCATGACCACTCCCGCGACGAAGCCTCCCACGTGCGCCCAAAAAGCAACGCCACCTGAAGTAGTCTGGCTGGTTTCGGTAATGGCGGTCGCAGTACCGCTCAGGAAATTCATTACGAACCAGTAGCCGAGCATCAGCCAAGCGGGAACGTGAAAGAAAAATATCGGCGGAAACCAGATGAGCACTCGTGCCCGTGGATAGAGAATGAAGTATGCACCCATCACGCCCGCAATCGCGCCACTCGCGCCAATGCTGGGTACGCGCGAGGCCTGGTTCAGCACAATGTGCGTGCAACCAGCCGCCAGCCCGCTGACCAGGTAAAACACGAGATACGTGAAGTGTCCAAGGTAATCTTCGACGTTGTCGCCAAAGATCCACAAGAACAGCATGTTCCCACCCACGTGTAAGAATGAAGCGTGCAGAAACATCGAGGTAAGCAACGGCAAAATGGCCGTGGCCAGGCTGTCGTAGGAGTGCCCAGTCAGCACGGCCAGCGTGTGGCGAGGAACCACGCCAAACTCCACCATAAACAAACTAAGCGCGCGATGACTGACCGAAAGTTCCCACAGAAAAACCAGCACGTTTATTACGATCAGAAAATAGTTGACGAATGGCGTCGAGAAGGTGGGCTGATCGTCACGAAGAGGAATCATTTAATTGGCAGTTTGTAATTGGTAATCTAATTCCAATCGTTGCCGATCAACGGTCTTGCTTTTAGATCACCAATTACAAATTACCAAATTACAAAATTCCATGAACGGTGTCGTAATCATCGACAAGCCCGCAGGCCTTACGTCGCACGATGTAGTCAATCGCGTCCGCCGAATTCTCGGCCAGCGCTCGGTCGGTCATCTCGGAACCCTCGATCCCTCGGCCACCGGAGTCCTGCCGATTGTCCTCGGCAACCTCACGCGCCTGGCGCAGTTCTACGTCCATTCCGAGAAGACCTACGAAGGCGTGATTCGCTTCGGCTTCGCCACTGACACCTACGACGCCGATGGCCAGCCCACTACGCCGCCGCAAGACGTCCACATAAACTGCAATGAGGTGCGGGCCCTGGCTGCCCGGTTTCATGGCGTCATCGAGCAGATGCCGCCGCCATTCTCCGCCAAGAAAATAGCTGGAGTCCCCGCCTACAAGCTGGCCCGCAAGAACAAAGCAGTCGCGCTCAAGCCGGTGCAAGTAGAAATTAAAGAATTCGAGATTCTGGAGACTACCGCCGATCAAGCCACCTTCCGCGCCCGCGTGGCCTCGGGCACATACATACGGTCGGTAGCCCACGAGATGGGCCAGAACCTAGGCTGTGGCGCTCATCTGGCCAGCCTGCGACGCACCACCGTCGCCGAGTTCGCCATCGAAGACGCACATTCGCTGCAATCGTTAGAAACTGCGATGCAGCAGGGAACTGCTGAGTCGTTATTCGTCCATCCGAGAAAGTTGGTGCCGCAGTTGCCGGGCGTCACCGCCAGCGATGAAAGCGCCGCTCTAATTCGCAGTGGCCGTGCCGTGAATTTGCCGGAAATGTCGCGTGCTCCACAAGTAAAAGTTTTCTACGGCCAACGCGACCTGATCGCCATCGCAACCAGAATCGCCGGGACGCTTTTCCATCCCGGGATCGTGTTTACAGGGTCAGTGGACTGACTGGCAGAGTGACTCAACAACCTGATTCAAGAAATTGACTTAAGAGCCTGACTCAACATGCTAAGGCTGCGCCGCGGCGGGTCTTGAAGGCACACTGGTGAGAAAAGACTCCGCCGTTTTCTCCGCCTCTGCAAGATTTACCACGCGCTCGGAAATCGCCTTGGCCTCGTCCAAGCGTCCCTCTTGCTGCAATGCCCGCGCCAGCAGGAAGTACGCAACGTCGGTGGGATGCACTGCCACCGCACGCGAGTACTGGCGAATGGCCTCTGCCAAATCGCCGTTACCGTTTTCTTGGGCGAGCAGGCCGAGTCCGACCATTGCCCTGGTCCGATGGGGCGCCAACTGTACCGCTGTTTCGAAACACTGCTTCGCCTTCATCGACTGTCCCATTTGACGATAGTCGAATCCCAGACTGCTATAGGCCGCCGCTCGTATGTCCACGTCGGCCGTTCGCAGAACCATCTGATATCGCTCAATGGCCGCTGACAGATTGCCCCGGCTTTCCTCATAGGCGCCAAGATTCAGGTTGGCCAGCAGATTGTCGGGACGAATGGCGACTGCCGCCTGGAAGTGCACGGCGGCCTCTTCGGTTTTGCCCTGCTCAAACAGAAAGTCTCCCAAGTTGTTCTCTGCAATGTAATTGTCCTGAGTGAGGGCCAATGTGCGCAGCCAGAATGTCGGAGGATCGTGCCAGTAGCCAACCTGACGGTAAGTGACGATCCCCAGCGCCAGCACATAACAAACTGCTGGAATGGCCAGCCATTTGGCTGGAATCTTACGACCTTTGGCCCAGTCGGCCACCAGCCACGTCACCATCACAAACAGTCCTATGAACGGAAGGTACGCGAAACGATCTGCCATTGCCTGCGGGCCTACCTGTACCAGCCCGATCATCGGCACCATGCTTCCCACGAACCAAAACCATCCGACCACAAGATATCGTCGATCGCGTGTGCGAAGAAACAAAGCGGCACGGATGCAAGTATTAACGACCAAGGCGGTGACCACCATCAACAGAAGCACGGCTACGCCTACTTGCCAGACCGGGTAGAGCCTGCTGGGGTGCGGATACAGCGCCACCAGATTTGAGGGCCAAAGCGCCTTCCCCAGGTAACACACATACGAGATCGCACCCGTCTCCAGCCGCAAGCCCAGGCTGTACCGGGAGAAATTCTGGACAGCGCCGCCAGCCCTCTCGGCGTTCATTGTTACCACCGCGCTTGCCGCGGAGAGCAGCAGGAGCGGCAATTTTTCCAGCACCAGCCATCCATTCCACGAAAAAAGCGAGTTTCCGCGAGGCAAGGTTCCGTGAGCCAAGGCCTCGACGTCCGCGTCCGAAGCCGCCAGTGGAGAAATCCTGCACAGCGGCCAGTAGTCCAACAGCAAAAGCAGAAATGGAAACGTAATGATTTGAGACTTGCTCATGAGTCCAAGCGCAAAGAGAAAAAACACCGCTGCGTAGCGGAGCACCGCGCGTTTCCGCGTGTACCAGACATAGGCATGCAGAGCGAGCAAAAAGAACACCATGCTCAACACGTTCTTCCGCTCCGCCGCCCATGCCACCGATTCGACGTTGATGGGATGGAGCGCAAACAAGGCGGCGACCATCAGGCTGCGCCAGCGGAATCCTGTGACGCCCTGGAGCAGCAAGAACAGAAGGACAGTGTTTGCGGCATGAAGCAAGACGCTCACGTAGTGGTGGCCCAAAGGATTCAAGCCGAAAAGTTCACAATCCAGTGCATGAGAAAGCCACGACAGCGGAGCCCAGTTCGCCTCATCATAGGTGGTGAAGGCCCATTTCACGGTCGCCCAGGTCAGCCCCGCCCTTACATGAGGGTTGTCCGTGATGTACCGATCGTCGTCATAGTTGAGGAACCCATTGTGAGTTACTGGGTTGTAGGCCACCAGCACAACGACGGTAAGCAGCAGGCAAAACAGTAGAGTTCGGATCTCCGGTGACTCAAACCGTTTGGAGGAAGTCGAACTCTCCGATCCTTCGAGACGTTTCAGCACCGCGGCAGAGGAGGACGAACTCATGGATTCTACTATTCTGAACTGGACACGAGGCGTTCAGAGAAACATCTGCGACGCGAGAGTTCCCATGGTAATCGAGTCGCAGCGACGATCTCCCACGTCGAGAGTCCCGGCGGCGCGTCACAGACCCAGAGGGCGAAGGGTCGTATACTCTGGCGCAGGAGGACCAGTTGAATCCTCCGGAAGGGGACCCTTTGACCTTCACCAACTGCTACGAAGATGGCGCCCGCGCCGAGGCCTACGCCACCTTGGAGTTCAAAAACACCTACCACCTGGCGTATCGGGACATCCCTGCCATCCTCGCTGCGCATGTCAGCGGTCGCAAGAGTCTGGATTTCGGCTGCGGCACAGGACGCTCCACCCGCTTCCTGCGGCAGCTCGGCTTCGAGGTTACGGGAGTCGATATCGCCGGGGATATGATCCGCAAGGCGCGGGAACTCGACCCCTCCGGCGACTATCGCCTGATGTCTGGCGATGACGTTCCCAGCGAACACCTAGATTCGTTTCCATCCGGGACTTATGATCTGGTGTTAGCTGCCTTCACTTTCGACAACATTGCAGGTCGTGATAACAAGCTGCGCATTCTGCAGGACCTAGGCCGCCTCCTGAACCGAGAGGGAAGGCTCGTACAAATCGTCTCTCGACCGGAAATCTACACCCACGAGTGGTCGTCATTTTCGACAAGAGACTTTCCCGAGAACCAAGCCGCGAAGTCGGGGGACAAAGTGCGCATCGTTGTGACCGATCACGGCGATCCTCGCCCGGTGGAAGACATCCTATGGACCGATGAGGCATACCGCGAGGTTTTCGATGAAGCCCGCCTGCGGCTCGTACAGAAATACGAGCCATTGGCGCACGGAGACGAACCCTACCGTTGGGTGAGTGAGGTGCAGATTGCGCCATGGGCTGTGTACGTGCTTGAAAGCTGCTGAGATAGCCAGCATATACGGCCAATATCAGCAATGTCCGATAACAGGTATTATGTGAACTGATAGAGATAGGCTCCGATCCCCCGAGCATAAAACGCTAGGCTAAACGCGTAAGACGACCATCACATTAGTAAGCCGTAATTGACTTTCTGCTTACCATTCCATACCATTTCCCTATGAAGGCCAAATACACCATACTGAGCACCAAGGGCCAGATCATCATCCCCGCCGAGATCCGCGAGCAGATGAACCTATCGGTCGGCACCAAGCTGTCGATCCAGCGCGACGGCCAGACGCTCATCCTGCGCCCGATCACCCCCGAGTTTATCGACAGCCTGTGCGGGTCGACCAAAGGCTTGAGCAAGCTGCGCGACACCATGCATCGGGATGACAAGGACAAGGAACGCTGATAAGGAACGCGCTAATAAGGACCGATGACCGATGACCACCTACGTCCTCGATGCCAGCGCCATCCTCCGCTTTACCGACAAGGAGGCCGGGTTTGATCGGGTTCGCGATCTCCTTATCCAAGCCGCCCACGGCGACGTCGAGCTTCTACTGAGCGCTGTCAGCTGGGGCGAGATTGTAAGTGCCTTGTACAAACGAGCCGGAGGCACGGCCCTGATGACCAGCTTAGCGGCGAACCTCGCTGCCCTTCCGCTAACCATCATTGCTGCAGAGAAGGATCTCGCTGAAGGCGCGGCCGTCTTCAAATACGACTTTAAGGTTCCATTTGTCGATGCCTTCGCCGGATCGCTGACCTTGCACGAGAATGCGACGCTGGTAACCGCAGACTACGACTTCAAAAGCGTCCCATCCGACACAATCAAGATCGAATTTCTCCCGGCCAAGTAGACTCCTGATAACGGTAAGTTCCCTTCGACGTCTGTTAAATCGAATGTCTTACGGGTTCTAACATGCGAAGAAACCGCGCCCTTGCTCTTCTCCTGACAGCCCTCGCCGTAACTCCGTTTCTCCACGCCCAGACGGCTCAACCACAGCCCCAGCGGGAGCACTTTCAAAACGCGAAAGTACTCTACGGATGGGCCGAAGACAGTCACGGCGAACGCCTTCGAACATTCATCACCAGACCCAACAACACCGCCGGCAAGGTTCCTGCGATCTTCTTCGTCGGATGGCTCAGCTGCGACACCCTGGAATACCCCGACGCCGATACAAAGGACGGTTTCGGCATCCTCTTGCGCCGCCTGATCGAGCAATCCGGCTACGCGACCGTGCGCATGGATAAACCGGGCGTAGGTGACAGCCAGGGAGATTGCGGCAAGACCGACTTCAGCGCAGAACTCTCAGGCTATCAATCGGCTTTTGACGAAACGCTCAAGTATGACTTCATTGATCCCGCAAACATTTTTGTGGTCGGTCTGAGCAATGGAGGCGGAACCGCACCGCTAGTCCCCCGCCATCATCCTGTGCGCGGATACGTTGCCGCCAGCTCCTGGGGTCGCACCTGGTACGAACACATGCTCGACCTGGAACGTCGCCGCCTGATCGAAGCGGGCAAATCGCCGGCCGAGGTCAACAACGCCGTAAAGACCTTCGTTGAGTTTTACGCGCTATACCTGACGAAAGGAATGACGCCCGGCCAAGTCATCGCAGAGCATCCCGAGTGGAAAGGTCTTTGGTACGATTCCCCGGACGGCCAGTACGGCCGCCCGGCAGCGTTTTATCAGCAATTGCAAGCCCTGAACCTCGGCGAAGCCTGGCAAAACGTGAACGACCCAGTACTCGTCATCCGCGGCACCGCTGACAACATTATGAGCCGCGCCGACAGCGGAGCCATCACTCAAATCGTGAACCAGGTTCATCCTGGACACGCTCGCTATCTCGAGATCGATGGTATGACCCACGGCTTTACCGTCAACGACAAGTTTTATGACGATCTGATTTCAACCATCCTGACCTGGATGAAAGAACAGCTGGCAGTAAGGTAGCCGCTAGGCAGCCAGGCCCGTCACACTACCATCACTGCCGCCCGCGCCGAAGTCGCGTTAGGCGGCAGCAGTACCGCAAGGCTGGCGTCCAGGGTAGCCAGTCTTCCCTTCTTGTGAATCGCGAGTCCAAGCAAGTAAGCATCGGTGATTTGCTGGTGGCCGAGTAGACGCCGTCCAATGGGAGCGAGGGCCTCCGTGACTCCGATATCTTCCGTCCAGAACCGGTGTGCCCGATGCTGCAGGCTGCCCTGCAGCACCTCCAGCGCGTCCCGAGGAGAAACCACACGCCGCGAGAAGGCCGGATTCGAAACGATGCGTACAAACCCCGCCTGCGTCATCGCACATGTCGCCCAACCCTGGTCGGCATTCCGCGCGAACCAGCGCTGCGCTCGCGCGTGCGCCTCGTGCGGAGGCCAGAGGAGCGCAATCAGCACGTTCACGTCGAGTAGAAATCCGCTCACCGCTCCTCGGCCTCCAACCGCTTCACAAGCTCGGACGTAACCTGCTCACTGTCTTCGGGAACATCGAAGACCACAAGGCCGTTGACGACCCGCGTCTTCGCAGGTGCGCTGAGGCCGCGGCGCACCAGTTCTGAAACCGCCTTCCCCATCGCCAGCGACCGGTTTTCGGCGTAGGTCTTGATCACCTGAAAAACATCATCATCGAGACTCAGTGTTGTCCGCATGCAGACAATGATGTCACAAGAAGAATATGATGTCAATATTGTGAATTACACATCATATTAGGACTGTGATGCGATTGGGCGAACTTGGCATTACACCCGGCTCAACAATTCCGCGAGTTCTTCGCGGAACTCCTGTAGGATCGCAAGCCGCTCCGGCGTGGCCTCCACAACTTCGCTCTTCGCCTGGAAGACTTTCCGTCCTTCCCTTTCGGTGAGCACGCCCATCACTTCGCCCATGCGCCAGCCGGGCGTGCCCAGGACTTGCAAGCCCTCCACACCCGGCACCAGCAGCGCGACGCAACTCTCGCGAATCACGCCAATACACTTGGGATAGCGTTCAAAGCTCTGGAGTTCGAAGCCCGCAAGGCAAAGACGCTGAAGCTGCTCGGCGGAATCAGGCATGAGGGGAATTGGTAAATTTGCAATTTGTACTTTGAAAGGTCCAAGGGTGTCGCTTTCCCTCAGAGCTGACAGCCGGGAGCGCCGGCTGTTCCTACATCTTATACTTCCCAAGGTCATCGTCGCCCAGGTCTTCCAGCCACTTGCGGAGTTCCTCACTATTAACGGCGGGCACGGGATTATTGGCGGCCTGTTTCGAGTTCTTCAGCACCTCGTCCTCAACAAAGATAGGGCAATCCACGCGCAACGCCAGCGCTAGCGCGTCTGATGGACGAGAGTCGATGCTCACCACGTGCCCTTCCCTTTCCAACCAGATCACGGCGTAGAAAGTATCGTCCTTCAGTTCCGTGACCACTACTTTATGAACCAGCGCGTCAAGCCCGGTGAGCACGTTCTTGATCAAATCGTGAGTCATGGGCCGGGGCGTGTTGACCTTTTCAATTTCGAGCGCGATGGCATTCGCCTCGTACACGCCCACCCAGATCGGAAGCACCATATCGCTGCCCACGTCCTTGAGCAACACGATCGGCATGTTCGAAACCGGATCCATCATCAGCCCGCGAATTTTCATTTCCACTTCCATAAGACCCTCAAGAAAGCAACCTCAAACCACTGGCCACCCGATTTCCCCTGTGTTCCTCTGTGCTCCCTGTGGTTCAAGCTCTTGCTTTTGCCGCACAGAGCACACCGTGCGCGGGTCCGCCATCTCTCCCACCAAGCTGTTCGGAAAGCTTCCCGTAACCAGTACCCGAACATAGCTCCCCGTAGCCAGTTCAACCCCCTCCGGCACCGTAAAGTTCATTACCTTAATCTGCGACGTCCGCCCAATCCACTGTCCCCGCGCCGGATTCTTCCCTTCCACCATCACCTCCAGCACCTGCCCAACGTGCCGCTGATTGCGCCGCGCCCCAATCTGTTTCTGCTTGTCATTCAATACAGCCAACCGTCGGGCCTTCTCAGCATCAGGGATCGCGTCGTCCAGAAGCAAAGCCGGAGTGTTAGGCCGCGGAGAATACTTAAAAGTAAACACGCTGTCATACCCAACCAAGTCCATCAACGAAAGCGTCTCCTCGAATTCCCTCTCCGTCTCGCCCGGAAACCCCACAATCAAATCGCTAGTCAGAGATATATCGCGCCGAGCCGCCTGAATCCACGAAATGCGCTCCAGGTACTCGTCCCGAGTGTAGAGCCGTTGCATGGCATCCAGCACCCGAGTAGATCCGCTCTGGACCGGCAGATGCACATGATCGCAAAGCGTCGGCACGGCATCAATCACATCGACAATCTCGCGAACAAAATCCCGAGGATGAGAAGTCGTAAACCGCACCCGCCGAATCCCCGAAACCGAAGCAACCGCAGCCAGCAACTCAGCAAAGCTTTTCTGACCATCGGGATCGCGATAAGAATTAACGTTCTGCCCAAGCAACTGGATCTCCGTATAACCCAAGTCAACCAGTTGTTGAGCTTCGTCCAAAACAGACGAAGAAGTCCGGCTGCGCTCTTTGCCGCGAGTGTAGGGCACCACACAGTAAGCGCAGAACTTGTCGCATCCCTCAATAATTGTGATGTACCCGCGATGCGGATTAGTGCGAGCCGTGTACTCGGTCTCAAAGCACTTGTCAGTGGCGCGATCGTCGAGCCCGGTAACCCGCTGCCCGCCAGTTTCCAACTGCACCAGCATTTGCGGAAGATTGCGGTAAGAAGCCGATCCGCACACCAGCGAAACATAAGGGGCGCGCTCGAAAATCTTTTCCCCCTCCTGCTGCGCCACGCACCCCAGGACGCCAAACTGCTTCCCCTGCGCCCGATACTTCTTATAATCCGCCAGCCGGTTAAACACCTTCTGCTCCGCCTTGTCGCGAATCGAGCAGGTGTTATACAGCACCAGCCCCGCCTCTTCCACCGTAGGAACCTGCCGATACCCCTGTTGCAAAAGCGTCCCCACCACCTTCTCGGAGTCGTGCGCATTCATCTGGCACCCAAAAGTTTCCAGGTAAAACGTCTTGTCGCCGCTCTCCGACATTGGTTCAGTATAAACCAGCGAAAGCGGTGGGTCCTACGGGAGCAATTAAGAGTGGTGGTTTGGCTGAGATCGCATTTTCAATCGCGAACTTGAAGCGCAAGCTCATGGAATTCGGGAAAACGTTGCAAAATTCCCAGCGTCTCTAGGCAAGCCCGATCAGCCTCGCGCAGTTCAGATCCCGTTGAATCCTGAGGGTGGGCGTTCAGTTCGTGGGCCAACACGTCTGCCACATACACGGCTATTGAACTGTCGAAGCCGCTGTGCGGGATGCGTGTGGGATGATGGTGATGCGCGATCGCCTCAACGGCAAGGTTGGGAATACCCCACAATCCGAGCAGGTACGCTCCGATCTCCGCGTGGGAGACTCCCAGCAATTCCTCTTCTGTTTCGAAGGGTTCGCATTTACCCTCGCGAGCGCGTGCCAGCAAGGAGCAGAACGTATCAGGCACTCTACTTGCCAGTATCAGTCTTCCGACATCGTGGAGAAGCGCGGCCACGACGGTGATGTCGCGAGATTTCGAATCCACCGGGAGCATGCTGGCTATGGCGGCGGTACGGTGCGCATGTTGCTGCAAAGTCTCGTAGACGGACTGGGGAATCTGTGAGCTGGGCGAAAAAATCCTGAAAGTCTCGCTTGCTAAAGCTAGATTCTTGATGGTCTCCATACCCAAATGTGCAACCGCGGTCTGCAAACTGGTGACATTTTGTGCCAATCCGAAGAAGGCGCTATTAACCAACTGCAAGACCTTCGCTGACATGGCTACGTCATGCTCGATGATCTCTGCCACCCGGCTTATCGAAGTGTTTGGGTCTCTCACCGCTTGCGTAAGAGAGGCGTACGTACTGGAGAGGGAAGGCAATTCACCGACGGCTCCAACGACCTTTCGAATCTCGGGTGCGCCCAAGATGTCCTGCAGCGTGCAGACCCGCTCAATCGTAGCTTGCAGTTCGGCGGCACTGCATGGTTTGGTGAGAAAGCGGTGGGCCACGGGAACGGCGCGCATGGCAAGCGCGGCTTCGGCATATCCGGAAAGGACAATGCGCGCAGTGCTGGGAAAGCGGTCCCGAATGTGACCGAGCAGTGTGGCGCCATCCATGCCCGGCATGCGCATGTCTGAAACGACCACGTCGAAGGTGCCTGCCTCGCAGGCTTGCAAGGCGCCTTCGCCTCCGGTTGCGAACTGCATATCCCAACGCTTGCGTTCCGCGTGCAGCATACGACGAATGCCGTCGAGAATATTGCTTTCATCGTCCACGAACAAGATGCGTTTCACGCCGTCACCGTCTTGGCTGCGAGAACCTTGCCATCGTGAGGAAGGCGAACGATAAAGGTCGTGCCCTTCCCCTCCTCTGTTTCGAAGTGAATGGTTCCGCCGTGTTTGTTAACCACCACCGAGCGCGCGATGGCCAAGCCCTGCCCGCTTCCCTTGCCGATTTCTTTGGTAGTGAAAAAAGGATCGAAGATTCGGGCTCGCGCTTTTTCCGGGATCCCCGTGCCCGTATCCTGGATTCGGATCTCGCACCACCCTGGGCAATTCCGAGTTTGCACCTTGATTTTTCCCTTCGCTGAGTTCCCGTCTCCGACCACATCGGCAATGGCATGCGCGGCGTTAACGATCAAGATCAGAATTACCTGGTTGAACTCTCCCGGCAGGCACAAGACCCCGGGCAACGAGGAGTCGTAGTCGGTTTCCATGTCGGCCACGTATTTCCACTCGTTGCGCGCCACAGTAATCGTGCTTTCAATGGCGCGATTCAGGTCTAGCAGGATTTTGTCCTTTGTCCCAGGATGGGAGAAATCTTTCATCGCACCCACCAGCTTCGCGACCCGGGCCACGCCTTCCAGGGTCTGCTCGATGGACTTGGGAATCTCTTCGAGCAGGTAGTCAACGTCGGTGTGCTCGGCCGCCCCCGAGATTTCTTTCACCGTTTCGCCAAAAAGGGCGTTGCCTTTGGCCGCTTCCAACAGCCGGTCGTACTTTTCCAGCAGACTGCTCAGTTCTCCAAAGGCATCCTTCAAGAAGCGCACATTGTCTCCGATATATTGCGTCGGAGTATTAATTTCGTGAGCGATTCCGGCGGCCAGTTGCCCGATGGACTCAAGCTTTTGGGATTGCTGAAGCCGCTGGCGGTCGGTGATGTCACGCACCACGCAGAGCCAGTAGGCCTGGTCTGACACGATGTGCTTGATGCTCACTTCCACGGGAAAGGTCGACCCGTCTTTGCGCAGATGGAGAGTTTCCAGGATCGCGAAGCCCGACTTCCGCAATTGCTCCTTAGTCGCGGTTAAAGCTTTCGTGTCAAACATTGGGTTGATATCGAAAACCGTCCGAGACAGAAGTTCTTCGCGGCTATACCCAGAATCCAGGCAGGCTCTTTGGTTGAAGTCGAGGAAGCGGAGTGTATCTGGATCGACAACCTCAATGACATCGGAGGCTTGATCCATCAACATTCGAAGCAGATTCAACGATTTTTCCGTCCGCATTCGTTCGGTGATATCGGCGCCGACGACGAGAATCCCCGCCGCGCCATCCGTCTTAAGTCGAAGAGCATTCAGACCGAGGAATCGGGTCATCCCATTCTTTTCTAACCTAACGTCGTCGAGACTGTTGCTCGTTGCGTCCTGGACGCACGCTGCGACTCGGGCACTTATGTCAGGCGTGAGCCACTGGACTCCGCACTGATCCAGAGTTTTGCCTGGGACGGTGGCTTCTTCCCACCCCAAAATCGCCGTTGCCGCTTTGTTCCATTGTCGAATGTGACCGTCTGCGTCTAACCCAATCAACAGCGACGGAACCGAATTCAGAAGGACTTCCGTATCCCTATGAGCCCGGCGCAAAACTACATCTCCACGCCTTCGGGCCGTGGCGGAAATCAACGTGCGCGTGCTAAAAAAAAGAGCGATAATCAAACCGACAAGCAGGGCTGCCTCAAGGATTCCCTGAATCCTTAACAGCTCATCGATCAAGGCCAGTTCGGCCATGAAGTCGCTCGCCAAGTCGCTCTGCAACGTTTCCAATGCTGTTTGAACCGCTTTATTCTCACGCGATAAATCCGCCAAGTCCTCTTGTCTCGGTGGAATACCATTGACGTTTGCGGCTGCCGCGTAAAGCACCTGTGACCTCTTCTGCAGGTCGCTAACCCGGCGCATCAGAAAGATAATTTGTTGCTGCCGTACTGGGTTGAACTCCATGGACGTGCTGGCACTATCGAGCGAAGACGCTGCCGTCACTGCCTCCCGACGGGCATATTCGAGATGTTTTTTTTCCTGCATCACAACCGCATCACTGTATTCTCTGTTCATTCTCTGGAAGGTGTTAGCGGCATGCTGGCTTTTGAGCGCTGCTGGGAACAGAGAATGCGATGCAATCCCGACATGCTTACGTACGGTGCTCGCAGTCCACTGCATGATCGTCAGCAACCCCAGCACCCCAAGCACAACAACAATGATGCTGGTCTTAATCGGCGCGGAACGTGATGCCGGAGAAATTGGCTCGATGCCTTGCATTCCTTCCATACCTCTCGCTCAGCGCTTCTATGACAAACAAAAGCCGTTTTCCAGCTTTCCCTGATGCTGACGCAGCTAATCGCGCTTTTGATTTTGGCTACGAGAGTCATCGGCGAGAAAAGCTGGTTACTTCAGACTCGTGCAGAATCCACTCTCATGCCCTAAAAGGAGGTATCGCGGGTAACTGATTCATCGGGCCCGCTCTGCCGATGGGACGCTGGATGGGATGCTGGTAAAGAGCCTCATCGTTTTCGTGGATGACCACGCTCCCGCCGTGCCGGATGGCTAGCAGCGAACGCTGCATCGCAAGTTCGCAGCGGACAGGGCCATAAGTGGGAATAAGGCTTCACCGTCTGGCATATACAACGTCAAGAAATCGATAAGAAATTAAGCAAGAGAAAAAAGAGGGATGCCATGGCTGAAAAGATTCTTCTGGTAGACGACGATTGCAACATCCTGGACGGATATCGGCGCAGCTTGAGCCGCGAGTTTCTGATGGAGACGGCCATGGGCGGGCAGGAAGCCTTGAAACTCACTGCCGAAAACGGACCCTACGCAGTTGTGGTTTCCGACATGAGGATGCCCGGCATGGATGGCATCCAGCTTTTGAGCAAAATCAAAGTCCAATCGCCGGACACCATCCGCGTCATGCTTACCGGCAACGCCGACATGGACACGGCCATCAACGCCATTAACGAGGGTAGCATCTTCCGCTTCCTCAACAAGCCCTGCAGCAAGGAAGTGATGGCGAAAACCCTGACCGCGGCACTTGTGCAGTACCGCCTGGTCACCGCCGAAAAGCAACTCCTCGAACAGACCCTGAGCGGTAGCATTCAAGTGCTGACGGAAGTGCTCAGCCTGGTCAATCCCGCCGCCTTTAGCCGCGCGGAGCGCGCCCGCCGCTACATTCACCACATCGTGACCGCGATGTCGCTGGGCAACCCGTGGCAATACGAGGTCGCGGCCATGATGTCCCAACTAGGTTGCGTCACTCTGGCCCCGGAAACGATTGACGCTGTGTACAGCGGCGAGAAACTTTCGGCGAACGAGCAGGCTCAGTATGACGCACACCCCGGTGTGGCCCATGATCTGCTTTCGAAAATCCCCCGCCTGGAACCCATTGCCTGGATGATCCAGCACCAGAACCGGCCCGTCCCCGAGCTCGGCGACCCCAAGATGGCGGACCTGCGGCTGGGAGCGGAAATACTGCGGCTCACCTTGGCTTATGAAAATCTCATCCACCAGGGGACTTCGCGAACCGAGGCGGCACACATTTTGGCTCGCCAAAACAAGGGCTTCAGTCCGGAGTTCTTCCACGCCCTGGTGGTGTTGGATCCGAACGCCGAAGAAGGCGAACTGCGAAAGTGCCGGATTGATGAGCTTTCGGCCGGCATGATCGTTCAGCAGGAGGTGCGCACCCACGAGGGAGCGTTGCTCGTCTCCAAAGGTCAGGAAGTTACTCCGCCGCTCCTATTGAAGCTCAAGAATTTCCACGCCCGGCGCGCGATCGCCGGGGACATTACTATAGCGATGCCCACAACCGCACTTGCTTTTGTGAAAGGCGCATCGTAGCCGGGTGAGGTGCGCACACCCCACTCTCCAGGACGTCCGGACCAGCCCCGCCTCTTCCACGGTAGGAACCTGCCGATACCCCTTCTGCAAAAGCGTCCCCACCACCTTTTTCGGAGTCGTGCCCATTCATCTGGCAGCCAAAGGTGTCCAGGTAAAACGTAATGGAGCCAGCAGGCAGCAAAGGAGGACAAGGTCGCCCCTCCCCCGTCATTCGTGACCAGCCACCATTCGGTAGCGCTTGCCCGCAGGGTGGAGGAATCGCTTCAACTCCTTCGCATCGCCGCGGAGCTGCGGACCAGAGGCCCCGGCGCTAATCGCGACTTTAGCCGACATAACGGTGGCGAAGGCGGTGGGCAGTTGAGAACGGTAGGGGCTGGTTTGCATGTTCGCCATACCATCCACTTCGGTGCTGATCACGAACAGGTAGGTGTTGCCCGCGGTCAGCGGGGGCAGCGTCATGGAAGTTTGCGCGGTACTGTAAGTGCCGGCGACCAACAGCTCGAATCCGTTCTGCATCGGAATCACCTGGCACACAAAAACCGTATAGCCAAGAGGAGGAGTGCCGCTGGGCGCCGACCAGCTCAGCGTCGCGACGGTGTTGTTCTCGCTCGTCGTGGTGAACAGGTCAGAGCTGTTAATGGTTGGATTCACGACCGGTCCGGTCAGCGGAGCCAGAGTCGGATTCAAGGGATCAACCGCCAATCCGTAGTTGAGGGCAAAGGGAAAATTCTCGGAACCAACCTGAAAGGGCACGATGACCGACTGGCAGAAAACCAGCTCTCGCGTCCAGTCGGAGGGAAAAGGGTCGCCATATTGGAGCGTGCCAAAATTCTGGTCCGTGAGAATGGGCGGTTCGACGGCGGTTGAAAGGAAGAATGGCGTACCCAAACACGGATTCCCTGGAAAAGGGGATCCGCTCGACGAGTTCGGCTGAACCAGGTAAATGTTCGAACCGAAATCCGGGGCGAATAAACCCGATTTTGCATTCACGCCGATCACATAGGGTTCTGGGGCAATGGACAGCCAGGAACCCGTCGGCGTCACCTCCCCTGGCGCCACATTCTGAAATAGCTGCGTCCACTGCGAACCGGGGATGCTCAAGTTGACCGAAGCCGGAGGGCTGGCCACAAGCGTTCCGTTGACCGGGTTCGTCGTCCCATTGGTGAACGCCAAGTTCGACAAAGTGAGCTCGGGCCCGAGAACCAGGTTGTTGAGCGTGCCCAGTGAAACGGGCTCGTACTGCATCAGAAATGCCGTATTCACGGTCGTCCAATCGATTTTGCTGCTGAGGCTGGCCGACGCAGAAAGAGTGGTCGCACCCGCTTGCGGAGTGAGATCGATCGGCGGAATGGGCGCATTATTCGTTGTGAAACTCACGACACCCGGCGGCAAAGATGGATTCAATCCGCTCAGCGTGAAATCGAACGTTATATCCTCAGCAGTGCCGAGTACGCCGGTCGAAGCGCCGGCTGTATCGCGGCCAAGATCGAAGGTGCTGCTATTGGTCCAGAAGCCCGTCGGCGGAAGCGTGAGGCCGGGCGGGCTACCCTCGATGAGCCAATAGTATCCGCCAGGTACCTGCGCAATGTTGTAGACTCCGGCCGAAACCAAAGTGCCGGAAATAAGTTCGAGAGAGCCGTCCGGCTGTGGAACCAACGCCGATGGAATTAAGTCTTGCGGGCCGGGGAGCTGCACAGGACCTGTTGGCGTCCAATTGGTATCGACCCAATTGACCGTCACCGTGCCCGTAGGAGTGACTGTCCACGACTGCGTTGTGCTGCCTCCGGAAGAAGTTGTGGCCTTGACCGTGAAGCTGTTGGGGACTCGCGATTCCGCCGCGGTCGGCGTCCAATTGATGGTGTTGCTAGTTAAGGTCGCGCCCCCCGGCTCCGCGACCAGCATAAAAGCCACCGTTCCGCCTGAAGGGTCCGTCGCCGCCAGTTGGTAGATGTAACTCACGCCCTGCGAAGCTGCGGTAACCGGCGTACTCGTGAAGATCGGGTTTTGCGGGGTTGAATGCGAACCGCTTCCGCACGCGGCCAGATAACTCAAAGACGCTGCTATTGCAAAAAGGATTCGTGCGCGCATTTTTCGACTCCTCGACCCGGGAGAGTTCGAGTCGCATCTTCACAGGCCGTTTCCCACTCTTCACGTTAGGGTGGGATTCCACGGCAGAGCAAAGCTTTGGGAAGCTGTTTAACACCCTTGGGTAACGGTCCTACTTCACCCGCGCCAGCGTGAACACTTCCTTCATTTCTTTGCCATGATCGAGGAAGATCCATTCTTCAACGTGATGATCGGTATCAGGTTCGGTGAAGGTTACGTGCTGCATGTGTCCGTCGCCCGGACCGATGTTGGTGCCGTCAAAGAATTCGAAGCTGACCGATTTCGCGTCCGACGAGATGACCTTCATGCGCGGCTGATTTCCGGCTCCGCAATAGTGGGTCATCAGAAGGCGTTCGTCATCCATATGAAACATAGTGATCATGTTTTCCGGACCGTGCCCATGAATCTCGCTCATCAGCGCCGAGCCGCCGGAGGTGATGCGAAAGCTCACTTGAACAGGCTGCCCCTGATTGTTCTTCCCGGCCCAGTTCCCTTCCATTCCCTTCAGCAGGTCGAAGGACTTGTGAGCATCCGACTGGGCCACAACCAAGCTGGCGGAGAGGACAATAATCATGGTTGCGGCAATGGCGGCGATTTTGCGAACGAGCTTCATAGATTCCTCCCTGGATTTAGTAAGGACCTTACATAAGACCTTTACACGTTAAGTCGCGTCAAGAGGAAAATTTGGATTTACGCCGCCCAGCTTCTCGCTCAAGTGAGCGGCAATCAGCTTGCCGTGGAAACGGCCATTCTCAATAAATATTTCATTCGTCCGCGAGCCCGCGACAATCACTCCAGCGACGTAAATTCCCGGAACGTTCGATTCCAGGTTTTCCGGATCGCAGACCGGACGAAGCTGCTCCGTAGCCAGTTCGATGCCCACGCTGCGGAGAAAATCGTAGTCGGGATGGTACCCGGTGAGCGCGAATACAAAGTCGTTTTTCAGGCGAAGCGTGCCAGATGGAGTCCGCAGCACAACGCAATCGGCGTCGATCTCCTGCACCGTGCTGTTGAAGTGCGCGGTGATTTCACCCGCCTTGATACGGTTCTCGATGTCGGGACGCACCCAATACTTCACGTGTGGATGCATCTGAGATCCGCGATGGACAAGCGTGACGCGCGCCCCATGCCGCCACAAATCCAAAGCCGCTTCAGCCGCCGAATTCTTGCCCCCGATCACCACTACGTCGGAGTCGAAATAAGGATGCGGCTCGCGATAGTAATGAAAAACCTTGTCCAGGTCTTCGCCCGGAATATCGATTTCGTTGGCAAGATCGTAGTAGCCGGTCGCAAGCACGATCTTGCGCGCACGGTAATCGTGAATCGCGTCGTGCCGGTTGGTTGTGGCCACGCGAAAGTCCCCGTCCTCACCCGTAATAGTCTTCACCCATTCGTATTGCCGGATGTTCAAGTGAAAGTGCTCAGCGACGCGGCGATAATATTCCAGGGCTTCGAGCCGGGTGGGCTTCGCCAGCGATGTGGTGAAAGGAATATCGCCAATCTCCAGCAACTCCGGAGTAGTAAAAAACACCATGTTGTTCGGATAGTGATAGATGGAATTAACCAGGCATCCCTTGTCGATGATGAGGGCCTTGAACCCAGCCTTCTGCGCCTCGATAGCGCACGCCATGCCAGTAGGGCCAGCGCCCACCACCAGCACGTCCGCCGCGGAGTCCGCCTGCTCCTCGGCCTGAGTGCGAGGCAGAGATTCCGGAATCTGTTCGACCTGCGAGAGTGTCGGAGTCTTCATCGTAGGGGTGGGAAAACGACAATTCTAGCACTGCGGAGTAAGAGTCGAGCCCGGCTGCTTCCCTACTTCTTCACGCAGACGGCAACCCCATCGCGGATGGGCAGAATGGTCGTAAACAGATCCTTCGATTCACAGATCAGCTTATTGAATTCAAGGATGGCCTTGGTTTGGGCGTCGGGCTCGGGCTTGCCGACCTTGCCGCTCCATAGAACGTTGTCCGTGATAAAAAGGCCTCTGCTTTTGAGACGCGGGAGCGCTAGACGAAAAACGCGCGGGTAGTCGATCTTATCAACGTCGTTAAATATGATGTCGTATTGCTCTTTCTCCTCTGAAAGAAACTCGAGCGCGTCGCCCACGCGAACCGTGATGCGCTGGTTGACGCCGGCCCGATCAAAATAGCGGCGGGCTTTTTCGGCGCGTTTGGGATCGCCGTCGGTGTAAATCACGCGTCCGCCGTCGCCCACCGCGCGCGCCCACCAGATGGTCGAATACCCGATGGCCGAACCCATTTCGAAGATCTTCTTAGCGCCGCTAATGGCTGCCAGTTGATAAAGTACCCGAGCAACGGCGGGACCTACGATCGCCACATTGTTCTTGCTGGCCTCGAGTTCCATCTCGGCGAGAACCTCGTCGCGCGCCGGCAACATTGCGTAGAGGTAGTCCTCGACTTCAGGAACTGTAATGCCTCCCATGCGCCAGTCAGGCTTTGCGGGTTGATCGTTCATATTCACGTTTACGAAATCGTTTGCCCCGGTTTCATCTCCAACACTTTCACGTCCGGCACGAGTTTCTGCAACGCGGCGGGCGTTCCCGTCAGTTGCGGAAATGTGCCGAAGTGCATGGGGATGACAGTTTCGGGTTGCAGCAGCTTGCAGGCATAGGCAGCCTCGCGCGGCGACATGGTGAAATGGTCGCCAATGGGCAGCATACAAATCTTCGGAGCGTAGAGGTCGCGGATGATGGCCATATCGCTAAAGACGTTCGTATCGCCCGCATGATAAAGCTTGACTCCGTTCGAGAACTCCAGCACGTAGCCGCAAGCTTCGCCGCCGTAGATGATCTGGTCGCCATCCTGAATGCCGCAGGAATGCACCGCATGCACCATGGTGACCTTTACGCCGGTGACGGTTTGCGTGCCGCCCTTGTTCATGGGTGATATTTGTTTCACGCCCTTCTTCTGCAGCCACAAGCAAAGCTCGTAGATGCCCACCGCGACCGGATTCAATTTCTTGCCCACATCCACCGCGTCCCCGATGTGATCGCCGTGCCCGTGCGTGCAGAGCAGCACGTCGGCCTTCTTCACGTTCTTCTCACTCTCCGGGCACATAGGATTACCGGCGATCCACGGATCGATGATGAGGGTCTTCCCTTCCGGCGTCTGGACGCGAAAAGTAGCGTGGCCAAGCCATGTGAGTTGGGTTCCTTTAAGATTCACTGGACACTCCTGGGTTCAACGTGCGAACTAGAACTGGTCTCACAAATGGTTTGGGCAGGGCACGGCTTCAGCCGTTCCGTTCAGGACCGATAAAAATGCGGGCTTTAGTCCCTGAGGGCCGGACAGCCCGCTCGTGTAACCATGTTATGAGACCAGTTCTCTAGCATTTTAGCGACGTGAGCAGAGGCGCGCAACGAGCCAGCACGGTTTCCACCGCGGTTCACTGCGCTGATGCTTTCATGAACCACTTGTCGAACCACTCCAGGCTCCGCAAGGTATAGTCGTGAGCGTCGGCGGCCTTTACAAACACGTGTCCTTCGTTCGGATAGACGACCAGTCTCGTGGGCACCCTCATGGTATTGAGTGCGTGCCACCATTCCACGGATTGTTCCATTGGAACCTCCCCATCGCGGTCGCCGACCAGGATTAGAGTCGGCGTCTTAACCGCTCTGACGAAATGCATGGGGTCACTCTTCGCATACACTGCGGGATCGTCGTAGACCGACGCTCCAAAAAACGGAATCATCCACTCGTCAATATCGTTCAGCCCGTAGTAACTGAGCCAGTCGGAGAGTCCGGCGCCCGCGACCGCCGCGGCAAAACGCTGCGTCTGCGTCTCGGTCCACATGGTCATATATCCGCCGTAGCTGTGCCCGCGAATACCAATTCGCCTGGCATCGATCGGGTATTCACTGGAGACGGCATCGATACCGGCCATGATGTCGCGATAGTCGCCCCCACCGAAATCCTTGACGTTGGCTTGAGTAAAAGCCTCGCCCTGTCCGTAGCTGCCACGCGGGTTAGGGCAGAGAACGAAGTAGCCCATCGCCGATGCAGCCCCAGTGAAGCGCTCATCCCAGTGAGAGGTGCACACCGCGGACGGTCCGCCGTGCACGCTGACTACGAGCGGATATGTCTTGCCGGACGCGAAGTCCTTCGGAAGCATAAGCCAGCCTTGGACGCGCGTTGTTCCGTTCCGCCAACTAATATTGCGCATTGCGCCCCATGCGGGCTCGATGCCGCTGTTGAGGTGGGTGATCTGCTTCCAGTGGCCAATGGGTCCGGCCCAAACTTCGGGAGGCGTTGCGGCCGCTTGGCGTACAACCGCAGTCACCGCACCGTCGCGTGAGAGCGACCCGCCAGGTCCCCATCCTTCTGAGCTTGCAGCCGCTGCTTCTTCGCCCGTCCACAGAGTCTGCGCCTCGCCCCCGGTGACGTTCACGCTGCCGAAACCAGAATTTCCGTCGACGTTTTCGGAAAAAAGGATGCGGTCGGGCGAGACCCACGCGAGTGAAGAAGCCGATGCCTTAAGGTTCGGACTGATATTTCGAGCAGTACCGCCGTTGATCGGAACGACGACGATATCGCCCCCAGTGACGCCCGCGTCGCTCATCAGGCCTTCGATGATGGCGACATTCTTGCCGTCCGGTGAAACGTGCGGATCTTCCATCTGCCACCTGGGCGCATAGATTTCATGCATTTCGCCCTCATGCATTTCGCCGCCGTGCGCGTCGATGCGATACAGCCGCGCCACCCACCAATTTGCGTCGCCCGAGCCGTGCGCCGCCGTGGCCACCCACGCCGCTCCGTCGGGGGTCCAGTCGTATTCGTAAATGTGGACGTCGGCGGGCGTGACCTGCACCAGCTTGTTCGTGCTCAGGTTGATGGTAGCGATACGCTCCTCGTAGATTTGCTCGTCAATGACGCCCGCCAGCGGCGTCATGGGCTGCAACGGCCCAGCCATTCGCGGAAGTCCCTCAATAAAGAGGATGGCCAGGCTCGCTCCGTCGGGAGAAAAACGAGGCGTTTGCGCATAGCCCTTTAACTCCGCCCGTTTTTTCGGCGCACCGCCATCGACGGCCAGCGTCCAGACTTGAGCGATGGGAATGCCACCCGGCAAGTCCGCCAGCAATGCGAGCTGTTTGCTATCCGCCGACCATGTGACCTCGCGCACCGGAGCTTTACTCTCCAGAGAGATCGCGCGGCGCGAATCGCCGCGAACAGAGGTGAGGTTGAGTTCTCCGTCAACGATGTAGGCCACCTGAGTTCCATCGGGAGAGATGGCGGCCTGGTCGATCTTTTTCGCGTGCGGCATGGAGGAGAGCACGGCTGCCGAACGCGACGGAGGCTCCTGAGATTGCGCCACAAGCGGAACAAGGAAAGACAAGGCGGCGAAGAGCAGCGCAGCACAATACAAGTGAGACTTGACCCCTGATTTCATGGTCGCTGAGTATATCCGATTTAACCATTCCGGTTGTGCCCAAACTCGTGTATAAGATGGTGCTCAATGTCTGAACTCAAATCGTCTGAACTCAAAGTGTTGCTCTCACGCGAAGCCATTGCCCAGCGGGTCGCCGAACTCGGCAAGGAGATTGCGCGCGATTTTGACGGCCAATCGATTATCCTGGTCGGCGTTCTGAAAGGCGCAGCCATCTTTCTGAGCGATCTTGCTCGCCAGATTCCACTCGACGCTACCTTCGACTTTATCGGGGTTTCGAGTTACGGAAACCGCCCCACGGTCAAAGAAGATCCGGCCGGGCACGCGGCGTGGGACTCGCTGGGCGAAGTCCGTTTGACCAAAGACATGGATAGTTCGATGACAGACCGGAATGTAATTCTGGTCGAAGACATCCTCGATACCGGGCTGACGCTGAACTACATTTCGAAGCTGGTACTGGCGCATCGGCCGCGGTCGCTGCGCATTGCGGCTTTACTGGACAAGCCCTCCCGCCGCAAACAGCCCATCCAGGCGCACTACATAGGCTTTACGATTCCCGATGCGTACGTAGTCGGCTACGGCCTGGATTATGCGGAACGCTACCGTAACCTACCGGATATCTGCGTGCTGGAGAATTTGTAATTGGCAATTTGTAATTTGCAATTGTAAAACCCGCGTCTTCAAGTTCTTAAATTACCGATTTCAAATTACCAATCACAAATGATGCGGCTGCTAAAATGAAGCTTGTGAAAACGACCGCCTCGCAAATTAAGCGTCCTTCCGAGGTGGAACCCCTTCTGCTGGAAGTGGCCGACGTGGTAAATACCACGCTCGACCTGGAGACAACGCTGCGGCGCGTGGCGGAACTGGTACGCAAAGTTATCGACTACGAGATTTTTGCGATCCTGTTGCTCAACGAGCAGCGTCAGGAATTGTACGTCCGCTTCCATGTGGGGTATCCACGGGAAGTCGCTGACCGCGTGCGCGTGAAAGTGGGCCAGGGCGTTACCGGACGTGCCGCCGAGACCCGTCAAGCAGTACTGGTCGCCGATGCGACTCAGGAGGATTTTTACATCGAGGCCTTGCCCAATGTTCACTCGGAACTGGCGATCCCGCTGATCGTCAAGAACCGGGTGATTGGCGTGATCGACCTTGAGGCGCGCGAAAAGGGTTACTTCACAGAAGAGCACAAACGCCTGCTGACGCTGATCGCATCGCGCATGGCGGTGGGCATCGAGAACGCGCGGCTGCACACGCGCATCACGCGCCAGGCCCGCACGCTGCTTCTGCTGAACGAGATTGCCCGCGAACTTACGTCGATTCTGAACCTGGACGAATTGCTCAAGCGTATTGCCGAGTTGCTCAATCGGCTGATCGACTATCAGATGTTCAGCATTCTGCTGGTGGATCCGACGGGAGCGAAACTGCAGCACCGCTTCTCGCAGCGTTTCGAGGAAAGACTGCATCTGAAGCATGACATCCCAATGGGCCGCGGCGTCGTGGGATACGCCGCGCAGGCCAAGGAAGCGGTCTTGGTGCCCGACGTTGCCAAGAGCGACCGCTACATTGCCACCAATCCGGAGACGCGCTCGGAACTGGCGGTTCCGCTGATCTACCAGGAGAAAGTAATCGGAGTCCTCGACCTGGAGCACACGCGCCGCGGCTACTTCACCGAGGATCACAAGCGGACTCTGACCACGCTCGCGGCGCAGCTGGCCATCGCGATTGAAAACGCGCGCCTGTATGAGGAGATTGCCCGGCAAGAGCAGCGGCTGGAGCGTGATCTGGCGCTGGCGCGCGAATTGCAGTTTCGCTTGCTGCCCCATTCGCGTCCGAAGATGCAGCATCTCGAAGTCGAGGCTAAGTTTGTCCCCGCCCGCGCCATTGGCGGCGATCTCTATGATTTCGTCCCTTATTCGTTGTCGCGCCTGGGGATCGCGATTGGAGACGTAAGCGGCAAAGGCGCGCCCGCTGCCATTTATGCCGCGCTGGTCAGCGGCATTCTGCGTTCCCATGCGCCCATTGAACCGGGCCCCGCGGAGATGCTTTCGGCCGTGAATCTGTCCTTGGCGGAGCGCAGGATTGCGGCCCAGTTTGTGTCCATCATCTATGCCGTCTGGGACGATGACCGGCGAACGCTGCTGGTCGCGAATTCGGGTTTGCCAAAGCCCATCTATTGCCATGACGGCAAAATTGAGTTTGTCGAAGTGACCGGCCTGCCGCTCGGATTGTTCGACGAAGCCGAGTTTGACGAACTGAGTTTCAAGGCCAAGCCGGGAGACCTGTTTGTGTTCTTCAGCGACGGCATTCTCGACGCGCGCAACCGGCACGGTCAATCTTTTGGACCCGAGCGAGTGGAAGCCATCGTCGCCGGATGCACCGCTAAGTCGGCAGATTGCGTCGTAAACGAAATCTTCAAGGCCGTGACCGAGCATGCCGCCGGTGTCGATACATTTGACGACCAGACAGTGGTCGCCATCAAAGTGAAAGCCGGTCAGTCTTTAGGCAAGCGCAAGTGAAGCGCACGTGCGAATCGCAAGCGTTACGCCCGCCCGCGTTTGGGTATCACGGCGCGACTTCGGCGCTGCACGCCGCCGAACTCTACTGCGAGGCCGTGGCTCTGGCGGACTTGGCCGCGCTCCACGGAACTCCGCTGTACGTCTATTCCGCGGCCATGATCCGCGCACGCGTGCAGGCATTCGCTCGCGCCTTTCATTCCATTCCTCACACGCTGTGCTATTCGGTTAAGGCCAATTCGACGCTCGGAATTCTGCGCCTGCTGGCTGACGAGGGAGTCGGCTTCGACGTGGTTTCTGGCGGAGAATTGCAACGAGTTCTCCGCGTAAGCCGGAAGGCAAAGCTAACGCTCAAGCCCAAGGTTGTGTTTTCCGGAGTGGGCAAGACTGCAGCTGAGATGGAACTCGCCCTCCGCTCGGGGATATTGCTATTCAACGTTGAAAGCGCTTCGGAATTGACTTTGCTCTCCGCAACCGCGACACGATTGAAGAAACAAGCGGCGGTGGCGGTGCGCGTAAACCCCGACGTCTCGGCGAAAACTCACCCCTATATCTCGACCGGCCTGCATCAGCACAAGTTTGGCGTGCCCATCCCCGAGGCACGGACGCTCTATGCGCTGGCGGCGAAGCAACCTTATCTGAAAGTGGCGGGTGTAAGTGTCCACATCGGATCGCAGATCACCGATGTGGGCACTTTTCAAGAGGCGCTCGAACGCGTCGCTGAAATGGTGCGCGCACTGCGCGACCAGGGACACGACATCCGCTACATCGACGCCGGCGGTGGCTTGGGAATTTCCTACGAGGGAACGCAGGGGAGTTTTGAGAAACAGATTTCAGCATACGCGAGAGCAGTACTTGGTCCGTTGCGCGGGTTGAAGCTGCACTTGCTGCTCGAGCCGGGCCGTTCGATTGTGGGACCGGCGGGAGCTTTGCTGACGCGCGTCCTCTACCGGAAGATGAATAATCACAAGAGTTTTTTGATTGTCGATGCGGCGATGAACGATCTGCTGCGTCCTTCCCTCTATGGCGCTTATCACGAGATTGTTCCCTTGTGTCGGGCGACGAGCCGCGGGTTACGGAAAACCGAGATCACCGATGTAGTGGGCCCCATCTGCGAGACTGGCGACTTCTTTGCGCGCGACAGAAAGCTTCCACGGGTTAACGAGCGCGACCTGATAGCCATTCTGGACGTGGGCGCCTACGGATCCGTTCTGGGATCGAACTACAACACGCGCGGGCGTGCGGCAGAGGTGCTGGTGGATGGGGCGCTAGCGAGAGTGATCCGAAGACGAGAGAACCTCCGGGACCAGATGCGGATGGAGAAGTGTTAGCGGAGAGCCGGGCACCCCGCCCGGCTGGACGAGCGACGGCACCCGCCACTCCACAAGCGACTATAGTTACAGCGACTCCAGAAAATTCGTCACTGCCCGCAGTACTGGCTCGGGCTGCTGGATGAACAGCGCGTGTCCCAGGTTGCGAAACTTCACATGCGCGTGATGCGGCAATAGCCGCGTCGCGAGCGCAACATCCGCGTCGGACATCAAACCGCCTAATTCCGGAGTGCCTTGTAAAAGCAGCGTTGGACAAGCAATTCCGCGCAGCACCGTCTCGCCGTCCCAGCCTTCGAGCGAAGATCCATCGAGCGTCATCTCGTACGCGTCAGGGTCGGCCTGCTGCACGCAGCGCGCCCACGACAGCAGATAGGCCTCATCGTTTCCCGGAAGTTCGCGGATCATAACCGATTCATCGGTGCCCGGAACCGGCAGCACAATTCTGCCTATGCCGTCCGCAATCCGCTCGACTGAGCCGCCCGTGCGCGTCAGATCGCGCAATCCCGAGAACAGCGCGCGGTACATCGGATTATGAAGCATCGGGCTGCGAAGCTGCCCGGCAACGATCATGTTGTCGCCAAGAACTAGGGCCCGCACCAGTTCCGGATGATGACACGCGACCCACATGCCCAGCATGCCGCCGAGCGAATGTCCGAAAAGAACTGCAGGAGCGCAAACGCGCTCCCGCAGCAGGCAAGCGATGTCCTCGGAATACTGCGGACCGTGGTATCCGCGAGCCACACGCGCAGACTTGCCATGACCGCGGAGATCAGGCGCGAAGATATGCCAACGCAGGCTCAGCGCCGGAATCACCGGCAGAAAAACCTGCCAGCGCCGGCCGAGGCCATGCAACAGCACGAGCGGCGGCCCATTGGGAGGACCTTCGGCATAATTCAAGCGCACGCCCAATTGAACGCCCGTTTGACCTTCGCCGGTCTCGAAGGTGCGCTCGACCAGGCCCGGATGATTCTCGCTCGCGATACTCATCGTCTCTCACTGGCTCTAGCGCTCTCCCCAATTCAGCTTGGTGGCGAGCACTTCGAAAAATGTTTTCTGAAAACGTAATAGTCTGGCCGGATGCTCCGCCTTAACGCAGCGCACGATATCGCCGTCTCGCGCGGGCAGGCCGACCTGTCCATCGAAGCTTAGATAGGCTTCCTCTTTCCCGGTCTTGACATGCATTTCGATCTCGACCGTATCGCGCACCACCACCGGCCGGTGCGTCAATCCATGGGGCGAGACAGGCGTAATGACGAACGCATCCACGTCCGGGTTCAGAATCGGCCCTCCCGCTCCGAGAGAATACGCGGTTGAACCGGTCGGCGTGGCGATAATCAACGCATCGGCCCGGTAGCTGGACACGAACTCCCTGTTCACGAAAAGCTCGAAGTGATTCAAGCGCGCGATGGCGCTCTTGCTCACCACCACTTCGTTTAGAGCCGCATGCGTGGCCAGCGTCTTTCCGCCTCGGATCAGCGAGCCCCTCAGCATCGACCGGCTGTCCACGATGTAGCGCTCTTTCTCAATCGCCTCCAGCGCGGGATAGAGATCGGACAGTGCAAGTTCGGTCAAGAATCCAAGCGTGCCGAGGTTAACTCCCAGGATGAGCGTCCCGGCTTTCGCAACTGCGCGCGTTGCCGACAGCAGCGTTCCGTCGCCGCCGAGCACCAGTGCCACATCCGGGGATCGAGTGGCTAACTCCCGTCGCGGCATCACGTCGGACCCGGAGAAATAGGCGGCGCTTTCCTCGTCCATCACCACCGCGTAGTTGCGCTGCTGCAGCCATTTTTCGAGCGGTGGCAGCACTTCTCTCAACTCGGGACGGTCCGGCTTCGAAACGATGGCAACGGTCTTCTGGCGAGTTGGGCTCTTGGGAGACTTGGACATTTCTTCGCGTATCTCTTCCGACTCTTCTTCCGATGTCGGAATTCCGATTGTACAGAATCACTCGATGGCAGGCGGCGAAAACTCTGCGTGGAGTAGAAATTCACGATTGCCTTCGCCGCCGAGAATTGGAGACTCGATCCATTCCGCGCGCCTGCACCCCAGTTCCGCGAGCGCCGCTTCAACCCTGGTCACAGCCGCGCGCTGTGCCGATTCGTCGCGCACGATTCCGCCTTTACCCACCAGTTCCCTGCCCGCCTCGAACTGCGGTTTCACCAGCACCACAATCTGGCGAATCTGGTTGGGAGTCGAACTGGCGCAAGACCTGTCGCAAGACGAGCGAATCACCGCCGGCAGCACCAGCGTGGCGGAGATGAAGGAGACGTCCATGGCAATGAAGTCAATCGGCTCGCCAATGTCGCCGGGCTCGAGGTAGCGGGCGTTGGTTTTCTCCAGAAGCCGAATGCGCGGATCGTTGCGCAATGCGAAATCCATCTGACCATACCCGGTGTCCACGGCAATCACCTTGACGGCGCCGTGCTGCAGCATGCAGTCGCTGAAGCCTCCAGTAGAGGCGCCGACGTCCAAACAGACTCTGCCACGGAGATCGATTCGCCAGTGCTCGAGCGCCTTCTCCAACTTGAGCCCGCCCCGGCTGACGTAGCGCAGATCCTCGCCCAACAGGCGCAAAACCGACGTTGAGCCCGAGTCAATCAATGCGCCCGCCTTCTCGATCTTCTGTTCGTTGACCAGAACCTTTCCCGCCAGGATCAGGGCCTGCGCCCGTTCACGCGACGGCGTCAGCCCTCGATCCACCAGCAACTTGTCGAGACGTATTTTCACCAAGGGCAACTCTTCGCGGAGAGGCAATACAGCAAGCACCCGATGCAGTGCAGAATGTTGAACACGTTGGGTTAACAGAAGGTTACAAGAATAAGCGCCCGCTTTTCCACAAACTTTTCCTCAGCGGTGTTGAAAAGTTCGGCAGCAGTATCGGCGATTCGGCAGGAGCATGACTCATCGGGCCCTCTTGATCATCGGGGGATCGGGTAATCGAAATTCAAAGACAAAGCAATTTTGCTGATCAGATGAGTCGATGGCCCCATCACCAGATTCTCCATCGCTGCGGACAGCTTAGCCGGCAACTTCTTCCAAAAGCTTCTGGTCGATATCGAAGTTGGCATGCACGTTCTGCACATCGTCGTGATCTTCGAGCGCTTCCATCAGGCGGATCATTTGCGCCGCCTGTTGTCCTTCCAGCTTAATGTAGGTATCCGGAACCATGCTCACGCTTGAGGAGATCGGGGTAATGCCGGCCTTTTTCACAGCATCCAACACGGTTTCGTAGGCGGAAGTATCGGTCAGAATTTCCCAGTTCTCGCCTTCATCCTTTAGATCCTCACCGCCCGCCTCCAGAATGATGTTCATCAGGTCGTCTTCCTTGGCCGCGGATTTCGGAATGATGATGTCCCCCTTCTTATGGAACATATACGCAACCGCGCCCGCTGCGGCCATGTTGCCATTGTTCTTCCCGAACACGTGGCGGATTTCGCTGACCGTGCGATTGCGGTTGTCGGTAGAAATCTCTGCCAGCAATGCCACGCCGCCCGGGCCGTATCCCTCAAGCACAAATTCTTCGTAAGTCAAGCCCGGCAGTTCTCCAGTGCCCCGCTGAATGGCGCGCTTGATGTTGTCGGCCGGCATGTTCTCGGACTTCGCCGCCAGGATCGCCGTGCGCAGCCGAGGGTTCATGTCGGGATCGCCGCCCGACTTGGCCGCCATCGCGATTTCCTTGATGAGACGGGTGAAGATCTTGCCGCGCTTGGCATCAAGCGCGCCCTTCTTGTGCTTAATG
>Ga0181536_10000450_pt1 | contig 49459 bp, 37 predicted proteins | sample PEATcosm2014_Bin_41_FD_121105 | JGI IMG/M metagenome (GOLD analysis project Ga0181536, IMG submission 121105) | Peatland microbial communities from MTU Mesocosm Facility, Houghton, MI, USA - PEATcosm2014_Bin17_60_metaG | ecosystem: Environmental > Terrestrial > Soil > Wetlands > Peat | place...
AGCCTTGAAGGCCGCACTGTGTCGTTTCCGTTTTGCTTTCATAAGTCTGCTCTTTCTTATCTACAGCAAACCGGCAAAAATCGAGCTTAACCAGTGGTCTAATTTTAGGGGTCCACCTCACCTGAGCCATATCTTTCGTCAAATAAAACATCCAGTAATCGTCATAAACCTCCTCGCCCAAAGCCGCAAATGGCCCCGCCCCATTGACAAGCTGGTTGACTTCCACCACAGACCCAATGTTTTTAGTGTTGCCGCTGCCAGGCCGAGTCGTTGCAATCCGATATTTCGGCTGCGCGAAAAAACGAAAATCTTTGACGACGGACGGGATTTTCGGAAGATCGTCAAAGGTGAATTGTTTGCGTTCGTCGGCAACATCGTCACATTTCGAATAGATAACACCCAAAACGAAGTGTCCCGCATATTGTCCATATGGGTAAAGGGTGTTCTTGTTGCTGTCTCGCTTCCTAAAATAGCCGGTGAACGCACCGAGGGTCATACCGTTCACTTCGGTGTCACCTGTCCGATATGTGCTTTTAATATCCACTGCGAATTTCCGGCCTGTTCCTTCGTGAATAAATGTAAGATCGGGATAAAAATTCTGCTGTGGGCATAACTCAATTTTGAGTCCGTGCGTCTTTCCAAATTCAACGAACATCGGGAAAAGGAGCAGTTCGAGCACTTTTGAAACTATTTTCGTGTCCACGGAAATGGTGTAAATGCGGCGGTAAACGTCGATGAATCCTTTGATAATCCATTCGCCTTCGTTTGTGGCAACGGCCTTCGCAAACGATTCTGCGCGGGCTTGGAGCTTCCGTAAGAATTGTTCGCTTGTCATATTTAAGTCTTTAGTGCTTCCGAAAAATCCAGCGATTCATCGCTGTTGGAATCAACAACTACCTCTTTTTCAGCGCGTTTGAAAGCGAATAGTTTTCTCTGGATTGGCGAGGTGCCGCCGACCCCGATAAATGCAGCGGCGTGGAACCGGCTTGAATTGGCGAAGCCAGGCCCTTCCCCAGCCGATGTGTCGGTGGAAGGTGCTTCCGGTTGGCGGCGGCTTCCCCCGCTGAACTGGGCGCACGGAGCCAAAGCATGATCGGCTTTGAGAATCACGCAAACAACGCTTGGCTAATGAGGCGGGCGAGGTTATCATTTTTCAGGCAATGGAGTTGGCCTCCCGCGGACGATTTCCGAGGGAAACGCCGGCAGGCTGATAATTCCTGCCAGAGTCAAATGAATTGTCGTGGCAGTGAGCCATAAAAACGCACCATGAACAAACCTGACCAACTGGAAGAACTCTTTCGGCTGCAAAAGGAGTTGAACAAACGAATCGGCGTGGACACTGACCGGATGACGGAGGCCGAGCGTCAGCAATGGCTGCTGCAATACTGCCGGGCGATGGGCCAGGAGGTTGCCGAATTGACCGACTGCGCCCCGTGGAAATGGTGGGCCAAGTATCAGACCTTCGACCGCCAGAACGCCCGCGTCGAAGTCGTGGACCTGCTCCATTTTCTGATTTCCGCGGCGCAGGTGCTGGAAATGAGCGCCGCCGACCTGTTTGAAACTTACACCAAAAAGCATCAGGTCAACCTCAACCGCCAGGACTCCGGCTACACCGTCAAGGACGAAAGCGACAACCGGCATATTTGATCATTGAGCCTTGCCGGCAATTGCGTTATCACGGGGCCGTGACAGCCGCCATTATCGTTGCCGCGGGAAGCAGTTCCCGCATGGGAGCTGGGACCGACAAGCTCTTCCTGCCCCTGGCGGGACGGCCCCTGGTGGCGCACACCTGGCAGCTTTTTGATTCGGCCGCCTCCATCGCGGAAATCATTCTGGTGGTGCGGGATGGCAGCCGGAGCGCCTTCTCTGAATTGGCGGCGCAATGCGGCTTTCGCAAGTCTTTCCGCATGGTTTCCGGCGGCAGGGAGCGCCAGGATTCGGTCTGGAATGGTTTGGAGAAGCTGCCGCCCGGCACGGAGATTGTGGCCATTCAGGACGCCGCGCGCCCCTGCACGACAGAGGCGTTGCTCGAGGCGACGATTGCCGCCGCCCGGCAGGAGGGCGCCGCGGTCGCCGCCCAGCCCGTCTCCGACACGATTAAACAGTCCGAGGACGGCCAGTTCATTTCCCGGCATTTGGACCGGTCGCGTCTTTGGGCTGTGCAAACTCCGCAGACCTTTCGGGTAGAGGTGATCCGGCGCGCGCTGGCGCAAGTGCGGGAGAAAGGGCTGCAAGTCACGGACGACACGGCGGCCTGCGAGTGGATCGGGCAGCGGGTGAAGCTGGTTTGCGGGGCGGAGCCAAATCCCAAAGTGACGCGTGCCGAAGATGTGCCTTACGTGGAGATGCTGCTCAGAAAACAGAAAGCTGAAAGCTGAAATGGGCGCAATTGACCCCGCCGATTGTAATCTCAAGTTGCTTATTTGCAATCACTTACAAATACTGAGTGACATCCCCCAAAAAAATGGGTTCGTTTTGCAATAACAGTGTCCATGCCGCAACCAAAGAAATTGAACCTCCGATTTCTCCGATTTCTCCGTTTTTTCAGATTTGAGAAAATGCGGCTGGCTTGTGGGACACGGGGGATGGTATGGTGTGGGCATGCCGCATCGCCCAAACTTGGGGAAGAATGAGGGGACGCTTTTGGGCTGGTTGTTGCGGAGGTATCCGGAGACGCCCAGGAGCCGGGCCAAGCAGTGGATTTTGGCCGGGCGGGTGAGTGTCGGGGGCGTGGTGGCGCGCAAGCCGCATGAGATACTTGGGGACCCGGGGGAGGCGCTGGAATTGCGGGATCGCCATGCCAGGACGCTGGACTGCGGGACGGGGTGGCAGATTCATCCAAGGGTTTGCTTGCTGTATCTGGATTCGGCGCTGGGGATTGTCAACAAGGGGCCGGGCCTGATTTCCGTGCCGGCGGAGAATTGCGATCTATCAGCCCTGAGCATTCTGGCGGATTTCTTGGCGGGCAAACTCAAGGCGCGGGAACGTGGGGTGGCGGGGAAATCGCTGCCGCCGGCTTACCGGCGGCTGCAACCGTTGCCGGTGCATCGGCTGGATCAATACACCAGCGGGGTTTTTTGCATGGCGATGAATCCGGCGGCGCGCGGCCATTTGATCGAGCAGTTGAAGGCGCACATGATGGAGCGGGAATATGTGGCTTACGTGGAAGGACGGCCGGCCACGCCGCGCGGGGCGTGGCGGCAATGGCTTGCCTTGAGCAAGGATGGGTTGCGGCAGCAGGTGCTCAGTCCGGCGCAAGCAAGAGCGGCGGGGGCGGAGGCGCGGGAGGCGATTACGCATTATGAGGTGGTGGAGGAGTTTGCGCTGGCTGGCGGGAATGGAATGATTTCCAAATTGCGGCTGCGGCTGGAAACCGGGCGGAAGCATCAGATTCGGGCGCAGGCGGCATGCGCGGGGGTTCCGTTGATCGGGGACCGCCTGTATAATGCGAGGCACCGGACGCGGGACGCGGCAAACCCGCCGATTGATTTTCCGCGGCAGGCCTTGCACGCGGAAGCGCTGAAGCTGGAACATCCGGAGCAGCCGGGGAGGCGGATGGTTTGGAGGGCGGAATTGCCGAAGGACTTGAGGCAGCTTGAGAATGGGTTGAGGTCTGGCAGGATTTAGCCGGCCAGGTTATGTTTCGTGACAAAAAAGTTGTGGTGGTGATGCCGGCCTATAACGCGGCCAAAACGCTCGCGCAAACTTACCGCGAGGTGATGGAGCAGGGTGTGGTGGATCAGGTGATCGTTGTGGATGACGCGAGCCGGGATGACACGGTGTCGGTGGCCAAGACGCTGCCGAAGACGATGGTGTTCACGCACTCCAGGAATCTGGGCTACGGTGGGAACCAGAAGAGTTGCTACCGGCTGGCGCTGCAGGCGGGGGCGGACATCATCATCATGGTGCATCCGGATTCGCAATATACGCCGAAGCTCATCCCGGCGATGGTGTCGCTGATCGCTGCGAATCTTTATCCGTGCGTGCTGGGGAGCCGGATTCTGGGGGGGTACGCGCTGCGGGGCGGGATGCCGGTGTGGAGGTATGTGGCGAACCGGTTTTTGACGGCGGCGGAGAACCTGTTGCTGGGGGCCAAGCTATCAGAATATCACACGGGCTATCGGGCGTTTTCGCGGGAGGCGCTGGAGAGCCTGCCGCTGGAGGCGAATTCGGATGATTTTGTGTTCGACAATCAGGTGCTGGCGCAGATACTGTGGGGGGGGTTCACGATTGCGGAGATCAGTTGTCCGACCAAGTATTTTGCGGAGGCTTCGTCAATCGGTTTTTGGCGGAGCGTGCGATACGGGTTTGGGTGCCTGTGGACGGGGTTGCGATTCCGGCTGGCGAAAATGGGGGTGCTGGCTTCGCCGCTCTTTCCGCCGCGGGGTCCAGAGGCCGGCGGGGGGGGGTAAAAAATATTTTAAAAAACCATTGACAGAATGGGGCGGCACCCTTAGGTTTCTCGCTGGTTACGGGTTTGAAACAACGAAAATCATTGGCCCCAAGGCTCTTTCGAAAGCGGGAGGGTTGGGGGTTGATGGTGTTTTGTCGTTTATGCACAAAGAGTTACGCAGAATCAGGATTGAGAGCAGATGGGAAGCAATTTAGCGGGAGATGGGGGCAATTTGGCTTATGCCCATGTAGCTCAGTCGGTAGAGCGCGTCCTTGGTAAGGACGAGGTCATCAGTTCGATCCTGATCATGGGCTCCAGATAACCTGAAAGAAGAGAACCTTTAAAGAAACAAAGTAAAACCAGGAGAGATCATGGCAAAAGTAGCGTTCCAAAGAACAAAACCGCACGTGAACATCGGCACGATTGGGCACGTGGACCACGGCAAATCCACCCTCACGGCGGCCATCGTGAAGGTGCAAAGCGCAAAGGTGGACCCTGCAACCAAGAAGCCCATGGCCACACCGATCAGCTATGCTGATATCACCAAGGGGGGCACGGTGCGCGACTCGACAAAGACGGTGACGATCGCGGTGTCGCACGTGGAGTATGAGTCGCCGACGCGGCATTATGCGCATGTGGATTGCCCCGGCCACGCGGATTACGTAAAGAACATGATAACGGGAGCGGCGCAGATGGACGGGGCGATCCTGGTGGTGAGCGCGGCGGACGGCCCGATGCCGCAGACGCGGGAGCATATCCTGCTGGCGCGGCAGGTGGGGGTGCCGGCGATTGTGGTGTTTTTGAACAAGGTGGATTTGGTGGATGATCCGGAGTTGTTGGATTTGGTGGAAATGGAGATCCGGGATTTGCTCAACAAGTATCAATTTCCCGGGGACACGACGCCGGTGGTGCGTGGGAGTTCGACCGATGCGCTGGAGGGCAAGCCGGAGGGGCTGAAAGCGGTTGCGGACTTGCTGGACGCGGTGGACAAGTTTATTCCGCTGCCGCCGCGGGAGATTGACAAGCCGTTTTTGATGTGCATCGAGGACGTGTTCAATATTGAAGGGAGAGGGACGGTGGTGACGGGCCGAGTGGAGCGGGGAGAGTTGAACAAGATGTCGGATGTGGAGATCGTGGGATTGACGGAGACGCGCAAGACGGTGGCGACGGACATTGAGATGTTCCGCAAGCTGCTGGACAAGGCGAGCGCGGGGGACAACGTGGGGGTGCTGCTGCGGGGCATTCGCAAGGACGAGGTGGAGCGGGGAATGGTGCTGGCCAAGCCGGGGACCATCACGCCGCACACCAAGTTCAAGGCGGAAGTCTATGTGCTTTCCAAAGATGAAGGAGGCCGTCATACGCCGTTTTTCACGAAGTATCGTCCGCAGTTCTATTTTCGGACGACGGACGTGACGGGGACGGTGACCCTGGCGGCCGGAGTGGAAATGGTGATGCCCGGGGACAATGTTTCGGTGGATATCGAATTGATCGCGCCGGTGGCGATGGAGAAGGGCCAGCGCTTCGCGATCCGCGAAGGCGGGCGGACGATTGGGGCCGGGCGAATATCGGAAATAATTGCTTGAAGACGCGGCGGGAGCCGGCAAAGACCGCTTCCGCGAAGAATGGACCAAAGAGGGACCTCTCGACGGCAGAGGGCGGTAGCTCAATTGGTAGAGTAGCGGTCTCCAAAACCGTCGGTTGGGGGTTCGAGTCCCTCCCGCCCTGCCACGGGAAGGAAATGGGGATGGAGAATGGAGAAAGAGATGAAAGAAATCGAGGCGCGCGACGGAGAGGAAAGCAGCGATGGAAGGGGCGGGGCCAGGATTTGGAGGGGTGGCAGAGTGGTCTATTGCGACGGTCTTGAAAACCGTTGTGCGGGAAACCGCACCGGGGGTTCGAATCCCTCCCCCTCCGCCAAAGAAAGTTGAAATGAAAGAGATGTTGCCACTTATCATTGGGATTATGGTGCTGTCAGTGGTCTTTGTGCTGCTGGCGCGGGCGGGGTATTTTCTGAAGATTTCGGCCTATTGGGGTGAGACCATGCAGGAGATGAGGAAATGCACCTGGCCGACTTGGGACGAGTTGGTCGGCTCGACGGCGGTGGTGGTGGTGGCGGTGGGGATCATCGGGGGCTTTACGGTGGGGGTAGATTTTTTGATTTCATTCATCATCAGTCATATAGTTTAAGGATTGCGCATGCCCAAGAGCCAATGGTTTGTCATTCATACTTTGTCCGGCCAGGAGCAGAAGGTCAAAGAGAACATCGAGAAGCGGGTGAAGGCGGAGGAGATGTCGGAATACATCAAGGAAGTGCTGGTGCCGGTGGAGAAGGTGGTGGATGTGCGCGGGGGCAAGAAAACGGTGACGAGCCGCAAGCTGCATCCCGGGTATGTGTATGTGGAGATGGTGCTGCTGGATGAGGAGAACCGGATTTTGGAGAGGCCGTGGTATTTCATCCAGGACACGCCCGGGAAGATAGGGATCGTGGGAGGGGACCGGCCGATGCCGGTGACGCCGGATGAGATAGCGACGATCAAGGAGCAGATCTCCGAATCGGAGGAGACGGAGAAGCCGAAGGTGAATTTTGAGATGGGGGAGACGGTGAAGATCAACGACGGCCCGTTTCTGAATTTTAGCGGGGTGATCGAGGAGATAGAGCCGGACCGGGGCAAGCTGAAGGTGACGGTGAACATATTTGGGCGCAATACGCCGGTGGAGCTGGAGTATTGGCAGGTGGAGAAGGCGTGAGGGGCGGATGAATTGAGCGAGTGAGAGATTTATATGGCAAAGAAGATAACAGGACAGATCAAGCTGCAGATTCCGGCCGGGCAGGCCAATCCGGCGCCGCCGGTGGGGCCGGCGCTGGGCCAGCAAGGGGTCAATATCATGGCCTTTTGCAAGGAGTTCAACGCGGCGACCAAGGAGCAGGCGGGGATGATCATCCCGGTGGTGATCACGGTTTTTGCGGACAAATCATTTGCATTCGTCACCAAGTCGCCGCCGGCGTCGGTGTTGCTGAAGAAGGCGGCGGGGATCGCGTCGGGCTCGAAGGTGCCGAACAAGGAGAAGGTGGGGAAGGTGACGCGGAAACAGGTGTTGGAGATCGTGAGGATGAAGGCGAAGGATTTGAACGCGAACGGGGAGGAGGCGGGGTACCGGGTGATAGCGGGAACGGCCCGGAGCATGGGGATAGAAGTTGTGGAGTGAAAGAACGCGGGAGAGAGTTCGATTCGTCGAGGCTCGCCAGCACCGCACATAAACAAATGCCAAGCAAACGATATAAGAAAGCGCTCGAAATGGTGGATGGCAAGAAGGCCTATCTGCTGAAGTCAGCCGTGGAGGTATTGACAAAATTCCCGAAAGCGAAATTCAACGAGACGATTGATCTGGCGTTCAAGCTGGGGATAGATCCGCGGCAGTCGGATCAGATGGTGCGCGGCACGGTGCCGCTGCCGCACGGCAGCGGCAAGACGGTGCGGGTGCTGGTATTTGCGCGGCCCGGCGGGGCGGCTGACGCGGCGAAGGCGGCGGGGGCGGAATATGTGGGGTTCGAGGATTTGATCAAGCGGTGCAATGAAGGGTGGTCGGATTTTGACGTGGCGATAGCCACGCCGGAGGCGATGTCGGAAGTACGCAAGCTGGGCAAAGCCCTTGGGCCGAGAGGGCTAATGCCCAACCCGAAGACGGGGACGGTGACGGAGGACACGGCCAAGGCGGTGAAGGAGGTCAAAGCGGGGCGGGTTGAATTTAAAGTGGACAAGGGAGGCAATGTGCATGTGCCGATAGGAAAGGCTTCCTTTGCGCCGGAGCAGTTGGTGGAGAACGCCCGCGCGGTGATCGAAGCGGTGGCGAAAGCGCGGCCGCACACGGCCAAGGGGGTTTTCATCAACAGTTGCACGTTGTCGGCGACGATGAGCCCGGCGGTGCGGGTGGATCTGAAGGAATTTCAACAAGCGGCCTGAGGCCGGAGGAGAAAGAAATGCGCGCGGAAAAACAAAGCATCAGCAGGGAGTATGTGAGCCGTCTGAACGCCTCGCCCTTTTTTATTGTGGTGGATTATTGCGGGCTGAAGGTTGGGCCGATCACCGAGTTGCGCAAGCGGCTGGGGAAGGCGGGGGCGGAAATGCACGTTGTCAAGAATTCGCTCTTTCGCCTGGCGGCCAAGGAGGCCGGGGTGGCGGATCTGGGAGCGACGCTGGCCGGGCAACTGGCGGTGGTGACGGGGCAGAAGGATGTTTCGGCGGCGGCCAAGGTGATGAAGGTGTTCGGGGCGGCCTTCGCCAAGCCGAAGATTCGGTTTGGGTATTTGAAGAACCAGCGGCTGGAGAGCGCGGAGATCCTGGCGCTGGCGGATTTGCCTTCGATCGAGGTCATGCGCGGGCGGCTGGCGGGGGTGCTGTCGGCGCCGGCGACCAAACTGGTGGTTTTGCTCAGCACGCCCGCGAAGCAGTTGGCGCGGGTTCTCCAGGCGCGGGTGGAGAAGCAGGAAGCGCCCGCGGCGGGAGCTTGAGGATTTTAAGGATTTCATTTCCGCGCGACGAGGCGGGGATGGAGCAGCAACAATAACATAGTAAATCGCCGGCCTGGCAGGCTTGCCGGGAGAACGGATCCGCGGCCGCGGATGGCGGCGAGACTGAAAAGGAAAGACGAAATATGGCAGACATAGCAAAAACAGTGGAGGAACTGAGCACCTGGTCGGTGATGGATATCGCCAGCCTGGTCAAAGAGCTTGAGACCAAATGGGGCGTGAGCGCCGCCGCCCCCGTGGCGGTAGCGGCGGCCGGCGCGCCCGCCGGAGCCGCAGCCCCGGCGGCGGAAGTCAAGACGTCGTTTGACGTGATCCTGGTGTCGGTGCCGGCGGAGAAGAAGATCTCGGCGATCAAGGCGGTGCGGGAGGTCAAAGCGGGCCTGGGCCTGGCGGATGCCAAAGCCCTGGTGGAGGGGGCGCCCAAGGCGGTGCTGGAAGGGGCCAACAAGGCGGATTCCGACGCGGCCAAGAAGAAGCTGGAGGAAGCCGGGGCCAAAGTCGAAGTCAAGTAAGATTAAACACGGACTGGAGCGGGGCGGCGGACGGGTTGCCGCGCTCCGCCCGGGCCACGGTCCACACGAGACGTCCATCAGAAGCCAACGACAAATTCAGCGCAGGGGGAGAGGAGAGAAGCCGGCGCGCGTTCCGGGTTGCCGGGGCGCGGCGGAGTCGTCGTTTATATTGAACCAGGAGCTGGCCAGCGCCAGCCAATGACCAGAGGTTGAAAATGCCATCACGATTGACAGAACGCGTACATTTTGGGAAGATCAAGGAGGTCATCGCCCCGCCGAATTTGATCGAGTTGCAGACGAATTCCTACCGGGAATTTCTGCAAACCGAGCAGCCGCCCTCCAAGAGGAAGAACGCCGGGCTGCAAGCGGTGTTCACGGAGGTTTTTCCGATTGAGAGTTATGACGGCAAGTGCGTGCTGGAATTCCAGAGCTATGAGATCGGGGAGCCCAAGCACGACTGGCTGGAATGCCTGCGGGAGGGCATCACTTACGGGGCGCCGCTGCACGTGACTTTTTTGCTCAAGGAGGAGAAGGCGGCGAAGGAGGAGAAGGTGTTCATGGGGGAATTGCCGTTGATGACGCCGCAGGGGACGTTCGTAATCAACGGGGCGGAGCGGGTGATCGTCAGCCAGCTGCACCGATCGCCGGGCTTGGCGTTTGAAGCCAGCCAGCATCCCAACGGGAAGATGCTGCATTCCTTCCGCATCATCCCGGATCGCGGCTCGTGGTATGAGGCGCAATTTGACACGAGTGATTTGCTGTATGTGTATCTGGACCGGAAGAAGAGGCGGCGGAAGTTTTTGACGACGACGTTTTTTCGAGCGCTGGGCTACAGCGCCGACGCGGACATACTCAAGCTGTTTTATGATATCGAGGAATTGAGCGTGAAGGACGCGGAGAAGCTGGAAGACATCCAGAACAAGGTGCTGATCGAGGACGCGATGGATGCGGACAAGGGGATCGTGGTGGCCCGGGCGTTCGAGCCGCTGTCCAAGGCGGTGGTGAGGCAAATCGCCGAATTGGGGGTAAACAAGATCCGGGTGGTGGATACGACGTCGGATGACGGGATTGTGATCAAATGCCTGAAGAAGGACCCGACGAAGAATGAGGAGGAGGCGCCGAAGGATATTTACCGGCGGCTGCGTCCGGGGGACCCGCCGACGCCGGCCAACGCGCGCGCGCTGATCAAGCGGTTGTTTTTTGACGCCAAGCGGTATGATTTGGGCCGGGTGGGCCGCTACAAGATCAACCAGAAACTGGGGATCAAGGGGGGGGACTCGCGGATTTTGACCAAGGAGGATTTGGTGGCGGCGACGAAGTATTTGCTGCGACTCAAGAAGGGGGAAGGCTCGCTGGACGACATAGACCATCTGGGCAGCCGGCGCATCCGCACGGTGGGGGAGTTGCTGGCCAACCAGTGCCGGGTGGGCCTGGCCCGGACGGAGCGGCTGGTGAAGGAGCGGATGACGCTGTTTGACCAGAGTTTGGAGAGCATGTCGCCGCAGAAATTGATCAACCCGAAGGCGTTGTCGGCGGTGATCCGGGATTTCTTTGGCCGGAGCCAGCTATCGCAGTTTATGGACCAGATCAATCCGCTGGCGGAGCTGACGCACAAGCGGCGCTTGTCGGCGCTTGGGCCTGGGGGATTGTCGCGGGACCGGGCCGGGTTCGAGGTGCGGGACGTGCATCCGTCGCACTATGGACGGATATGCCCGGTGGAAACGCCGGAAGGGCCGAATATCGGATTGATAGCCTCGCTGGCGACGTTCGCGCAGGTGAACGATTTTGGATTTCTGGAAACCCCGTATCGACGGGTGGAGAAGGGGCGGGTGACTAATCATCTGGACTATCTGACGGCGGACCGGGAGGAGAATTTCATCGTGGCGCAGGCCAACGCGGCGATAGACGAGAAGGGGAATTTTCTGACGGAGCGAGTGACCTGCCGGAGCAAGAGCGACTTTGTGGACGTGGAGCCGACGAAAGTGGATTATATGGACGTGTCGCCCAAACAATTGGTGTCGGTGGCGGCGAGCTTGATACCGTTTCTGGAGCACGACGACGCGAACCGGGCGTTGATGGGATCGAACATGCAGCGGCAGGCGGTGCCGCTGCTGATCACCGAATCGCCCTTTGTGGCGACGGGTTTGGAGGAGCGGGTGGCGCGGGATTCGCGGGCAGTGCTCGTGGCGGAGGAGGCGGGGAAGGTGGCATCGGTGACAGGGAACATGGTGGTGGTGACGGCGGACGGCAAGATGCCGGAATCGAAGAAGAAGTTGCGGCACGATCCGGCCAGCGGGGTGTGGGTGTATCCGATCCGCAAGTTTATGCGCTCCAACGCGGCGACGTGCATCAACCAGAAAATCCTGGTGGCCAAAGGGGACACGATCAAGAAGGGGCAGGTGATCGCCGACGGGCCTTGCACACAGGGGGGGGAACTGGCGCTGGGCCGGAATGTGCTCTGCGCGTTCATGCCGTGGAACGGGTATAATTTCGAGGACGCGATCCTGATCAGCGAGCGCATCGTGAAGGATGATGTGTTTACTTCCATTCATATTGACGAGTTTGAAGTAGGGGCGCGGGACACGAAGCTGGGGCCGGAAGAGATCACGCGGGACATCCCGAACCTGGGGGATGAGGCGTTGAAAAACCTTGGGCCCGACGGGGTGATCCGGATTGGGGCGGAGGTCAAGCCTGGGGACATTCTGGTGGGCAAGATCACGCCCAAGAGCGAGACGGAGCTGGCGCCGGAGGAACGATTGTTGCGGGCGATATTTGGCGAAAAGGCGGCGGATGTGAAAGACACGTCGTTGAAGGTGCCATCGGGAACGTATGGGATAGTGATGGATGTGAAGGTGTCGTCCAAGAAGGAACGGGAGGCGGAGGTGAAGGCGGTGCCCGAGACCAAACGGCATTCCAAGGAGGTGCAGGACGAGCACCGGGTCAAGACGGACGAGTTGCGGGAGCAATTGACGGAGGCGCTGAGCAACATTCTGCTGGGGGAGAAAATTCCGCTGGATGTGGTCAATTCGGAGACCGGGGAGATCATCATCCCGGCCAACCGGAAGATCACCAAGACGTTGTTGCGCAAGCTGGCGCAGGTGTATGACCGGGTGGAAATTGATCCTTCGCCGATTCGCAACAAGATCAACGAGATTATCGGAAGCTTCAAAAAGAAATTTGACGATCTGCAAATGCAGCACGACGAGGAAGTGGAACGGTCGGAGGCTGGGGAAGAGGTGGATAGCGGGGTGATCAAGTCGGTGAAGGTGTACATTGCTTCCAAGCGGAAATTGTCGGTGGGGGACAAGATGGCGGGGCGGCACGGCAACAAGGGAGTGGTGGCCAAGATTGTGCCGGAGGAGGACATGCCGTTTCTGTCCGACGGAACGTCGGTGGACATCGTGCTCAACCCGCTGGGGGTGCCCTCGCGCATGAACGTGGGCCAGGTGCTGGAGACACACCTGGGCTGGGCGGCCAAGCTGCTGGGGCTGAAGTTTGCGACACCGGTATTCGACGGGATCAAGGAAAAGGAGATTCGGGATTATCTCAAGGAAGCCAAGCTGCCCGAGCACGGGAAGACGCTTCTGGTGGACGGGCGGACGGGGGAGGTTTTTGACCAGGAAATTGTGGTGGGCTACATATATATGATGAAGCTGGGCCACCTGGTGGCGGACAAGATCCATGCGCGGGCCGTGGGGCCGTATTCGCTGGTGACCCAGCAGCCGCTGGGAGGCAAGGCGCAATACGGAGGGCAGCGGTTTGGGGAAATGGAAGTGTGGGCGATGGAGGCCTACGGCGCGGCTTACAGCCTGCAGGAATTGCTCACGGTCAAGTCGGACGACGTGCAGGGCCGGACGCGCATATATGAAAGCATTGTCAAGGGGGACAACTGCCTGGAAGCGGGGGTGCCGGAATCCTTCAATGTGCTGGTCAAGGAGATGCAGTCGCTGGCCATGGACGTGAAGGTGGGATATGCAAACCCGGTGGAACAGGCGGCGGCGGCGCAAGCCCAGACCTTGAGCAGTTTGAAGTGAGGGGAAAAAGTTTGCGCGATTCGCGCCAGATTTAAATTCACATGAATACGACAAAAGAAACAGCCCGCGAATTGCTGGGCCTGGACAAGGTCAACCAGGTGGAATATGTGGCGATCTCGGTGGCATCGCCCGAAGCGGTCCGGGCCTGGTCCAAGGGGGAGGTGAAGAATCCGGAGACGATCAATTATCGCACGTTCAAGCCCGAGAAGGGGGGTCTTTTTTGCGAGCGGATTTTTGGGCCGGTGAAGGACTGGGAATGTTCGTGCGGGAAGTACAAGCGGATCAAACATCGGGGCGTGGTGTGCGACCGATGCGGGGTGGAAGTGACCCTGGCACGGGTGCGGCGGGAGCGGATGGGGCATATCGAGCTGGCGGTGCCGGTTTCGCACATCTGGTTTTTCAAGTGCATGCCGTCGCGGCTGGGGCTGGTGCTGGACATGACGGCGCGGAATCTGGAGCGGGTGATATATTATGAGGATTACATGGTGATCAATCCCGGCTCGACGCCGCTGAAATTGCATGGATTGTTGAGCGAACATGAGTATCGGGAGGCGCGGGAGACTTACGGGGCGGAGGCGTTCACCGCGAAAATGGGGGCGGAGGCGGTGCGGGAGGCGCTGGGGAACGTGGATTTGCAGAAGCAGATTGATCATCTGGCTTTGGCGATGACGGAAACCAAGAGCAAGCAAATCCGCAAGAAGGTGGCCAAGCGGATCAAGCTGCTGACGGCCTTCCAATCCTCCAAGGCGCGGCCGGAATGGATGGTGTTGACGGTGCTGCCGGTGATTCCGCCTGATTTGCGGCCGTTGGTCCCGCTGGAAGGGGGACGGTTTGCCACGTCGGACCTGAATGACCTGTACCGGCGTGTGATCAACCGGAACAACCGGTTGAAGAATCTGCTTCAGCTCAAGACGCCCGAAGTGATCATCCGCAACGAGAAGCGGATGTTGCAGGAGGCGGTGGACGCGTTGTTCGACAACGGACGGCACGGGCGGGCGGTAACCGGGGCGGGCAACCGCGCGCTCAAATCGCTGAGCGACATGCTCAAGGGCAAGAGCGGGAGGTTCCGGCAGAATTTGCTGGGCAAACGGGTGGATTATTCGGGGCGGTCGGTGATCGTGATCGGGCCGGAGCTCAAGCTGCACCAGTGCGGCCTGCCCAAGAAGATGGCGCTGGTGCTGTTCGAGCCGTTTATCATCCGGCGGCTGAAGGAGTTGGGTTATGTGCATACGGTTCGATCGGCCAAGAAAATGATTGAGCGGCAGTCGCCGGAGGTGTGGGACATCCTGGAAGAGGTGACCAAGGGCCATCCGGTGCTGCTGAACCGGGCGCCGACGCTGCACCGGCTGTCCATTCAGGCGTTCGAGCCGATCTTGATCGAGGGGGAAGCCATCCGGATCCATCCGCTGGTCTGCACGGCGTACAACGCGGATTTTGACGGCGACCAAATGGCGGTGCATGTGCCGCTGTCGGTGGAGGCGCAATTGGAGGCGCGGCTGCTGATGATAGCGCCGAACAACATCTTCAGCCCGTCGAGCGGGCGGCCGATCATGACGCCGACGCAGGACATCACGCTGGGTTGTTTCTACTTGACGGCGGAGCCGCGCGCCAAGAAGGAGGCGGCGGCGCCGATGCTCTTCGGCTCGAAATCCGAGGTGATATTCGCCTACAGCGACGGCGGGGTGAAGCTGCACACGCGGGTGCGCCTGGCCAACCCCGACCGGGGCCGCAAGACGCACTACGGGGATGCGGAGCGCAGCGCGATAGAAACGACGGTGGGGCGGGTGATCTTCAGCGAAATCTGGCCGGAGGAGATGGGGTTCCTGAACCGGGTGGCGGGGAAAGCGCAGTTGGGGGAGCTGATCTGGACTTGTTACAAGATTTGCGGGCACGAGAAGACGGTGATCATGCTGGACAAATTGAAGGAGCTGGGCTTTCGTTCGGCCACGCGCTCCGGGTGCTCGATTGGGATTGATGACATGATCATTCCGAAGGAGAAGGAAGCGGAAATCCACACCGCGCAGAAGCAGATTTCCGATGTGGAGAAGCAATACCGCAAAGGGGTAATCACGCCGGGGGAGCGTTACAACAAGGTGATTGACATCTGGACGCATTGCACCGACCAGATCGCCAATGTGATGTTGCGCACGCTGGAGGCCAACCACGGCAAGGCGGAATATAACCCGGTGTCGCTGATGGTGGATTCGGGCGCGCGCGGGAACCGGCAACAGGTGCGGCAACTGGCGGGAGTGCGCGGGCTGATGGCCAAACCGAGCGGGGACATCATTGAGAAGCCCATTTTGTCCAACTTCCGCGAGGGACTGACGGTGCTGGAGTATTTCATCTCCACCCACGGCGCGCGGAAAGGCCTGGCGGACACGGCGCTCAAGACGGCGGACTCCGGTTACATGACGCGCAAACTGGTGGATGTGGCACAGGATGTGATCATCAGGATGGAGGATTGCGGGACGAGCAACGGCATCTGGGTGCAGGCGATTTATGAGGGTGAGGACGAGGTGGTCAAACTGAGCGAGCGGGTGGTTGGGCGCATCGCCTGCGACGACGTGGTGGATCCGGCGCACTTGAAGAAGGTGCTGGTGCAGGCCAACGAAATCATAGACGAAGCCAAAGGCAAGGAGATCGAAGCGGCCGGGGTGGAGAAGTTGCGCATTCGTTCGGTGCTGACGTGCGAAAGCAAGTACGGGATCTGCGCCAATTGTTACGGGCGCAATCTGGCCACCGGGGGCATGATCAAGCGCGGGGAGGCGGTGGGGATCATCGCGGCACAATCCATCGGGGAGCCGGGGACGCAGTTGACGATGCGCACCTTTCACATCGGCGGCACGGCCTCGCAGGTTTTCAAGCAGCCGCAGATCAAGGCGAAGTGCGACGGGATTGTCAAATACAACGAATTGCGCCTGGTGGAGCTGGAGGACGGGAACAACATCGTGCTCAACAAGAACGGCTCCATCGCGATCCTGGCCGACGACGGCCGGGAACTGGAAACGCACACGCTGGTGATCGGGTCGGTGATTTCCGTGATGAACGGGGACCGGGTCAAGAAGGGCGAGCCGTTCGTGCAATGGGACCCTTACAATGTTCCCATTCTCTCGGAGAAGGCGGGCAAGGTGAAGTTCGTGGACATCATCGAGGGGGTCACGATGAAGCAGGAGGTGGATGAGACGACGGCCCAGGAAGCGATGGTGGTGATTGAGCACAAGGAGGACCTGCATCCGCAGATCGTGATCTGCACGGACAAGGGCGAGGCGATTGCCAATTACCCGATCCCCTCGGGCGCGCACATCGTGGTGGGGGAGGGGGATAAAATCGTGGCGGGCACGTTGATGGCCAAGACGCCGCGCAAGTCGTCGAAGACCAAGGACATCACGGGGGGACTGCCGCGGGTGGCGGAGTTGTTCGAGGCCCGGCGTCCGAAGGACGCATCGGAGATTTCCAAAATTGACGGGGTGGTGGATTTCGGCCCCAGCGTGCGCGGGAAGCGGACGATTCTGATCAAGGACCCGCAGACCGCGGTGGAGGAGGAGCATCTGATTCCCATCGGCAAACACGTCATTGTGTTCAAGGGCGATTATGTCAAGAAGGGCCAGCAACTGACGGAAGGGCCGGTGGACCCGCATGAGATCCTGGATATCTGCGGCCCGCAGGAATTGCAGGAGCATTTGGTCAACGAGGTGCAGGAGGTGTATCGGCTGCAGGGCGTGACCATCAACGACAAGCACATTGAAATCATTGTGCGGCAGATGTTGCGGAAGGTCCGGGTGACCGAGCCGGGGGACACCGAGTTTCTCTGGGGCGAACAAATCGACAAGATCGAATTTGAGAAGGAGAATGCGCGGGTGGAAAAAATGGGGGGAAAGCCGGCCGAGGCGCAGCCTGTGCTGCTGGGCATCACCAAGGCCTCGCTGGAAACGGAAAGCTTCCTCAGCGCCGCGTCTTTCCAGGACACGACGCGTGTTTTGACGGAGGCGGCAACGATGGGGAAGGTGGATTATCTGAGGGGATTCAAGGAAAACGTGATCATGGGCCACATTATTCCGGCGGGAACGGGGTACACCCTGCACCGCCGGGTGGATTTGAAACCTTTGGTCGAGCCAATCCCCGCGGAGGAACCCGCGGCCCTGGAACCTTTGTCGCTGACCGAGCAGCCGCTGGCGGGATAGGGTTGGAAGATTCTTTGCGACGGGCAGGCCTTCGGGCCTGCCCGTTTTTCCGCACGCTGCCGGCGCCCTGGCATGGCGTGTCACCGGCTCATTTCGCAGGCTTTCATGATTGTGGCGTATTTGGTGATTCGATGCTTGATTTATGGGCGGCAACATGGGAGAAAGACCGCCCGTGACACCTAATCCATTTCTTGGCGTATTTCTGCATTGGCTCGGCGGTCTGGCATCAGGGAGCTTTTATGTGCCTTTCAAGGGAGTGAAAAAATGGTCGTGGGAGACCTATTGGATGGTGGGCGGGGTTTTCTCGTGGATCATCTGCCCGTGGGCGTTCGCCTATTTCCTGACGAGCGACCTGATGGGGGTGCTCAAACAGCAGAGTTCGAGCACGCTGGAGTGGACGTTTTTCCTGGGTCTGCTGTGGGGTTTTGGGGGGCTGACATACGGGTTGACGGTGCGCTATTTGGGATTATCGCTGGGAACGGGTCTGGCACTGGGATGCTGCGCGGCGTTGGGGACGTTGGTGCCGCCGATTTTCAAGGCGCTCCAGCCGGGTTTTTTTGTGTTCGAGAACAGCACCAGCATCGTGGAAATCGTCAAAACCACCGGGGGATGGGTGACGCTGGGGGGCGTGGCGGTTTGCATGGCGGGCATTTGGATCGCGGCGCTGGCGGGTTACACGAAGGAATCGGAGATGGCGGAGGACCAGAAAACGAAATCAATCAAGGAGTTCAGTTACAAGAAGGGCATTTTGGTGGCCTTTATTTGCGGGGTGACGAGCGCTTTTTTCGCGTTCGCGCTGCAGGCGGGCAAGGGGATCAACGCGGCGACGCGCGCGGCGGGCACGCACGAAATTTGGACCGGCCTGCCCACGCTGCCCGTGCTGCTGCTTGGCGGCTTCACCACCAATCTGATCTGGTGCGTGTGTCTGCACCTCAAGAACCGGACGGGGTATCAATATCTGGCGTCCCATGTCCGCGAGGAGCACGCGCACCACAGCGGCAGCGACGGAGGGGAGCGCAGCGCCGCGGCGACGGCCGCCGCCGCGAGCGGGGGCGCGCAGGACCTGAAGATTCCGGTGCTGGGCAATTATATTTTCTCCGCGGTGGCGGGGACGACGTGGTACTTCCAGTTTTTCTTTTACACGATGGGCGCGTCGCAGATGGGCAGCAAGTACGATTTCGCGTCGTGGTCGCTGCACATGGCGAGCATCATTATTTTCGCCACGATGTGGGGCTGGATTTTCCACGAATGGAAGGGGTCGAGCAAGAAGGCGCACCTGCTGATCGCGGGGGGCATCGCGACGCTGGTGCTGTCCACGTTTGTCATTGGGGCGGGAGTCGGTTGGACCAAGCTGATGAACTTCCTGCAGGCGCTTTCCCACACGAGCTGACTTCCGGACGGTCAACAGACGCGGAGGGCCTCGATTTGGAGGAGTTTGCCGAGCTGGCCGATTCTGCCGGCCAGGCGGCCGACGCCGACGGCGCAATGGTGGGCGGGGCCGCGGCTGTTCCAAGAGTTGACGAATTGGCGGGCGCCGAGGCTGAAGCGATAGCGGCTGTTGGTGTTGCCGATTTCCAGGATGGGGCCGGGGACCGATTCGGCCTCGGCCACGAGGAGTTGCAGTTTGCCCTCCGCCGTCTGCACGACGGACAGGAGGGTGACGGGCCCATGGCGGACAGACATCTCGACGGAGAGGCCGCCGCCCAATTTGCCGTGAAAGACCCGGAGCGGGCGGACTTTGGTTTTGCCCTGGGCGATGCCAAGGTGGCCCGGCCCGTCATGGCCCATTAAAACCACGTCGTCCTTGAAGTCCATGGCGTAGAATTCGGTGAAGGAGCCGCCGGCGTTGAAATTGTCCATGATTTTCATGGCCAGGACATTTTTGACTTCGTATTCCCCGGCCACGGGGATGCCGCGCGCGGTGAGGAGGGAATTGCCGAGGATAATGGAGTTGACGGCCTCGGCGTTTTCCGGGTTGCCGGCGCCCATGTAATAATAGGCCAGGGAACCGAGATCGTGGCGCCGGACCAAACGATCCAGGGCCACGGAGGTGCGGGCGGCGCGCTCCAAATCGCGCGAGGGGCAATCGGGCTGGATGGCGAAGACGCGGCGGAAATGCGCCAGGCGCGCTTTGATCTGGCTGGCAGGCACTTCGCGCCGCAAGGCGGCCAGCTCGTCCACTTCGATGTCCTCCACATGGCCGCCGAAGCAGGCGCAAAGCTGGGTGATGTCCGAGGCGATGTCCAACATGCCGCAGTAGTAATGGCCCATCAAGCCCAGGCGGTTATGGGAGAGCAGATGGGCGACACGGGCGGCCTCGATCCACCCGTCCACTTCGTTCCAGCAAGGGGGATCATCGTGCAACATGCCGGTGACCTGGTGGAAGGCAATGCCGGAACGGTTGAAAACACTGGCGATCTCCGGCATGGGGCAGGCGCCGCAATGGGCCAGCCATTCGCCGGTCATGGCGGCGCGGTCGCCAAGTTTGTTGAAGGCGGCGTAATCAATGGCCGGGGCGGGTTGGAGATTAAGGACGATGACGGGCACGCGGGCGCGCCGCACCACCGGCAGCACTGTGGAGGAAAGCGCGTAAGTGGTGACGTGCAGGAAAATGATGTCCACGTCCTCCTGGCGGAACCGGTGTCCAGCCTCCATGGCCTTGGGGGGAGAGTCAATCAGGCCGAGGTTGACAATTTCCACGCCGGGTCGGGCCAGGCGGTTGGCGACGGTCCGCAGGAAGCCCTCCAGGCGGGTTTTCAAGCCCTTGAACTGCGGCCAATAGCTGTCAAGACCAATGCCAAACAAGCCGACGCGCAAGGGCCGTCGGGAGGAGACGGGGACGGGGGCGGACTTCATCGCCTGATTTTCGGCGCGGCCGAATGCGTTGTCAAGAACCGAGATGGGCAAATCGGCGGGCGGTGTCAGCGCGGGGACTTACTCCGGGGCCTTGGCGGGTTCATAGCGGGTGACGTGACTGGATTTGCGGGCGACCTCGCGAATCTCGGACAAGGAGTTAATTTCCCCGCTGGCCCGCACCTGCACGAGCAGATTGCCCAAGGCGGTGGCTTCGACGGGGCCGGCCAGGACGGGGCGCTGGCAGGCGTTGGCGGCGAACTGGTTGAGCATCTTGCTTTGGGAGCCGCCGCCGACGATATGGATGATTTCGATGTGTTCGCCGCCAAGTTCCTCGAGCCAGCCGAGGACTTGCCGGTATTTGAGGGCGAGGCTTTCGTAGGCGCAGCGGACCAATTCGCCTTCGGACTTGGGGACGGGCTGTTTGGTTTCGCGGCAGACGTCCTGGATGGCCTTGGGCATGTCCTTGGGGTTGAGGAAGCGGGGATCATCGGGATTGACGATGGAGCGCATGGGAGGGGCTTTGGCGGCCATGAGATCCAGTTGGGCGTAGTCGAATTTGCGGCCGCGGGCGTCGAAGCTGCGCTTGCACTGCTGGACGAGCCAGAGGCCCATGATGTTTTTGAGGAGGCGATAGGTGCCGTCGAGTCCGCCTTCGTTGGTCATGTTGAGTTCGAGCGCGCGGGGGCCGAGGGCGGCGTTCTGAACTTCGACACCCAGGAGGGACCAGGTGCCGGAGCTGAGGTAGGCCCAGTTGGCGCGGCCGGTGTTGGCGGTGGGCACGCCGGCCACCGCCGAAGCGGTGTCGTGGGTGGGCGGGGCGACGACCTGGACGCCCGACAGGCCGGTGCGTTCGGCGAGCGACTTGCGGAGAGCGCCGAGCTTGTGGCCCGGGGTGACGATCTTGGGCAGGAAATGGGTGGGCAGGCCGAACTTCTTGAGCATGGCGAGCGACCAATTGCGCTTGAGCGGGTGCATGAACTGGGAGGTGGAGGCGTTGGTAAATTCAACCACGCGCGAGCCGCAGAGGCACCAGTGGAAAAAGTCCGGCATGAAAAGCAGGCAATCGGCGGCGTCCAGGAGTGCCGGGGAATGTTGGTGCCAGGCCAGCAACTGGTAGAGCGAATTCAACTCCATGAACTGGAGGCCGGTCTGGGCGAAGATTTCGGCGCGAGGCACTTTTTTGAAGGCGCGCTCCAGGCCGCCGCGCGTGCGCGCGTCGCGGTAATTGTAAGGCTGGCCCAGCATTTCGTCCTGCCGGTTGAGCAGCACAAAGTCCACGCCCCAGGTGTCGGCGCCGACGGAGACGATGGACTTGCCGTATTTCTTGGCGGCGAGGGAGAGGCCGTTCTGGATTTCAGCCCACAGTCGCATCACGTCCCAGCGCAGGCTGTCGGCCAGGGGGACCGGGCCGTTGGGAAAACGGTGGACGTCTTCGAGCTTGATGGTTTTGCCGTTCCACAGGCCGGCGATGACGCGGCCGCTTTCCGCTCCGAGATCAATACCGAGATAAACACGTTGTGCCATAGGTCAATGAAGTAGGGTTTGTGATTGGATGGTTGAGGTGGGCGCGCCGCAGACGGGCCGGTTTGGCGGTTGGCGCCGGCGGCGCGCACGGGAGGTTCACTTGGCGGCAGGCACCGTCGCGGCGGGCGGAGCTGCTTGCTTAGCCTCGTCCTGGCCGAGTTTGCCGCTGTAGCCGGAGAGGACTGCGGAGCCGAGCAATACGGCCAGTCCGAATCCGAGCAAGCCGCGGGTCTTGCTGCTGGTGCCTTTCCATTCGCCCAGAATCAGGCCGAGGGCGCCGCTGAACATGATGGAACTGGCCATCAAGACCGCCCAGCCGACGTAGCTCTGGTCGCCCATGCGCGGTTCGCCGGTCTTGAAGGCAATGAACTGGCAGACCCAAATGGCGCCGGCGATGGCGCCGAAGAGGACGTTGGGAAGGAGCGGGGCGTCTTTCTTGGTGTAATCGCCGAAGGTCTTGTTCTTGGCGTTGAGGAAGAGGCACCACAGGAAGTTCACGGTGAAGCCGCCGAGCAGCGCGATCACCAGCACGGGCATGCCTTTCCAAATCACCGATGTCGGCGGCTGGGTGGTGAGGGCGAGCTTTTCAATCGTGGGGCCGCCCACCAGACCAAAGCTCAGCGCCGCGCTCATCAGTCCGGAGAAAAGGGCCACCATCATGCCTTTGGGGAAGTTGTATTCCGCCACCGCCTTCTTTTTCTCCGCCTCCGGCAGTTCTTTTTCCTTGGACATGCCGGCCAGGCCGACCAGCACGATGCCGAAGAGGGAAACGAGAACGCCAATCACTGAAACTATGCCAGCTACGTTTGCAGCGCCGGCGCTGGTTTGAAACAGTTCCGTGAACTTGGTACCTTCCTGATGAAAGACCTGTCTGATGATGGGCGGGATGATGGTTCCGGCCGCCGAACAGAGGCCGCAGCCCATGGCCAGACCAAGGCCAACGCCGAGGTAACGAATCATCAATCCCCAGGTCAGACCGCCGAAGCCCCACGCCGCGCCGCAGAGGTAGCAATACAGAAGCTCCTTGCCAGGCGCGGCTTTGAGCACGCTGAAGGTGTTGGGTGATTTGATAAGAGCCAGCGCCCACGGCACGATCAGCAGCGCGAACAGCGCCCAGAAAAGCCAGTAGCTTTCCCAGGCCCAATTCTTGACTTTTTTGAGCGGCAGATAAAACACCGCACCGGCGAGTCCGCCGAGGACAAAGATGAGAATGCCCAGGGCGGGATTGGCAGTCATGGCGGCAGGTTCGTTCATAGCTATTTCCGTTTTGAGAGCACGTCTTTCTCGTATTTCTTGACTTCGGCGAGCCAGTCCTCGCCGACGGGCGCTCCCATCTGGAGGCAATAATAATCCCACACCGCGGGGAACGGCATGCTCTTGGCCTCTTCCATGAGCGCCAGGCGGGAGGTGTAGTCGCCTTCGAGTTCGAGCTTTTTGAGCTTGTCAATGGGGTCGAGCATGGCGATGCAGAGGGCGCGAAGCATGTTGCGGGCGCCGATGACCCACGCGGCGACGCGGTTAATGCTGGCGTCGAAGTAGTCCAGCCCGATGTGAGTGCGGCCGAGATAATCGCCGCGCACCAGTTCCTGGGCGATGGCCATGAGGGGGTCGTCGAGAATGACCACGTGGTCGCTGTCCCAGCGGACACCGCGGCTGACGTGGAGGAGAATCTCCGGCACAAAGCAGAGGACGGAGGAAATTTTGTCCGACATGTTTTCGGTTGGGTGGAAATGGCCGGCGTCGAGGCAGACGAGCTTCTGATTCTTCACGGCGTAGCCGAGATAGAACTCGTGCATGCCGACGGTGTAGCTTTCGCAGCCGATGCCGAAAAGCTTGCCCTCGATGGCGTCGAGATTGTGTTTGGGGTTGAGGGGCTTCTTGAAGACCTGGTCCAGCGCTTCGATGAGGCGTTCGCGCGGGTCGCGACGGTTGGCGGGGGTGTCCTTCATGCCGTCGGGAATCCAGATGTTGGTAACGGTGGTGGAGCCGAGCGCCTTGCCCATAGCCGCGCCGATATCGCGGCAGAGGATGCAGTGCTCGATCCAGAACTGGCGGATGGCCTTGTCGGGATGGGAGAGGGTGGCGTCGGCCGACTTGGGATGGGAGAAGCAGGTGGGATTGAAGTCGAGGCCGATGCCGATGGACTTGGCCCAGTCAATCCAGCCCTTGAAATGCTTGGGCTGAATTTGGTTGCGGTCCACTTTTTCGCCGTGGAATTCACCGTAAATGGCGTGCAGGTTGAAGCGATGGGTTCCGGGAATGAGGGAAAGCGCCTTGACGGCATCGGCGCGGAGTTCGTCGGGGGTGCGGGCTTTGCCGGGGTAATTGCCCGTGGCCATGATGCCGCCGGTGAGCGTGCCGCCGAAGCTTTCAAAGCCGCCCACGTCATCGCCCTGCCAGCAGTGGAGAGAAACGGGCACTCCGGGGAGTTCTTTGAGGACTTTTTCGGTATCCAGGCCGCATTGGGCATAACGCTCTTTGGCGATTTGGTAGGCTTTTTGGATGTTCTTTGTATTGCTCATAATGATGCTGTTTTAGTTTCTGATTTTCGCCGGATGTGCCGGCTCATGCGCATATTTCTTCGATCACAGTGCTGAAACTTGGGCGAGAGTAGCAAGGGCAATGCCGGCATTCAAGGTCTTTTTTCGGCGGCGCAACGGGGGGGGCGAGGCTTTTTCAACGCGGGGCGAGAGAGACGCCGCCGGTTTGGGGGGCATCCAGGAACAGGCCGAAGCCGTTGGTTTGTTTCTGCAATACCGCGCCGCTGAAGGAAAGAGACTTGCCGTCCGCATTGGTGGCGCTGCCCTGGAACAGGCCGGTGGCGGTGGTGAACGTGAGGCTCAATTTGTTGCTGCCGGTCGCTTTATTATTGGCGCCCAAGACGAAGAAGTTGCTGATGGGCTGCGGCAAACCGCCGTTTTCCAGGAGCACAAAGCCGTTGGTCAAATCCAACACCCGCGCGCCATTGGCAAATAGATACGCGGACCCCGCGGCTTGGATTTGGTTGGTAAATCCCGCCGGGTAGAAAGGCGTCCCGGGATGGGAAGGTTTAAGCCAATGCAGCAGCCCGTCCAGGTCGCGGTCCGGCTGGTTGGTAAAGGTCAGCCAGCCCATCAGCAGGCCGTTGCCGCTGTCCAGGGAAATGTAAAGCGGCCACTGGCGCTGCGCCGAAACGGTGGCGGAGGGCGTCACCTTGGTGCCGTCCCCCAAATGGCCGCTCAAGGTCACCGCGCCGTCGGGCTGCACGGTCACTGAGCCAAAGCCAGCGCCGCCGGGGAGTCCGGGGGAGTTTGTGCCGGGGAGGACGAGGGTGTATTTGCCGGCCTGGGGCGCGGGATTCGCAGCGGAAAAGACCACGCGGCGGGCGTCCAGTTCGGAAGTCCAGCCGGCGTTAGTCAGGCCGCCGGTCAGCGCGTTGGCACCTGTCAAATCCAACGTCAGCGACACCGCGACGCCGCTCCAGCCCGGGAGCAATTTGGCGGACCAAGCGCCAAGGAGGGAGAACTGACCGGACAGGGAATGGGTGGCGCCGCCTTGGAGGAATTTGGCGGTGAAGCTGCCGTTGTTGGCGACCTGCGCACTAAAGAAGCCGGAGCCGACTGGAACTGGAAGTGTTGCACTGGTGTCGTAGAACAACCCCTGGTAAGTCCCCGCCGCCGGGAGGAAGGGATTGGGAATGAAATTGGCGGTGAAATCCAGGTTGCTGGCCATAATGAACTTGAGGGCGGGGCCGTTGGTGAGGTCCGCGCCCGTGCCGCTAATCCAATTGGAAAAGAGGTAGCCTTTGCCCGGTTTGGCGGTCATGGCCAAATGCCTACCCAACTGAAGAAGGACATTGCTGTAATTGGGTGAAATGGTCCCCAGACCAGTGATGCTGACCTTTGGCCGGTCGCTCTCGATGTAGAAGAACCGCACGGTGTTGGTGAGGGAATGATTGCCGGCGGTGTCCACCGCGTACGCTTTGATGGTGTTGGTGCTGATGGTTTGGTCGCCGGAGGTCAGCGTGACCTCGGTGTACCAATTGGCAAACTGGTTGGTGGAAGTGACATTAGTTGTCCAGGGCGCAGCGTTGAATTGAACCCAGACGTTGGAGACGGCCACCAGGTCGGCGGCTTTGCCAGAGATCCGGAACAGGCTGTTGCTCCAGCGCAGGCCGGAGGCAGGCGCGGTGATCGCCAAGGTTGGTTTCTCCACGTCCAGGAAATTCGCGGTGAAGTGGAGATTGCTGGCCATGGTGAAATTGAGGCTTGACCGGTTGGTGATCAAGCTCCCCGTCCAGCCGGTGAAGGCAAATCCCGCCGCCGGCTTGGCGGTGATTTTGTAGGGGAAGCCCAGATTGAGTGACTGTCCGTTGGTCGCGCCGGAGATTGTGCCCCGGCCATTGGTGTTTAAGGTCAGGACAGCGCCGAGGTCGTAATCGAAAACACGCGAAACCAGCGCGGAGACATTGCTGCTGGTGTCAATCGCCTCGAGGGTGACGGTGTTGGGGCCGGGAATCAAATTGGTGACGGTGGCGGACCAATTGGTCCACTGGTTGGAGGTGGCGGCCAACTGCCAGGCGTTGGTGCCGCTGGAGTTCTCCACACGGTATTGGACGCTCGCGACGGCCACAATGTCGCTGGCCTTGCCTTCGATCAGGACCGAGGAATTGGTGAGAACCGTGTCGGCGGCCGGGGAAGAAAAGGAGACCTTAGGCGGCGTCTTGTCCATGGTAAATGTGAAGGTGAAAACGGCGTTCCCGGCCTGCCCATTATAGCCATCCAGGGCGATTTGATATTGAGTGCCGGGCACGGCAATGAACTTGACCGACGCCCTGCCAGAGCTGGCATTAGCGCCATTGTCGCTTGTGACGACCGTGAGGTTGGTAAGCGAGGAGCCGGTAAAAACGCCCAGGAGTGTGTCAAAACCGCTGCCGGCGGTGCTGATGTTGACGATGCCGATGGCCGGCGCGGTCCAAGTCCACCAGACAGAGTGGCCGCCGACGTTGCCGGCGATATTAGGCTCGCCGGTTTCCTTGAAGGCGTAGGTGGTGTTGAGGTCATTGGTGGTTCCGCCCTCGGGAATGAGGGTGGCGTCGGCAAAATGAACATTGGGCGGAATATCCGCCGTGGTAGCGGCCAGGAGGCTGACATTATCAATGTTAAAGGCCGTGAGGGAGCCGTAGTTTGGATCGGTGGTGACATAAAAGTAAACTTCCACGGTTTGGCCGGCGTAAGTGGATAAAGCGCCCTGTCCTGCGTAAGGCACCACATTTACCGAGACGACTTGATAAGCGCTGTTTGGGGATGGATAAGCGTTGGACAAGAATCCCACATTGACCAACGTGCCGGGAGGCTGGTTGGTGTTGGTGATGTAAACCTCCACAGAATCAGATCCCGCTGTGTCCTGGCTGATAGTATCGAAATCAAAGCTCAAGGTGGCGGCGATGAGGTTGGTGGGAAAGGTGATAATTTGATAAGCGGCTCCCTGCGCCCCGTTGACGTAACCCATGGCCAGATATTGCGAGCCGCTGGCGGCGTAGCCGGGGGTATTGCCGATTGCGACTCCCGTTCCCTGCAACACCCACGGGGCAGCACTGGTGGATTCAAAGCCGCCATTCTGAATCAACTGGACCGTGGCAAGAGCCGACTGGAAGACGGCCAGCAGCAAGATCGCCGGGATGACAACGCGACTCCTCATATCGGCACATATTTGCACAGAGTTGACGGTCTGGCAAACCGCAATGCGGAAGAACATGGAAGACGCGGAATGGTTGAGGTTTTAACGCCGGGTGTTTTTTCACAGGTTGGATTGACTTGGATTGACTTGGATGGGATGGACTGCGAATCCGAAAGCAGAAAGCAAAAATAAGACGGATGGGATGGAAACGACCCAACGATACGATGGTGAACCCGCGCGGCTTCGCGGATCCAAACTTTGACCTCCTCCAGCCGCACATGGCAGCGCAAGGCCCCGAGCTGGAGCATCAGTTCCGCCGGATTCCGCCGCGCCAAGTCCCCCACTCCCTTAATGCCCAACTTTTCCAGCGCCAGCGCGTTCTCAAGCCCCATCCCCTTGAGTTCCCCCATGAGCGCGACGCGCCGCATGCGGGCAAATAATGCCGGATCAATTTGGGGCGGGCACTCCTTCAATCTGAGAAACTGATCTGCTTGCAACGCGTTGCTTTGCCGCAAGGCCAGCACACCTGGCGACCGGAGATCCGAGGAAAAGTACCAGTCCAGCGGCGCCGAGTAAGAAGCGACGGTTCCGCCGATGAGAATGGCGGCGCCGGCGCCCAGGATGGCCAGCGGCAGCAATACCGCGCTCAAGGCCACGCCCCAGGCGGGCATGCCGCGGCGGGCGCGGTTTTGCGGCGCGCTGAGTTCCCAATTCCGACCATCGCGAAGGAGGCTCAAGAAGTTGAGGAGGGCGTAACATTCCAGGGCGAAGGCCGGGAAACCCAAAAAGCCCAGCAGCGGCATTTCGCCCAGTTTGAGTTCGTCAAAGAAAGGGATGGAGTAAATCCATTTGGAGCGCGCGCCGAGGTTCCAGGCTTCCCAAAGGCCGCCGCAGACGAATCCCGCCACCAGCAGCGCGACGAGGCGGGTGTTGTCGCCGGCGGCCAACTGGCCCAGCAGGCTGCGGCCGGCGTGGTTTTTCTCGGCGCGCCTGATCCAGAAACAGATTGGGTCGGTCAGAAAGTAGGCAAAGCCCCAGACCAGGCAGAAGCAATTCCTGGGAAAGAGCAGCAGCAGGGCCAGCATCGCCCCGCCCAAGGCCAGTTGCAGGACAAGGTTCAAGCGGTTGACGGCAAAGGGCGGTCCCTGGATTCTGCCGCCGGGCACAAATTTCTCCATCAGCGCGAGGACCAGCGAGGTGGTTTCAAAAATGGCGGGCACCACCGTGGCGAAGGCAAGCACCAGAAAGAGCATCCCCAAAAGGCCATAGGGCGCCATCACGTAATACCAGTTCTGGAGGCGCAGGTTTGCCATTTCGAAGAGCAGCCACACCGGCACGGACCATACGGCGAGGAACAAGAGTTCGCGCGGCTGATCGCGCAGAAGGGAATGCCCGCGCAGACGATAGACGGCAAAATCCACCGCAAAGATGTACGACCACCAAAGAAAACAATAGATGGACGAATAAAATGGCTCGATTTGCGCCACCAGCCAGTAGTGCGCGAGCGGCAAACCGATACCCCCCGCCACCCATGCCAGGCGATGCAGTTTCATTCCCCGCCCATTATGGGGGCGTTGGGAAAAAGCAAAAGAGCAAACGGCGCGAACCTCTCCCGGCGTGGGCAAAGCGAGGCGGTCAGGCGGGCGTCTTTTCGCGGACTTGGCGGGTGGCTGCCTCCCATGTGCGGGCAAAACCGGGGAGAATGCGGCGCAATTGATCCATCCGTTCGTGCAACTGGTTCACCGAGGAGTGCGCGCCCACGGCGATGAGTTGCCGGTACCATTTCAGCGCTTCGCGGCTGATCAACGGCTCGTCGGCCGGGGTGAATTGGCGGAGGCAATCGCCGGCGAGGAATTCGCAGAGGACCAGGGCGGCCATCTGGCGGGCGGGGTTGGCGGAGCGGGCTTTGCGCCACAAGGGCAAGGCGCCGTCCATGTCTTGCGTCAGAAACAAGGCTTCGGCGCGTTGCAGGAGGAGGGCGGGATGATTGGGGAAATGTTGCATGGCGGCGCCGGTCCAGTTGCGGGCGAACTCCAGGAAATCGGGGCGGCTCAAGGCGAGCTGGCCGCCGAATTCCCAGACCGGGGCGTCCTTCGGGTCTTCCGCCACCAAACCATTCAAGAGCTTGAGGGCTTCGAGCGGCCTGCCCTCGTCGGCGTGGAACCGGGCAAAATCAAAGCGCAACGGGCGCGAGGACGGTTCTTCGCTGAGCGCGGCGGCAAAGGCCTTGCCGGCGGCTTCCATCTGGTGGAGCGCCATCAGACACCGGGCCAGGCAATGGTTCGGGCCGGCTTTGAGGATGGCCGGGTTAACGGGCGTCAGGGCGGGCTGGCCGCGTTTGGCCAGGCATTGCCGCATCTGTTCGGCGCCTTGGGCGGGCTGGTGCAATTCCATGAGCGCCAGACCCAGGCCGAAATGATGGGAGGCGGTGAGACTGCCGGCGTGCGCGGCGGGGGAGTTGAAAACATCCATGACCTTGGCAAAATCCCTGGCGGCCAGGAGATGGAGGGTCAATTGGCTCAACAGAGCTTCCCGCACTTCGGGGATGATCCGGGCGCCGGGAAGGGCCGACAGGCGGTTCAACGCTTCGATGTATTGTTCCAACCCGGCCTCCAGTTGACCGGAACGAATCAACTCCAAGCCAAGGTTCATGAGGAGATTCGGGTCGCCGGGCATCTCTTCGAGGGCCAGTTGCAGGAGGCGCAGATTGCGGGCAATTTTGTCGCGGCTGGCCATGACATCCTTGAGGTAGCCGTGGTGGAGGAGGGTGGTCCTGCCCAGGATGTTTTGCAGGCCCCATTCCTGGCAGCGGGCGGCCAGGCTGCTGAAAACCTGCTCATGCACGCGGCCGACAAAGAAAAGCCCCGGGGCGTTGCGAAACAACCTTGGCACATGGTTGCAGCCTTCCCGTTCCCTGCCCTTGTCAATAATTGGCAGACGAAACCCCATCACTTCGGGCGCCTGCATTTCCCGCAGGAGCGTGGGGCGGTGTTCGGGCAATAATTCCTCGTCGGCGTCCAGGCTCAGCACCCAGTCGCCGGTGGCGTGTCGCAAGGCCTCGTTGCGGGCCGCGCTGAAGTCATCCTTCCAGGGGAGGAAATGGACATCCGCGTTGAATTTTTTGGCGATCTCCACCGTGCGGTCGGTGGAGCCGGTGTCCACGACGACAATTTGATGGGCGAGTTCGCGCACCGACTGCAAACATTGTTCCAGGAATTTCTCCTCGTTTTTTGTGATCAGGCAGACGGTCAGGCGCGGGGACGCGGGGATTTCCGGCAGGCTGGGCCAGGCGACAGGCTGGCCAGGGCGCGCGGGGATTGATTTGATGAATTGCCGGACCGGCTTCCAACGGGGCGCCAACTGGCGGGCGCGTTCGGCGCAAGTCCGTGCCTGGCGCATATCTCCGGCGGCTTGGGCGATTTGGGCCAGCAGGAGGAAGGCTTCGCAATGAAAGGGCCGCACCGTCAAGGCGCTCAGCGCCTGGTTCCAGGCCGCTGGAAAATCCTTTTTTTGGAGGCATAGGCGAGCCTGGCCCAGATGGCCGACCTTGGCCGTTTCCGGCAAGACGATGGCCGCCGATTTTGGGGCGTTGGGTGAGGCCGCAGCCGCTACCTGGGCTTGCTGGCGGGCGGCCAGATCGTGCAAGCGCCGGGCAGCGATTTGGGCGGCGCGTTGCCAAGTCCATTCCCGACGAACATAATCGCTGGCGGCGCGGCCTTTGCGGCGCGCCTCTTGGGGATTCCTTGCCACCCATTTCATTTTTTCGGACAGGGCGGGCAGGTCGGGCTCCAGCAGCCAGCCGTTGCGCAGGAGTTTCATGCCGCTGATTTCCGGGCCGATCCGCCGGCGTCGGGAGGCAATGCGCCAGGCCTGTTCATCCCCCGCGAAATCATCGGTCGCCCCTCCGCTGGTGACGATGACTGGCAGGCCACAGGCCATGGCTTCCAAAACCGGAAGGCCGAAGCCCTCGCCGCGATAGGGATGCACCAGACAATCGCACGCGGTGTAAAGACAGGGCATGGCGTCCGGGGGAAGCTCCTCGTTCAAGTATAAAATCTCCGGGGCGCCCGGTTGGGATTGAGCGGCTTTGATTTGATTTTCAAAAGTCTGGCCCGCGTAGGCGCTTTTGCCGCCGAAATCTTTGATGACGAGGCAAATGTCGTCCGCGGCGGTAAAAGTGTTCAGATAGGCTTCCAGCAACAGGTCGGGGCCTTTGCGGTGGATGGTTCCGCCCACAAATAAGAACTTAAAGGTTTTGCGGGTCAGCAATTTCATCGGGGGAGAGGCGGGGTTGAATTTTTCGGGATCGACGCCATTGGGCACAATTTTGACCTTTTGGGGATCGACTCCCGAATCCACATAGACGCGGCGCACGTATTCCGATGGCACCCAAACCTCATCCACGGTCTTGAGTTTCTCCGCCCAATCGGCGGGCAGAACGCCGTATTCCCAGGGCTGGATGAGCATCCACGCGCCGGAGGCGGGAGGCTGCCAGTTGGGCGGCCAGGCATGACGAACGGTGACCGAGACCTGCCGCGGCGGCTGGCGTTGAATGAGGCGGGCCGACTTCTGCAAGTCAGGCAGGTGGGCCAGAGCGGGGGCGAGGATGTCCGGGCTGACGAGAGTGACCTGCAATTTTGGCAGGTCGCCCAGGGCGCGGGTCAGTTCGCGGTTTACCAGGGAAAGGCTGCCCAGGTCCAGGAAAGAGCCTTCCCAGGCCAGACGGAGGGTCTGGGTCTTTTGGGCGGCAGGCAATTCCAGGCATCGCGCGGTCACGGCCGGGCAGGCGGGCGTGGTGAGTTTGCGCTCGATTTCGCGCAGTCGGGCGACCATCAAATCGGTGACAGGCGGGCGGCTGTAGTGCTGCAGCATGTGGCAGCGGGCCAAGCGGCCTATTTCGCGGGTTTCGGCGGGATTTTGCTGCACACGGCGCATCAATTGGCGCAAATGCTTTTCAGAAGGGTTGGCCCAGCGCTGGCCTCGAAAAAGCCAGATGCTGGCCTCCAGGTTTCTGGTTTCCCCTAATTCGTAATCCAGGAGGTAGGAGTTTTCCGCGTTCATGAATTCGGTGTTGCCGCTCCAATTGGTGGCAATGACGGGCAGGCCCATCATCATCGCTTCATGATGGGGACGCCCCCAGCCTTCCCCGCGGCTGGGCGCCACCAGGCAATCGGCGGCTTTGTAAAGCCGGGGCAGATCGACCTGCGGAGTTTGCTCGGCCAGAATCTCAATGCGCGGCCACGGTTTGTCTCCCAGGTTCAACGTCGCCGCATGTTCCCGGATGAGCCGCTCGATGGCCGCGGTCGGATCGCCGTCCGGTTTGGCCACCAAATAAGTGCGCAGGTAAAGGCAAACATCGTCCGCGGCGGAAAACTCGCGGAGATAGGCGGCCAGCAAGACATCCCATCCCTTGCGCTGGGACCACACAAAGACGGAAAGGAAATTGAAGGCGGCCCGGTTGGGCAAGGGCAGCGGCTGGTGTTTGGCGGGATCGAACTCCTTTTCATCCAGCGACTGGGGCATGACCACCAGTTTATCCCGCTCCACTCCGCTGGCGGCGAAGGTCTCCAGGTTGAACTTGCTCGGCACCCAGATTTCGTCCATCTGATTGCAAGCGGGCACCCAGTTCTTGGGGATGCGGTCCGTCTCGAACATGGTCCGGCCGATCTGATAAACGGCATCAGACAAACGGCTGAAACAGTAGGCGGGAGCATGATCAATGACGATGCCGCCAGACATGGTCGGATATTTGTCGCGCAGGGCGAAAAGCGCGGCCCTGTCTTTTTCCGCCAGACCGGCCACATATTTTTCGGAATACACAGTTTTCAGAGGCAGAAGCCCCAAATCGACCTGCTCCGCCAGCGGCAACAGGTAATTGATCGCTTCCGTGGCGTACCCGCAAGGATCGAAAACAGGGCCGCGCCAGCGGACCGGCAGGGAAACGCGCCTGGCGCTCGACTCGTTGACCACCTCGTCGCCGGCGCCCAGCGCATTCAGCGCCCGCAAACGCTTGTAGAGGGCGCTGGCCTCCTCCAATTTGCCTTCGCGCTCTTTTGCGAACATGGTGTCGCGAATGTCCTTCGCGTTCATCGCTACGGATCCCATTTGCGTGTAGCGCGCATCGGTGTGAACCACCGTGCTGAAAGGGTTGAATTTTATGGAAATCCCCGCCTCATGCAGGCGGCGGGAAAAATCAACGTCCTCCGCCTGATAGAAGCCGAGCTTCTCATCCCAACGGACTCGGGCCGCCACCGCGGCTTTCATGACGCACAAACCACCGGTCACATAGACGTTCGGATCCGTTTCGTTGTATTCCAGGAGCCGGTGACCGCGCGGGCCGCCAATGGTAGCCCAATCCCAGAAGCGAGTGCCATCCAGATTCAGGAAGCGCACGCAGAGAACTTCGTAATTGTCGCCGTACTGGCGCAGGCCCTGGTAAAAGTCGGGCTGAAAGAGCAAATCGTCATCAGCCATGACCAAGTGGTCATAACGGGAGTGCTCCATCAGCCGGTTGCGCATTTCCCCCAGCCGTCCCGCCCGCGCCGCCTCCGGCATTGGGACAGTGATGACGCCTTGCATTGCGGCCGCCACATCGCCCCCCACCAGGATTTCGCAGACGGGAATTTGGAGGGCGCGGATGCTGGCGATTTCCGCGGCCAGTTTCTTGGGCCGTTTGCCATTGGTAATGATGCAAAATGAAAAACCCTCCGGTTTTTCTGTGCTTTGGGGCAGACCCTGCGGGGCTTCGCCCGGCGAGGTGAGGGCCGGGGTTGCCGGCACAGGCGGCCTCTGGGACGCGCAAACCTGGGAGATCGGCAGCAAGGGTTGGTTCCGGGCGGCTGCCGGGTCCGCCACATCTCTGCGCATGCGAAACTGACAGGTCGCCTCATTGATGTGAACGGGGGTGCAAAGGCGCGAAAGCTGGACCCAATAGTCCCAGTCTTCGTGCGGGCGGGACAGCTCATCAAACTCGCCGGTGGCGATGCCGATGCGGCGCTCATGCAGGAAGCAGAGCGCGGGCACGGAGTTTTGCCGAAGGAGGCCGTCGTTGTCACAAATGTCGGAATAGGGCACACGACGCCGGACTACCTTGCCGTTGCCATCGGCCACTTCCTCCCCAGCGCACCAGGCGTCGGTAAAAGCCGCTTTGCGTCCGCTGTTTTCCAGGCAGTTGACCAGTGTTTCCAGATGGTTCGGCAGGAACAAATCGCCTTCATCCAGGAAAGCGATGTAGCGACCGCGGGCGTGGCGCAGGCCGTGGTTGCGCAGGGCGGATCGTCCGTGGCTTAAGTTGCAGCGGAGATAAACGACTTCCACCCCGGCATTGCAGCGGTTGATGAGATGCGACAGATCCAGTCCATCGCCGTTGACGACAATGACTTCAAAATCCTGGAGCGTCTGCCCGGCGAGGCTGCGCAAGGTTTCCTCCAATGGTTCGGGGCGGTTGAAGGCCGGGACGATGACTGAAACTCTGGGTGCGCCTGGGGGGGCCGGCAAGTCTGGATTTCTCCAGATGGCTCTGGCCTCAGCAAGCTTTCCAGCATCGTACAAGGCAGGATGATTGAGGACAATTCGGGCGCGGAGATCCCGGTCATGGGCCAGCGCATTGGTAAACATGCTGGAGTCCTTGACACGATATTTCAGCAAGGCGCCGGGGATTCTTTGCGCCAGCAAGCCCTGCTCCGCGCAGCCGATCCAGAAATCCCAGTCCTCATAACCCCAAATCAGGTTGGAGTTGTAGCCCCCGGCCAATTCCCACGCTTCGCGGCGGAAGAGCGAGCAATAATTCAACTGGTTGTTCACACGAATCGCCTGGGAATCGAATTCCCCCGCCTGGATGGTTTTTTCCACCGCGCCGAAATGCGCGGCATCCGAGTAAGCGATCGCAATGGCGGTGTTTTCTTCCAGCAACGCCACCGTTTTCTCCAGCATAGCCGGTTCGATTTTGTCATCCGCATCGAGCGGCAGAATATAGGCGCCGGCGGCGGCGCGGATGCCCGCATTGCGGGCATGGGCGAGGCCGCCATTTTTCTTTTCCAGCAACCGGATGCGCCGTCCCGCATATTGTTTCATCAACTGGCTGGCAACGGGACTGGTGTCATCCGGGCTGCCGTCGTTGACGATGATGAGTTCCCAGTCGGCAAAGGTCTGCGCCACGACGCTCGCCACCGCCTCGCGCAAATACTGCGCCTGCTTGTAACAAGGCACGATCACCGTGACCATCGGCACCGGTTCCGTTTCCAAGGCGATCTTCAGTTCGACCTCCTGGTGGCAGGCTTCCGGGATAAAACCGTCGAAGGATTGCGTTTGGATCCTTTGCCCCCGGGCAAACAACGCGGCGAGCGCTCCGGCCGAATAAGCCGCGTTGCCGCCCGCGCGGTTGTCGCAAACCTGCTGCACCTTGTTGGCCGGGATGGAGAACGCCGCCGAATGCTCGCAGCAGGCCAGAAAGGGGCGGCTTTGGCGAAAGCGCCCGGCGCTGCGGGACATGGCGTCTTCCAAGGAATTGGGATTCTGGAACTCAAGCTGATCGAGCAACAGCAACAACTCCTTGCTTCGATACACGGAACTGGAAAGTTCGAGCGGATAACCAAAATCATAATCCGCGTCCGGCCAGCGGTATTTCAAACTGCCGGCTTCCAGAGGTTGGAAGTCCGGCAATTTTTGCGGGTGATTCATGGTATAACAATAAGTCGTGTTGCGCCCCAACCGGAGGGAGAAGCCCAGCACCTCCGGATGCCTATCGAGTGCGCCGACAATATCCGCCATCTTAAAATCCTGGATGAACACGGTGTCATCCACCACACACAACACGCAACCACGGTCGCGCAGCAACATGAGCACATCGCGCCGAAAATCCCCTTCCCGAACAAAATCCACGTTGGGATGGTCGCGCATAAGCCGCCGGTAAAGCGACCCCATGCACGAAGTGGAAGCCTTGTAGAGCACCTTGACCGCAGCCGATCCGGCGTCCCGGCAATGCCTCATCCAGGAGCGCAATGTGCCGTCGAGCTGCAGCGGGCGGTCTTTGCTGAAAATAAGGACGTCGGAAGTGGATGGGGAAGGAGGCGCGGTCATGGTGTTTTCTTTTTTTTCCATCTCATCCGGGCGGAGGAGGGAGTTGGATTTGGGCATGGAAGCGAACAATTCCCACGCAGAGGCGAAGTGATAAGGCTGCAAACGCACCTGGGCGAAGCGATCGTGGACGGCCCGATGCAGGGCTTGGGGGGAATCCAGCCCGGCAAATTTCCAGAATTGTGTGTCAGTTTCCTGGCCGACAAGGTAAAGGGATTTGCTCCCCCAAAAGCCCCCTCTGGCCAGCTTTTCCTGCAGCTTCCAAGGGGTTTCCGAGAGCGCGAAAGTGGACACAAAGAAATCAGGCCGCGCCGGCACGGAATGGGCCAGATGCACGGGCACGAGATTCACCGACCCCGGCACAATGCGCAGAGGCGCGGCAGTGTGGGGAACAACCTTGCAAGCGGGAGAGCTGGCTTTCAGGAACACGTATTGCAAGGCGAGCATGCCCGGCAGATCAATGATGATGTAAGTCGGCGGGCCTGGCAGCAACTCCAGAAACACCCGGCAAAGACAGCCATAACCGCCGCCAAATTCCGCGATGGTTTGCAACGCCCCCACTCCGGCCGCTTCTACGATGCGCGCAAAATAATAAAGCATCCCAAGGCTATTGACCGAGATTGGCAAATCGCGGCAGTCCAGGGTCGGATGGCCAATGTTCGATTCCCGGTAGCGACGGAGCAGGTCCCGCAATGCGGGCGGGCGACTGCGCAAATAATTCAACTCATGCTGTTGCGGTTCCCCAAATCCGCCGCGGCAAAACATTTGCGCCACTTCCGGATGCTTGAGAAAATCCATGGGCACGCCGTTTTGAATGAGCGCCGCAAAAGCGGGACGGGCCTTTTGCCAGAGCGGATGAAGGAACTGCCCGGCCACCGGCGCAAAGGCCTTTTCCCATGCCGCGTGGAGATTTTTCGCCTCTTGCGCAAGGGCCTCGTAATTGTGGGCGGAAAAGATGTCGGAGGCCAGCGGCGCCGGAGCGGCCCCGGCTGGAGCCGGCGTCAGGGCTGGCGGGAGACTGGCTGGACCGGATTCAACCAAATCATCAGGGCTTGTGGGGGTGGCCGCGCTCATGGTTTAGTGCCGGAAAAATCGCGGCAGAATCCAGCCGGGGATCAGAAAGTCCGGGCGGTGTTTTTGGGCGGCTTGACCAGCGGAGGCACAATCCGGGGTGGCGCCGCGGCCGCGGGGAGCTGCCTGCCTTCCGGCTTCTGGGGCAGGATTTCCCCCAGTTTGGCCTCCTGGATGATTGCTTCCTCAAACATCTGGCGCGCCTCGCTGTCCTGCTCGTCTTGCTCGAGAATCAACCGGCAGGCCTGTTGGGCGGCCTCGTGTTGTCCGGCATTGAGATGAATTCGCGCCAGGACTTTGAGAGCGACCAAATCGGTGGGATCCAGGGAAAGGGCGCGCAAGGCATCGCGAGAGGCCTCTTCCTGGCGGCCGAGCAATTGCAGGACCAAAGCGTGGTTGGAATGAGCTGAGGCGAGATGAGGGGAGATGAGGGTGGCGTTCCAATAGGCGGCCAGGGCCGCTTCCAGATTGCCGGCGCTCATTTCCGCGTGGCCCAGAGCCAGAGCCAGCTCCCCGTTGCCGGGGGAAAGTTCCAGGGCGGCGCCCAGACAGGCGCGCACGCGGCGCACGTCCTCGCGCAGAAAGGCCTCGTGGGCCTCGGCGGCGAGCTGTTGGGCGGCGGGCGCTACGGCCGTGGAACCTGATTCGAGGAGATTTTCGGGATCGATTGCGCAGGCGTGGGCATTCATAGAATAATATGTCAAAAATAATGAGTACGCGTTCTATTTTATTGCAGCAGGCTGAAGACGGTTTCCGGGTTTTGGTTGGCCTGGGCCGCCAGGGCGGCCCCGGCGCGGGAGGGGATGTTGGAACGCAAAAAGCCCGTCCAGCCGTCCGCGGCGGCAATGTCCTGGCTGGCCCAGTCGCCGTCCTGTCCGGCCAGCGACAATTCGCGCATCCGGTCCGAAGTGGTGTCGGTGGTGGCGGGTGGGGAGCCGGCATTGGGCGATCCGGCGGAAGCGGCAGCGGGGCGGCTGTTTTGCAAATCGGCGGCGGTGGAATCGGCGGGGAGGCTGGTGTTGATAATCATGGTCAACTCCCTTTGGCGCAAGCCAGTTCCGGTTCGGCGGCGACGTTAGGCCGGGTCAACGCTCGCGGCAGTTGGGGCCGGTGTTCGGTCAAGGCTTCGCGGTTGTTGCCTTGGATTTCATCATAAACCTCCTGGCGATGGACCGGAACTTCGCGCGGGGCCTCGATGCCGATTTTAACCATGTCGCCCTCCAGCCGGACGATTTTGACCACGATGCGTCCGTCAATCACAATGCTTTCGCCCGGTTTGCGAGATAGGATGAGCATAAGGAAAGCGCCGGAAAAATCAGGCCGCACCGATGGGGTGATGGAGCGAGTATTGGGCGGCGTTATTGAGAATGACCTGCTTGCCAATGAGGGTGCGGCGATTGATGACAATAGGCCCCTTTAAATTGACGGTGGCGTGGTGGTTGCCGCGCAGGGTGACGATGTTGATCAGGAAGGCGTCGGAAGGAGAGGACAATTGCAGGAAATCCACCTCATCGTCGCTGATGTCCGGCTGGTAATCCGGGGCCACACGGAATGGGGGGACGACCAGAAAGGCGCGCTTGGCGTTGTCCAACATCTGGAACCACATGAACGGTTCCTCCTCCGGGTTGGTCAACAGGGTGTATTGCTTGACATGTTCAAAGCCCAGCAGTCCGAAGGGCAGGCGGATGATGTCCCTGCCCTCGGTTTGGCGCATGTCCATTTCGGGTATTTCAAGGGTGTTCATTCTTATAGTTGCTCGTTGCCAGAGAGGAGCAAAGGTTATGCCAGAGACGGAGTTTGGCGTGAATAGGCCGGAACAGGCCCAAAAGAGGGGTTATTCCAAAGAAAGCCCCCTGCCCGGTAGGCAAAAAGGGATCGCCCCACCTGGCACCCGGCGATATTTTCCGCATCCCCGCATGCGAGAAGGAATTGTCTGATTTTGCCGATAAAGATAGTGGGATCGCGGGGGGATGAGTTGACTCCAAGCCTGCGAACCCATGGCCTTGCCAATCAGATGTTTATGCACGGAGCAGAGTATTATCTCAGCCGCGCCCGAAAACTGCCGGCACCGCGGATGGTGCCGGATTTGCTGAAATTGCTGCGGCGTCCGAACCTGGACAGCAGCCGGGTTGCCAGGCTGATCGCCTCGGACACGGTGCTGGCCGCCCATGTGCTGCGGCTGTGCAACAGCGCCCGGTTTGGCGCGGCGACGCCGATCGAGGATATGCAGGAGGCGGTCACCCGAGTTGGTTTTCAGGAAATCTATCGCATGGTGGCGGCAGCCAGCGGGGCGCGCCTGCTCGGCTCGGCGCATGGGGGTTACGGGATGGAGGAGGGGGAGCTTTGGCGGCATTCCTTTGTCGCGGCGACGGCCGCGCAATTAGCCGCCCGGCAATTGGGCGAGGAGCAGAATCTGGTTTTCACCGCGGCGCTGCTGCACGACGTTGGGAAAACGATACTTGCGCCGGCGCTGGAGGAGGCCGGCGCGCAGTTCGGGCGGGAAAAGGCGGCGCCGGTTTCGCTGTTGGAGGCGGAGAGAAAGCTGTTGGGCGTGGGCCACGATGAAACGGGGGGGCGGCTGCTGGAGCGGTGGAGTTTTCCTCCCAACATTGTTTCGGCGGTCTGGTTCCATCACGTGCCCAAAGGGGCGCGATCGGAGAAACGGCTGGCCTCGTTGGTGGCTCTGGGCAATCTGGTGGCGTGTTTGATGGGGTACGGCTATGGGCATCTGGCCCTGGCAATGCGCGGGCCGCCTGAAGTTTTTGGCATCCTCGGCCTTGCGCCCGAAAGCCTGCCGGGATTGATTGTGGCCACCTTCGACCAATTGGAGACGGCCGACGCCCGGTCCGAGCTGGCAGCGGCGTGAAGGGGGCGGGGACTCGCGCCAGTGTCGGCGCCGGTCTGAAAACGCGGAGGAAAGACCGATTTGATATTGTTGACGGGGACGTGGGATTGGCAAGCTGGCCGGCGCCAGGAGGCTACTGAAGGAAATCCATGATCGAGAGGTTCATGATCATGACGCCGCTTTGCATGGCAGCTTGCAAGGAAGTCTCGACCTGGTCCAGATTCGTGAGGGTGGTGGCCATGTCGGCGCCGGTGAGATTGGAGGTCTGACTTGTCAAACTGTTCCCCAGTTGGCTGGCCGCGGTAGCGGCGCTTTGCAAGGTGGCCTGCACCACGCCGTTGGCGGCAATTCCCGAAACAATGCTGTTCTCATCAACCGTCAGGTTGGGGCTGTCGGTGGAGGTGATGTTGGCGGTGTTGCCGGAGATCAGGTCCTGTTGCAGGGAGATCAAATGGCTGAACAAATCCGCGCCGGAGCTGCTGTCCACCAGAAGCCCGGCGGGGCCGGAGCCGGTGGTGTTGCCGCCGGGCGTGACCGCGGAGACGGTGAGGTTGGGGCCGATCTGGCTGGCGGGCGTGTCGGTGTTTCCCTTGTAAGACACGCTGGTCACGTTGCCGCTGGAGTCGGTCTGGGCGACAAACGGGGGCTGATTGTTGATGGATCCGGCAAAGACATAATTGCCCCGAGTGTCCTGGGTGTTGGCCGCTTGGAGGGCTTCCTGGATCAAACTCCCGACCTGGACGGCATAAGCGGTCAATTGGGTGGAAGTATGGTCGGTGTTGGCTTCAGTGGCGATGTCCGCCGCCTGCTCGGCGATGGTTTGCAGGTTGTTCATGGCATCGCCGGCGGTGGTGGCGGTGCTTTGGAGTTGGGTGATGTTGTTTTGGTATTGGGTGTTGGCGCTGGCTTGGGATTGGAGATTGAGCGCCTGGTCCATCGCGCCGGGATTGTCCTCCGGCAGCGTGACGCTCAGGCCGCTGGAGACCTCGCCTTGCAATTGAGTCTGCTGGCTCTGCAAATTGTTCATCTGCGCCAGGAGATTGTTGGTAAATAAGCTGCTGGAGATGCGCATAGGTCTTGGTTGGGTTAAGGGCCGTTATCAGGTCGTTTATGATTAGCCGGCATTATCCATGGTGACGGCGGTCTGCATCATGGTGTCCAGGGTTGTCACCAGTTGGGCCGAGGCTTCGTACGCTTTTTGGTATTGGAGCAAATTGGTCATTTCCTGGTCAATGTTCACGCCGCTTGCCGAACTGCGCTGATTGGTCAAAGTGGTGCTCACCGCCTGGCTGGTGTTGAGCTGGTCGGTGGCCGTGGCAATGGCGCTGCCCAGTGACGAGACGGTCTGCGCGTAACTCTGAGAGAGGGTCGGGGTACCGCCCGTGGGGTCGTCCAGTTGGGCGAGGGCCAGGACAATGCTGTTGTCTCCGGCCGCCCCGGAGGCGCTGGACTGGAACTGGCTGGGGTCGTTGACCAGGGCGGGGTTGACGGCGATGTCGGAAGCGTCGGTCCCGGTGAATAAATCCTGGCCGGTGCTGTCGTTATTATTGGGAGCCTGGCCTTTTGAATATATGTTATGGACCGAGGTAATCAATTGGTTAGCCAGAGTATTGAGGCTGTTTTGCAGGCTGGCCAGGGCGCCGTCGCGGGCGGTGATGTTGCCGCCGATGCTCCCGCCGGTGATGCTCAGGGGTGTGGAGGAATTCTGGTCCTCGACGAGGGTTTGTCCGCCGGCGTCGGTGTAGGTCTGCAAGCCGTCCACGGCGCTGCCGCCGGTGACCATGGCCACGCCGCCGATGCTGATGTTGACGCTGCCGTCGGGCTGGGCGGCCGTGGAGATGTTGACCATGCCGGCGAGGTTCTCAATGGTTGCCTGACGGGTATCCACCAACTGGTCGGCGGTTTGTCCGGCGGCCTGGGCCAGAGCAATTTGCTGGTTGAGGGAGGCGATTTCACTCAAGTCCTGGTTGCTGGAGGCGACATCACTTCCAATGGAAGAATTCAAACCGCTTTGCACCTGGCTGAGATTGGCGGAGACCTGATTAAAAAGGTTGGCCACCTGTTGGGCGCTTTGAATGGCCGTCTGAATTGAGGCGGTATCGGTTGGATTGGTGGAGAGGCTGGAGAAAGCATTGAAAAGATTGGAAAGGCCGGCGGCCAGGCCGTTGGGGCTGCTGGTGCCGGAGGAGGTATTGGTGAGTTGCTCGCCCAGGTAAGCCTCGGCATTTTGCAGGGCCGACTGCTGGGCGGAATAAGAGCCGGTAACGCTGTTCTCCGCCGTGATTTGGCTGTCGAGCAAGGCATTGCGAATTTCGGTGATGGAGACCAGATTGACCCCGGTGCCCTCCTGGCCGGCGGTGGTATCCAGGGGCGTGGCGGGCTGGATGACGGCCTGCTCCTCGGCGTAGGCGGGATTGTTGGCATTGGCCATGTTTTGGCCAGACACGGCCATGGCTTCCTGCTGGGCGGCCAGGGAGCGCGAGGCCAGATCAAGCGTGCCAAAAAGTCCGAGCATAATTCAGATCGGGATCAGCCGACGGCGTTATAGAGCGAACGGGAAACCAGGGCCGGAACGCGTTTTTGCCCGTTGCCGTTGTAAACGGATGTTTGCCGCGCGGGAAAGAGCGTGCGCAAGAGTTCCCGCATCAACTCCACCGAGCGGCGGAGGAGGACGTGGTTTTGCCGCGCGCGCTGGCGCACGCGCACGAGCAGATGGTTGTTTTCATCCACCAGGGCCGCGACCAGCGGCCGGTAATCGGTTGGCAGGCAGGGGATCAAAATGGCGAACGGAGCGTTGTCGGGCTGGCGGCAATGTTGGGCGGCGGCGCGGCGGCACTGCTCGCGTTTATCGCGCGCGGTTTGAATCGCGGCGGCCTGGGCCTGAATGAGGCTGATGGACTGGAAGATTTCGTTGGCGGACCGGGCTTTGACCTGATCCTGCTGGCGGTCGAGCAAGGCGAGCATTTCGCCGTATTGCTGCAATTCGTCGCGCAGCGCGCCGATCAGCGGTTGAATATCGTCAGTGGAGGTTTTCATGGGTTACTTGCTGCTTGTTTTCCCGAGGGGCGCCGGCGTCCGCGCGGGAGAGGAAGGGACGGCCTCCAAATTGGGCAATACCTGGTGGGCAAGCTGGCTCTGCAAGCTTTTAGCCAGGCCAAAGGAACCGGAGCGGCTGATGCTCTCGGCCAGTTGGTTGTTGATCATGTCATCGTAAATCCCCGAGGTCATCGCGTCCGCGGAGGAGGAGGAGGCGACGGTTGACTTGCGCGCAGCCTGCAAAATCTGGCGCAACAGAACCGCCTCAAACTGGCGCGAGACCTCCGCCACTTTGTCAGAATCGGAAATTTTCTGGTTGCCGGCCAGTTGTTCCAGCGGCACGTCGGCAGCCTGGATTTTGGGATGGAGGGGCGGGATGTTCATATTAGCGCAGGATTAAATCCGCCTGCAAGGCACCGGCTTCTTTCATGGCCTCGAACATGGACATCATGTCGCGCGGGGTGACACCCAAGGAATTGAGGGCGGAGGCGACTTTTTCGACGGTCGGCAATTCCGGCAAGGCGACCATCGCGCCCTTCTCCTCTTTGATCCTGGCGTCGGTGCGCTGGGTGACCGCGGTGGAGCCGGTTTGGCTGAAGGCGTTGGGTTGGGAGACATCCTGGCTGGAGGTAATGCTGATGGTGACGTTGCCGTGGGAAACGGCGCAACTGGAAATGTGGATGCGCGAGGTGGCCACGATGGTGCCGGTGCGTTCATTAATGACGATGCGCGCCGGGACATCGGGGGTGACTTCCAAGTTTTCCAACTGGGCGATGAAGTCAATGGGCGAACCGCCCCAGTTGGCGGGCACTTGGACGCGGATGGTGGTGGCATCCATGGCGACGGAAGAGTCGGCAAATTTCTCATTGACGACGGCGGCCATGCGGGCGGCGGAAGTAAAATCCGGGTCGCGCAGGATCAGTTCCACGTGGTTGTCGTTGAGGATGGTGGCGGGGATTTCGCGCTCGACCAGGGCGCCGTTGATGATCGTGCCGACCGTCGGATGGTTTTTTTGCACGGTGGCCCCGCCGGCGCCGCCCTCGCCCGCGGAAAGCCCGCCGATGGAAAGAGTCCCCTGGGCCACGGCGTAAACATGACCGTCGGCGCCCACCAGGGGCGTTTGAATCAAGACGCCGCCTTGGAGGCTTTTGGCGTCGCCCATCGAGGAGACGACCACGTCGAGCCGGCTGCCGGGTTTGGCAAAGGCGGGAATGTCGGCCGTGACCATCACCACGGCGACATTTTTTGACGAGAGCAGGGTGGAGGAAACGGTGATGCCGTAATGTTGGAGCAGGTTGGCCAGGGTTTGAATCGTTTCCTGGGGATTTTTGTCGCCGTCCCCGGCCAGTCCAGACACCAGGCCGAAGCCGGACAACTGGTTGTCGCGCGCGCCGGAGACCATGGCGATGTCCTTGATGCGCGAGCCTGAGGCGGCGGCGGAACCGGCGCAGGCCAGGAGTGCCAGGAGAGCGCCAGCATGGAAATAAAAAGCGCCGCGCATTTCAAACCTCAGAAAGGATTGACCTTGTCCCAAATCTTGTTGAACCAGCCTTTGTTCTGCGCGTCGGTAATGGTGCCGTGGGAGATGTACTGGATGGAAGCGTCAGCGATGTTATAGCTGTAAACGGAGTTGGCGGAGGAAATGTCGTCAAAGCGCACGGTGCCGCGGAGGATGGCGTCCTGCTTTTCGCCGGAGAAGGAAGTCTGCTTGCGGCCTTCGATGACGAGGTTGCCGTTGGGCAGCACATCAATGACCCGGACGGCCAGTTGGGCGGTGATGGTTTCCAGGTTATTGATCTGGCCGCCGCCGGAATAGGAATTCTTGCCGGTGAAATTCATGGCCGGATAAGCGCCGCCCTTGGTCAGAAGACCGCTGGAGGCCGGTCCGTAGAGGAAGCTGGCGATGCTCGCATCGACGGAAGAGGCCTTGGAGGTGGCCGTGGTGTTGTTGCGCGTGGCGCCGTTGTTTTCCTGGATGATGACGGTCATGATGTCGCCCACCCGGCGCGCCTTCTTATCGGCGAAGATGGAGCTGGGCGAGGTGTCGGTTTTCCAGAGGGAGTCGGCCATGAGGCTGGCGGCCTGAAAAGTCAGGAGCAGGGCCAACAGGGAGACGGGGTTACAAAGCAATGCTGATACTTTCTTCATTTTGGACCTTTCCATAAAGTTCGCGGTGGGTTTTGGGATTGAGCACGCGGACCGTTTGGCCGAGGGCGCCATCTTGCAGGCTCTCCACTTTGAGTGAGATTTTCAAATCCCCGTCCTCAAAGATGGCATCAATCATCTGGCCGCGCTTGATGAGAGGGCGGGGGCGCACGGCGCGGTTGGGCACCGGCATGCCGACGGCCACGCTTTCGGCAAGTTCCAGGGAGTCGTTCTCGGCGGGGATTGCCAGCACCACGTCCCGCTGGGTGAGCAGATCGCGCCGCTCCATCGTCACGTCGGCGTCGCGCAGCAGCTGGCCGCGTTCCAACCGCGAATGAGCCACCGGAATCTGCCGCCAGATTCTGGCTTGGAGCACCTCCTGGCAGCGTGCGATCCGTTCGGGACCGTTCCACAATTCGAATCCGGCCAGGAAATCGGGATTCAGGCCGGCGGTCGGGACTTCGGTGATCCTGACGGTCAAGGGTTCATCCGGGACGAGGAGGGGAGTCCAGGAACGCGCAAAGCGGAGTTCCAATTCGCCCATGTTTTTGACATAATTGCTCTGGATGACAGCGGTGAGAAGGGTGGTCATTTCCGGCTCGTCCAGTTGGCGGGAGCGGCGGGTGACTTTGACGCGGGCGGCGCCGGTCCAATTGGTGATGCTCAAACCCGCCAGGCGGCCTTGGGCCAGGTCGAGGATTTGGGAGCGGGAGAAAAAGACCGTTTGGCCCACAGGAGGAGCTGGGGCCAAACGTATTTGTGGGAGGGCCACAGGCGGGGTTGACTTGACGATCTGGTTGAGGAATAGACCCGAACTATCCACCCGGGCCTCCGGCTGCAATTGCCAGGAAACGGCGGGAGCCGCCTGGTCACCGGCGGCGGCACTGAGCGATGCCGCCAGGGAGAGGCCCAGGACGAGCGAAAGGTTTTTGATCGAGTTCATGGCCATCAGCGGCGGAGGTTATTGCTTTCCTGCATCATTTCATCGGCGGATTGCACGGCCTTGGAGTTGACCTCATAAGCCCGTTGCGCGACGATCATATTGACCATTTCTTCGACGACTTTGACATTGGACATTTCGAGGTAGCCTTGTTGCAGGCTGCCATAACCGTTTTCACCCGGTGTGCCGGATTCGGCGGTGCCGGAGGCGAGGGTTTCGGCGTAGAGATTGCCGCCCAGGTCCTGCAAGCCCGCCGGATTGGCGAAACGGACCAACTGGACCTGGAAATTCTGCGTCCCGCTGGCGCTGGTGGTGGTGACCTCGCCCGTGGAGGAAACGGTGATATTGGTCGTTCCGGTGGGAATAGGTTGAAAGCCGCCCTGCACCGGCAAACCATTGCTGGTGATCACCTGTCCCTCTGAATTGGTCTTGAGCGAGCCGTCGCGGGTGTAGGCGATGCTGCCGTCCGGCATGGTCACCTGGAAGAAGCCATCCCCTTGAATCGCCATATCCAGCCGTTCGCCCGTCTGTGTCAACTCGCCTTCGGTAAAGACCTTGGCAGTGGCGACGGCCTGGGTGCCGCTGCCGACCTGCAAGCCGGTGGGCAACTGGGAGTTGCCGCCTTCGGTCGCGCCGGGGGCGCGGGTGGTTTCGTAGAGGAGATCCTGAAATTCGATGTGGCTTTTTTTGAAGCCGGTGGTGTTGACGTTGGCCAGATTGTTGGCGATGACGTCCAGATTCATTTGCTGGGCTTCCATGCCGGCGGCAGAAGAATAAAGTGAGCGCACCATAAGTTAAATCAAGTGGGGGAACCCAAAGCCTCGATAGTCTTTCCCAATCGGTCGTCCTGGATTTGGATGACATGCTGATTGGCCTCGAACCCGCGCATGGCTGTCATGAGGTTGGACATCTCCAGCACGGTGGAGCTGTTGGACCCTTCCAAATATCCCTGGCGGACCTTGGAGGTGACGGACTGGGAGGCTTGAATTTTGGTGTTTTGCGCGGAAAAATAAGAGGCGTTGAGCTGGGTGAGCAGCTCCGGTTTGTCGAATTCGGTCAAGCCGAGCTTTCCCTTGGCGCTGGCGCCCTGGCTGATCTCGCCGTTGGCGGCAATGGAAATGGGGGAAGAGTCGTGGGCATTAAGCTGGATTGTGGCGCCGCCCTGTCCCAGCACCGGATAACCCTCCTTGGTGACCAGCTGGCCTTGAGCATTGACTTGAAACTCGCCATCGCGCGTATAGCCCGTGGTGCCGTCGGACAATTGGACTTGAAAGAACGCGCGTCCATCAATAGCCACATCCGTGCTGACGCCGGTGGCCTTCATTTCCCCGGCGACAAAACTGGTTTTTGACGAGGCCTTGGGGAGAAGGAATGTCTGAGAGGTGGTGCCCAAAGGCATGAGGCCGGCCTGGACGGCCGCCATGGTCAACTGCTGCCTTTTGAACCCAGGCAAGGAACTGGAGGCCAGATTATCGGAAATGATCTCCTGCCAACGAGTATTGGCGTTCAAAGCTGAGGCAGCCTGGAATAAACTCACGTTCATTTGGGCATTTGCAGAGCAACGACCGTGCCACGGGCCAAAACCCTCAATAAACCGGCCAAATCCATAGATTTATTGCTGAGCCTGGGAGGTTCATCACAGGCAAAAGTTGCCTCCTCTGCTGCCAAATTTGCCCGCCGGTTCCGAGAATGCCCGTCCTTGCCCGCCCGGCCGTCTCCTGCGATTGGCCGAGAAATCAACGCTTGAGCGAGAGAACCTGGGGATCGCGCAACACTTGCGTCACCCGGTCGGGAGCCGCGGTCAGGCCGTAGTCGCGGCACACTGGCGTCAGGTCGCGTTGGAGAGCCACACTGCATAAAGCGGCTGTCAACTCGTCGGCGGTGTAACCCGCTTTGGTCAGGCTCTTCATGACCGTCGGTTCATTGACGGACATAAAATGAAGGAAATCCAGGCCGCCCTGGGCGTAACAGTAGAGATACAGACCCACATTGTGATACCCGGACTCTTTGCGTTTGGCTCCATTCATTCGATCCCAAAAAAACCATTTGGCCGGCTGTTGGCTGATCTGGTCGCCTCCCGCGCACCGCGATGTCTCCACCACCGTTTCCATCAGGCCGCCATGGGTGAAGTTGAAGTTATGCGCCAGCTCATGGACCAAATCGTGGCGGACGGCGGGCATATCCGAATAAAAAAGCTTGGTCCCGATGGCGATGTGAGTGCCGCTGTGGGCCGCCGAAGCCCCGGTCTGGCCCGGCGTCACGCTGATGTCGGTGCGCTCGATGCGCCGTCTTCGGTCTGACATGTTGGCCATGACCGCCGCGAGCATTTCGGCTTGAGCCAACGTGTTTCGGGCCAGGGGTTGGATGACTTCCGGCACTTCCATTCTGAACGAGGCGCTGGCCACGCTGACCCGCCCATCCTGGGACAGGGTGGACTTCTCCAGGACACCCTGGGGTGCCGTGAAACTCCAAAGCGCGCCTGCCGCCGAGTTGATGGCCCCAAGGTTGGCCTCAAACATCGTTTGTCCCGATTCATGTTCTGATACGGTTTCCACAGGTATTCATCCGCTGGCGAGGAGAGCCCGGAAAGGCTCCCCGCAGCCAGCGGTGAATATCTGTGCCGCGCCGATGAAAAATCGCAGTGTACAAGTTTTGCCTCCG
>Ga0181536_10000452_pt1 | contig 49266 bp, 42 predicted proteins | sample PEATcosm2014_Bin_41_FD_121105 | JGI IMG/M metagenome (GOLD analysis project Ga0181536, IMG submission 121105) | Peatland microbial communities from MTU Mesocosm Facility, Houghton, MI, USA - PEATcosm2014_Bin17_60_metaG | ecosystem: Environmental > Terrestrial > Soil > Wetlands > Peat | place...
ATCAGCGTCTGGTCGAAAGTGACATGCTGCCACTTGCCGCGCGGATCGGTGAAGCGAAGATCAACATATTTGACGTCATTGTCCTTGATCGCCTTGAGCACGTCACTCGCGGTCTTCATGTCTCATACCCTCTCTTGATCGGAACTCTCGCGCAACTCGCGAACGTGTCACTTGTGATGATGTGTGATGTGGAGTTCTGCACATGCGCCAGGCGATGTCGCGTCGGCTCAATGCGCATCCTATCTACGCCGGCACGAAACCGGTCTCTCTTAGAAAGATAGCGGCGGTTTGAACCGCCGCTATCTGCTTTCCTGCGCCGCGGGAAATGAGGGCGGTTTGAGCCGCCCTCATCGCGGGATGAGCGGACAGGAACTTATTCGCCTTCCGTCCCGATCGCATAGGCGGTTTCGCCGTGGACGGCATCGTCACCCACTTTCAAGGTCGCATCATCCATGCGCAGAGGCGTAATGATGGAGATGATCTTGAGAATGATGAAGGTCGCGATGACGTTGTAGACGATGATGAAGCCGGCGCCATAGAGCTGCACGATAATCTGGTGCGGATTGCCATAGAGCGCGCCGGTGATGCTGACGCCCGGCGCATCCTTGTCGGTGCCGATGTATTCCAGCATCGCCGGATTGGCGAAGACACCAGTCAAGATACCGCCCATCAGACCGGCCACACCGTGAGTCGAAAACACGCAGAGCGTGTCGTCAACCTTCGCCATGAAGCTGAGCTTTTGGAACTTGTTCATGGAGAGCCACGGAATGATACCGGCGAAGACGCCGATCGCCATTGCACCCCAACCGTCGACGTAACCGGCGGCGGGCGTGATCGCGACAAGACCGGCGATCATGCCGTTGACGGCACCGACGACAGAAGGCTTGCCGTACGCGAAATAGTCCAAAGACATCCACACGAGCAACGCGATGGCGGTGCAGGTGTTGGTGTTGAGGACGGCCGCGCCGGCATCAGCATTGGCGAAGTAGGGATCGCCGCCGTTGAAGCCGTTCCAGCCTAGCCACAGAATGCCCGCGCCGACCAAGGTGATCAGCAGACTGTTCGGGGGAAAGTTATCCCGATCCGCCTGCAAGCGCGGTCCAATCACGGCAGCAGCAACGAAGCCCGACGTACCGGCGGCGAGATGGATGACGTAACCGCCGGAGAAGTCTGCTGCGCCCAAGCCCGCAAGCCAACCGCCGCCCCACAAGGAGAAGGCGCCGACCGTGTAGACGAGAGTCATCCACACTGGGCAGAAGATCATCCAGGCTTTGAAGCTCATGCGACCGAGCACGGAGCCGGCCAAGATGATGACCGTGATCGCGGCGAACACGAACTGGAAGAAGATCAGTGTCGCCATCGGGAAGGTAAGGCCCGGCATGCCTGAAGCTGCCGCCGGAATGATTGCCTGCCCGAGTGTAAATGCCGCCGAAGCCGCCGGCATTGGTTTGCCTATGAACGGGAACCACTGTTCGCCGAAGGCCATGTTGTAGTCGAAGAGAATCCAGACCACGAGGACGGAGGCGAATGCATACAGCGCCATAAAGGCGGAGTTGATTGCCCACTTCTTCTTGACGACGCCGCCATAAAGAACCACGAGGCCAGGAATGCTTTGCAACCCGACGAATGTCGCGGCTGCCAACTGCCAAGCGTTATTTCCGGTATCTAACCATTTTGGTGATGGTACGAGCACAGCTTGTCCCCCAATATTAGCGTGGATCACCAGCGAGGGCGCTCTGCGATTTATGTGCCGGAGTGCAAGTCGCTCCTCCCCTCCATTTACTCTTTCTTAAAAACTCTTGGAAAAGCAGCCGCCTAAGAGAACTTCCTGAGATCGTTTCGAAGTTACGATTTTGGCTTTCGAAGAAAACGGCCTGCGGGATGAACTTCACCATTCGCCGCCGCGACTGAGCAAGAAATGGTCACATCGACCAGTTTTTGAGCAGCGCATCGCGGTGGCATTGTTGGGTTGCTCGTGATTTGTGCCTGTTTCCCCCGGTACGAGATTTGAGTATGGATGCGCCGAAGCCAAAGCACGTCAGCGCCCGATCGCGAAAGGGCGCGCCAGTTTAGGGGCGGAGACGGTCATGAAGTTTTTTTATGCGCAAGGACTCGCCGCGTTGATGCTTGTTGCCGCCACTCCAGTTGTCGCCGGCCCGACCGGCGAGAAGATGCTCACATGCAAGAACACGTCGAGTGGCGCGACGTGGCAGATCAAGATCGACTACGACAAGGGAACGGTCGACTCGAATTCCGCCAAGATCGGCGACACTGAGATTTCCTGGCACGATCCATCGGACGGCGGCAATTACACGCTCGACACAACGACCGGCAAACTCACGATCATCTTGGGTTCGAGCACCGGCGGCTATTTCATGTGGGATCAGTGTGACGTGAAGAATTGACGTGCGGCCGCATGCCGAACGCGCGCTGTGAACGGGAGCCGTGTTCGTGAATCAAGCTGTCCCCGGCCTCAAAGTCAGCGTCGGATTCTCATCCGACGCAGGGCCGAGAAAAGACAACGAAGATTTTGCCGCCGCCATCTTCGGCTCGGAACTTCCGAAGCCGCGCGCCGAGGTCATTGCCGCCATCGCCGACGGAGTTGGCGGCGCGAAAGGCGGACGCGTTGCGGCGGAAACGGCCGTGCGCGGATTCCTCGACGGCTTTCTCGATCTCCCCGAAACATTGGATGTGCCGCGCGCCGGCGCCCGCGTCATCAATGCCCTGAATGCCTGGATTCACGGCCAGTCGCGGCACGATCCGAAACTCGCGGGTATGGGCTGCACTTTCACGGCGCTGGTGCTGCGCGGGCGCACGGTGCATGTGCTGCACATCGGCGATTCGCGCGCCTATCGATTGAGTGGCGACCGTCTCACCTGTCTGACGACGGATCACGTGCGCGACACCACGCGGAGCAAACATGTTCTCTACCGCGCGCTCGGAATCGAAGCCGAAGTCCGGCTCGATTATGGCTCGCAGCCGATCGCACTCCACGACCGATTTCTCCTCTGTAGCGACGGGCTGCACGGCTTCCTCGCGAACGAGGCGATTGGCAGCATCTTGCGCGAACGCTCGGCGCCTGACGACACCGCGCGCGCGCTCGTCGCGGCCGCGCTCGATGCCGGCGGCCAGGACAATTGCACGGCCATGGTGCTCGACGTCGTGGGTCTTCCAACCGCCAAATCGACCGATGTCGGCAGCACGGTGATGCAGCTGCCATTGATCCCGGTGCCGCATGGCGGCGAGGCGATCGACGGCTTTCTCCTGAAAGTGCTGCTGTCGGAAGGCCGCTACAGCCGGCTCTTTGGCGCGATCGACGAGATCGAAGGCGGCGAAGTGGTGCTGAAATTCCCGAAACCGCAGGTCGCCACCGTCGCGAGCTATCATGCCGCTTTCGTCCGTGAGGCCTGGGTGGGGACGCGCGTGCATAGCCCCTGGGTGGCGCAAGTGCTCGAATTGCCCCCGGGCCGCCAGACCTCGCTTTATACGGTGATGCCGCTCTATCAGGGCGAGCTGATGGAAACGCGGATTGCGCGCCGCCCCTCCGTCACTTTGGAGGAAGGCCGCAACATCGCGATCAAACTGGCGCGTGCCGCCGATGCCCTGCATCGCAACGGCGTCATTCACCGCGACATCAAGCCCGACAATGTCATTCTGGAGGGCAATGGCTCGCTCAAACTGCTCGATCTCGGCGTGGTGCGCGTGCCGGGGCTCGAAGAGACAGCGGGATTGGAGGAATTTTCGCCGGAGGATATTCCCGGAACGCCGGCCTATATGGCGCCGGAAATGTTCAGCGGCGAAGCGGGCGACGTGAGGACCGACATCTATTCGCTCGGCGTCACACTGTTTCGCATGTTCGCGCAGGAATATCCTTACGGCAATCTCGACGCCGTGAGCCCTCCCCGCCTGACCCGGCCGAAAGACCTCGCAGTCTTACGCCCCGATTTGCCGGCCTGGGTGCAGGCGACGATCGCGCGCGCCATCGCACTCGATCCCGAAGCGCGCTTTCACGACATGATGGAACTTGCGCTTGAGATGGAAGCGGGGCCTGCGAGCGCGCCCTCGTCCGCGCCGCGGCCTCTCACCTTCTACGAACGCTCGCCGGTGCAATTCTGGCAGGGCGTCGCGGCGCTGCTCGCCATCGCGCTGATCCTGTCCTTCGTCTTCCGGCATTAGGAATCGCTCAGACGGCGATGCGCATGCCGTCGAAGGCTGGCTCGATATGGGGCGGCAGCTCACGTTCGAGCCGGCCGAAATCGAGATCGGTGTGAAGATTGGTGAGGATCGCCCGCTTTGGCTTCAAGCGTTCGATCCATTCGAGCGTTTCGGGCAAAGAAAAATGGCTCGGATGCGCGGTGTAGCGCAGCGCATCGACGATCCAAAGATCGAGATTTTCGAGATAGTGCCGGCTCTCAGCCGGGATCGCGCTCAAATCGGGCGTATAGGCGACATCGCCGAAGCGGAATCCGAGCGAGGGGATTTCGCCATGCTCGAGCCGGAACGGCATAGCTTCGATGGCGCCACCCGGTCCTTTGACCGTGCAGAGCGTGCCGGGCTCAAGACGAATGTCATTCAACAGCGGCGGATAGTAACTGCCGTCCGGCGTCGCGAAAATATAATCGAAGTGCCGGCGCACGACGGCCGAGGACACTTCATCCATATGCAGATCGATCTTGTGTTTCGCCTTAATGACGAGCGGACGCACATCGTCGATGCCATGCGTGTGATCGGCATGCGGATGGGTGAGCAGGATCGCGTCAAGATGTTCGACGCCGGCATCGAGAAGCTGGCTGCGCAAGTCCGGCGACATGTCGACGAGAACGACGGTCTTTGCGCCGTCTTCGCCCGTGCGTTCGAGGAGGATCGAACAGCGGCGCCGCCGATTTTTGGGATTCTTCGGATCGCAAGCGCCCCAGCCCTGCCCGACGCGCGGCACGCCACCGGATGAGCCGCAGCCAAGGATGCTGATCGCAAGGCTCATGGGCTCACGCGGCGGCGCCAGGTTGCGCCGTCTCTGCGGGAGCCGGCATCTTGGAAAAGAGCCACAGCGCATTGGCGGTCGTGAGCGAGGCGAGTTCGGCTTCCGACAGGCCTTTGACCTCGGCGAGAACTTTTGCCGTCTCTTTCACAAAGGCCGGCTCGTTGCGCTTGCCGCGATAGGGCACCGGCGCCAAGAAAGGCGCATCGGTCTCAACGAGGAGACGGTCGCGCGGCACGCTGCGGGCAACGTCGCGCAGCTCGTCGGATTTCTTGAAGGTCAGTACGCCGGAAAAGGAAATCGAAAGGCCGATGGCGAGCGCCCGCTCCGCCAATTGGCGCGAGCCGGTGAAGCAATGCAGCAGCGCCTTGAAGGCGCCTTTGCTCATCTCGTCTTCGAGAATGGCGGCCATATCCTCATCCGAGTCGCGGTTATGAATGACGAGCGGCAAGCCGCTCTCGCGCGCTGCCGCGATATGGGTGCGAAACACGCGGGCGGCGACATCACGTGGCGCACGGTCGTAATGGTAGTCGAGACCCGCCTCACCAATGCCGACGCATTTGGGATGCAAGGCCAAGGAGACGAGTTTGTCGGCGCTTGCTTCGGGCTCCACATGCGCCTCATGCGGATGGGTGCCGACGGTGCAGAACACATCGTCATAGGCGTCCGCGATCGCGGCGATCGTCGGGAATTTCTGCACCTGCGTCGAGATCGTAATCATCCGGCCGAGCCCAGCCGCGCGCGCGCGCGCGACGACATCGTCGCGTTCCGGCGCGAATTCGGGAAAGTCGAGATGGCAATGGGTGTCGATCAACATGTCTAGGCTTCTTTGCTCTCTTCCGGCTCGATATAGCGCGGAAAAATGGCCACCGGCAGCGGCAGCGCGATGTCCGCTTCCTGCAGCCCGTCAATGTGAACGAAATCGCGCTCCTCGGACGGCACGGCCAGAAGATCGAGCAGCTTCGTCATCGCCGCCGGCATGAACGGCTGCGTCAGGATCGCGACGCGCCGCAACACCTGCGCCGTCACATAAAGGATCGTCGCCATGCGGTCGGGATCTGTCTTGCGCTTCGTCCAGGGCTCTTCCGCGGCGAAATAGCGATTGGCGTCCGCAACGACGCGCCAAATCTCGGTCAAGATCATATGGAGCGCGAAGCTCTGCATCGCAAGCCGCGCCTTCGGCAGCACCGCCGCCGTATCGGCGAGGATCGCGAGATCGGCCTCGCTGAACGGCCCGGGAGCCGGCAGCGCGCCGCCGCAGTTCTTGGCGATCATCGACAGCGAACGCTGCGCGAGATTGCCGAGATCATTGGCGAGATCGGCGTTCATCCGCGCGACGATCGCCTCGTGTGAATAATTTCCGTCCTGGCCGAAGGGCACTTCGCGCAGGAAGAAATAGCGCAGCGGATCGACGCCATAGTGATCGATCAAGGCAAAAGGATCGATGACATTGCCGACCGATTTCGACATTTTCTCGCCGCGGTTGAAGAGAAAGCCGTGGACGACGATGTGCTTCGGCAGTGGAAGCACCGCCGACATCAGGAACGCCGGCCAATAGACCGCATGGAAGCGCGTGATGTCCTTGCCGATGACATGCGCATCGGCCGGCCAGAACTTCGCCCGCTCCGCATCGAGATCGGGAAAGCCGGTCGCGGTGATGTAATTCGTCAGCGCATCGACCCAGACATACATCACATGTTTCGGATCGCCCGGCACCGGCACGCCCCAATTGAAGGTCGAGCGACTGATAGAGAGATCGTTCAGGCCGCGCGCAACAAAGGCGACAATTTCCTTGCGATAAGGCTCGGGCGTGATGAAATCTGGATTGGCTTCGTAATGCGCGAGCAGCCGCTCCTGATAGGCCGAGAGCTTGAAATAATAACTCTCCTCCTCGACCCATTCGACCGGCGCGCCGGAGGGTGCGAGCTTTTCGCCTTTCGGCGACAGCGTCAGTTCGGACTCGTCGAAAAAGGCTTCGTCACGGACCGAATACCAGCCGGGATATTTGGAGAGATAGATGTCGCCGTTTGCGGCCATGCGCTCCCAGATGGCTTGCGCGGCTTTGTAATGACGCGGCTGCGTCGTCCGCACAATGTCGTCGGCTTTTGCGTCGAGCACATCGCCCATGCGCTCGAATTGCGCGGCCGTGCGGTCAGCGAGCTGTTGCGGCGTGATCCCTTCGCGCGCCGCCGTTTGCTGCATTTTCTGGCCATGCTCATCCATGCCGGTGACGAACAGAGTGTCGAAGCCGTCGAGCCGTTTGAAGCGCGCGATGGCATCGGTCGCAATGCGTTCATAGGCGTGGCCGATATGCGGCGCGCCATTGGCGTAAGGAATCGCGGTCGTGACGTAGAATTTCGGGCTCGCGGCCATCGCTCAAGAACTCTGTAGCCGCGCCTCACCTCTCAGGCTGCGAAAGCCTTCGCGGCCGTGGCGAGATCGGCAAAAAGAGACAGGATGAAAGGACGCCTATCGAGGTTCAACACCTCGGTCTCGCGCGCCGCTTCGGCGGCTTTTTCCCATACCTCGGCGAGCGGTGCAAGGCGTCTGGCGCCCTGCCCCGCCTCGCGCCGCAACCGTTCGTCGATCCAATCGACAATCGCCGCCAAGAACATGTCGTAATCCGCCGTTCCCTCGCGCCCGGCGATCTGATCTGCGAAGTCATGCACCGCCCGCCAGTCGATTGCGGGCAGATCGGCAAGCAGCCGTGTGATGTCCCGATCGAGTTCGAGGCCGCGTTCGTCGAGAAGTCGCAAAGCGCCGTGAACGGAGCCATGGGCGCGCGCCGCCGCAACTTGGATTTCGCCACGGTCATGCTCGCTCCAGGGACTCCCCAGAGATTTGACGATGGCCGCAATTTCGCCTTCGGCGAGCGGCTTGAGCAGCATGAGCCGGCAGCGCGAGCGCAACGTCGCCATGACGCGTCCGGGCCGATGCGCGACGATCAGAAACAGCGAGCGCGGCGGGGGCTCTTCGATCAGCTTCAACAGCGCATTGGCGCCGGAACGATTCAAATCCTCGGCGCTGTCAACAATGCAGACGCGATAGCCGCCGGCGCCCGCCGCTTGTTGGAACAAATGAATCGCTTGGCGCACATCGTCGGCGCGAATTTCGGTGAAGGGGCGTTTCGTCTTCTCATTCCATTCGCGCCGAAGAAGAAAGACATCGCCATGCGACAGCGCATTGAGCCGGTGCGTCACGGGATGGTCGGGCGGCACGTCGAGATTGGTCGCCTTTTGCACGGCGGGAGATGCCGGGTCGGGATAAGCGAGAACGAAGCGCGCGAGGCGCCAGGCGAGCGTCGCCTTGCCGATGCCAGCCTGACCGCCGAGGATGACCGCCTGCGGCAGCCGGCCGTCCCGATAGGCATCGAGCAGCGCCTGCTCCGCCTCCTCATGGCCAACGAGGGTCAAGGTCTCGCGCGGATGCGGCGCATCCTCAAAGCGATCCGTTTCCAAGGGGCTATCAGCCTGTCCGCGTGCCATGCTCAACCAGTTTCCTAAAACGCATTGGCGGCGCGACTGAAGTCATGCGACTGGCCGTTGCCGTCCAAAAGCCGCGCGCCAATCACATTCCAAATGGCTTTCGCCACTTCGTTCTCATCTTGTGTCGCATCGATGACGACGCAGCGCTCGGGCTCGGCGGCGGCAATCGCAAGATAGGCCTGGCGCAACGCCTCATGCGTGGCGAGGTCTTCGCTTTCGAAACGGTCGGGGACGAACCCCGGTGCGCGGCGCGCGGCGGCGCGGGCCAATCCGATTTCCGCCGGCAGATCGAGAATGATCGTGAGATCGGGCTTGAGCCCGTTCAACGTGACCTTTTCGAGTCGATCGAGAAAGCGGGGCGCGACGCCGCCCAAGGTGCCTTGATAAGCGCGCGTCGAATCCGCGAAGCGATCGGAGATGACCCAGGTCCCCGCCGCGAGCGCCGGCGCAATGGTGCGGTCGATATGATCGATGCGCGCCGCTGAAAAGATGATGGCCTCCGCTTCGCCGCCGAGGTTTTTGAACTTTCCGGAAAGCAGCACGTCGCGCAGAATTTCCGCCGCTGGCGAGCCTCCCGGCTCGCGCGTGATGATCGCCGCGCGCCCGATCTCTTTGAGACGCTCGGCGATATGGCGCGCTTGCGTCGTCTTTCCCGCGCCCTCGCCGCCTTCCAGCGTGATGAAGGCGCCGCGGCCTGCCTTGGTCTGCACATCCATCAGCGGTTCACCGCTTTCTGGATATAGTAGCGAATCTTATCGCCGACATATTGAAGCGCGGCATCCATGGCCCGCCTCGGCAGACTGCCCGTGCCAATGTCTTCGGCGGTCAGCAAGGGCGCGTCGAGAATCTGCGTCGTGCCGCGGTAGATCTGCAAATGCGCGACCTCCTTGCCGGCGACAATCGGCGCGATCAGTGGGCCCATGTAAGCAATCCGGCCGGTGATCTTTTCCGTGAGATCGCGCGGCACAAGCGCTTTGACGTCTTGGGTCGTCACCAAAGACACCCGACCTTTGCTGCCGCCATAGACGCTCGCCGCGCCGATGATTTCGCCTTTTGCAAAGAAGGTTCGCGGCTCGAAACCGCGGAAGCCCCATTGCAGGATGCGCAAGGCCTCATCGGCACGCTCCTTCGCGGTTTTGGCCCCATAGGCAGCAAGAATGAGTCTTTCGCCATTCTGGACGGCGGACGAGACGATGCTGTAGCCGCTCTGCGCGTCGATGAAGCCCGTCTTCAACCCGTCGGCGCCAATGTCAGCGGCAAGCAGCGGATCGCGGTTCGGCTGCTTGATCTTGTTCCAGGTGAAATCCTTCTCGCCGAAGTAATGATAATAATCGGGGAAGGTCTTGATCACATGGGCGGAAAGAAGCGCCATGTCGCGTGCGCTGACTTTCTGGTCCGGGTCATCGCGTCCCCAGACGTTGGTGAAGGTGAGTTCGTCCAATCCCAATTCGTGCGCGCGCTCGGTCATCTTGGTCGCAAAGGCGCCTTCCGAGCCCGCGAGACCTTCGGCAAGAATGATCGCCGCGTCATTGCCCGAGACGATGACGAGGCCGCGGATGAGATCCTCGACCGGGATCGAGCTGTGCAGCGCCGCGAACATGGTCGAGCCATGCGCCGGCGCACCGCCCTCGCGCCAGGCGTTCTCGCTGACCTTGTATTCGTCGGTGAGTTTGACCTTCCCATCCTTCAGCGCCTCGAACACCATGTCGGCCGTCATGATCTTGGTGGTCGATGCCGGCGCGACAAGGTCGTCCGCATTCTTCTCAAAAAGAACCGAAAGCGTGTCGGCATCGATCAAGATGACATGCGGGATGGTGGTTTGCAGGCCGCCCGGCGGCGCCGGCTGCGCGGCCGATGCGCACGACATCTCAAAGGCGCACAGTGAGGCAGCCAGCATTAGCCCGGCGAAGTGCAAAAGGGCGGCGCGTCGTGCTGTGCGTAGCTGTGTCACGGCAATCTCGTGGAGCAGTCCCGCAAGGGACTCGGAAATGCCGGCAATATAGGGCCTGCCGCCCTCGCCCGCACGCGGATTTGCCCGCCATCGTGCGGAACGACAAGCAGAATCGGCCATGATAATCGCCGTGAACCCGCAAAGGTCCCGTTTCTCATCATTGGCTGAGGGAATGCGCCCGACATCAGGCGCGGCCGCGTTTAGCGCAGCGTGCCAAGATCAGGATCGCTGTCCGATCCCGCATCAAGATCGAAAGGCCGCGACGGCGGAAGCGGCATCGTCCCTTTGAAGACGACGGAGGCAGGAATCGAACCCGTCGTATCGTTGGTCGCAACCGTTTGCGGATCGACCGAGCCTGGCTGCACCGCCGCCGTCTGTGGATCGACGCCCGCCGTTACGGGTGCGGGGGCTTGCCCCGGAATCTCCGCCGAGGCCGTCTGAACAGGCTGCGTCTCGGCGACAAAGGTCGGCGGATGGCGCATGTCGAGTTGGGCGAGACGGCCGTCTTGGCGCAGCGTCGCCAGCAATTTCAAGTCGTCGGAGCCCGCAAGGCTTGCCGACCCGACATAATCGATTTTGACCTTGGTCGTGCCGGAACGGCGGAAATCGAGGAGTTCGGCGACGCGTTGCGACACATCCATAATGCGGTCGTGCGCGAAAGGTCCGCGATCGTTGACACGAACGATGATCGAATAATGATTGCGCAGATTGGTCACGCGCGCATAGCTCGGCAGAGGCATGGTCGGATGCGCCGCTGAGATCGAATTGCGGCTATAGATTTCGCCATTCGCGGTGCGCCGTCCATGGAAGGCATCGCCATACCAAGACGCGTAGCCGACGCCCGAATAGCGCTTGTAGTTCGTTGGATAATAGGTCTGGCCGTCGACGACATAGGGCTGACCCACTTTATAGCTGCCGCCACCATGTGGGATTGCGTCTTCCTGATCGGCGACGACATGCGGGCTCGCTTCGCCATAGACGGAAGACGGAAAATATTCGGGGCCATGCGCGACGGGCGGCGGCGTCGCGCAGCCGGCAAGAGACAGCGCTGCGGCGAAAGAAGCGAGAGCTGCGAGTCGGATGGGGGACGCGAATCCGGGAAGCTTGCGGAGCGGCGCCGCGAGTGCCTGGAAATGTGCCGCGTTCGAAAGCGAACGCGACAGAGATTTCCTGCGCTTCATCAAAATCCCCCGACCCGACGGCTCCTCGGCTGCTCCCGCACCGAGACTCGGGAGGCTTGCATAGGGCCGCTTGCTAGAGCCTTAAGAAATCAGGCTCTTGTCTTTGCTGCAAGGCACGAATTGCCGTTCGCTTGCAGGCGCAAAGGGCGTCCCAAATGGGGCAGAAGTGCGGCGTGGGCGTCCGGTCAACAGAAAATTAAGGCTTTGAATCGTCAAAATTTCTAGCCGCTCGTCACAAAACGCATGGCGGTCCAGGATCGCTCCCCGTGGCGCGCAGAGCGCCGATTTCGGCGTCGCTCGGCTCCTTCGCACCGCGCCCCAAACCGCGACTCGTTCCAATTAGAGTTAAAAAATCCGGCGCCGCACGCCTGCACGCTTTCGACTCCTGTCGGCGGTGGGACTGTGATAGCGAAGGCCGCAACCGAACCCTCAACACCCTTTGCCGCCATGCCCCGCGTCACGCTCATCGACAATTACGACAGCTTCACCTTCAATCTCGTCCACTTTCTCGGCGAGCTCGGCGCCGATGTGACCGTGCATCGCAATGACAAGGTGAGCGTCGCCGAGGTGATCGCGGCGAAGCCCGATGCCATCGTGCTGTCGCCCGGGCCCTGCACGCCGCATGAAGCCGGCATCTGCCTCGATCTCATCGCCTCGGCGAGCCCGCAAATCCCGATGTTCGGCGTCTGCCTCGGCCATCAGGCGATGGGCGAAAATTTTGGCGGCGAAGTGATCCGCGCGCCGCTGCCCGTTCACGGCAAGATCGCCGACATCCATCACCGCTCCGATAAGATTTTCCGCGGCATCAACGGGCCGTTCCGCGCCACGCGTTATCATTCGCTGGTTGTGAAGCGCGACACGCTTCCCGACGAACTCGAAGTCACGGCCGAGACGGACGGGCTGATCATGGCGCTGTCGCATAAGACGCGGCCGACGCATGGCGTGCAGTTCCACCCCGAAAGCATCGCCTCCGAACACGGCCATCGCATTCTCTCGAATTTTCTCGATCTCGCGGCGGAATGGAACAAAACTCGGCGCACAGCCTGAGCCGATCCCGCGCGAGCCCCATTGCCCTCATGGATGCCTTCAAACCCTTCATCGCCAAGATCGCCGCGGGCGACTCTCTGAGCCGCGCCGAGGCCGAGGCCGCCTTCGACGTGTTGCTGTCGGGCGAGGCGAGCCATGCGCAGATGGGCGCGTTTCTCATTGGCCTTCGTGTGCGCGGCGAAACGATCGATGAGATCACGGGTGCTGTGTTCGCGATACGCGGAAAAATGCTGCGCGTCGAAGCGCCTCCCGGCGCGATCGACATTGTCGGCACGGGCGGCGACGGTCACGGGACTTACAATGTCTCGACGCTGGCCGCCTTGATTGTCGCCGCTTGCGGCGTGCCCGTCGCCAAACATGGCAATCGCGCGTCCTCGTCGAAGTCCGGATCGAGCGATGTGCTCGCCGCGCTCGGCGTCAAGCTTGGCCTGCCGCCCAAAGCCGCAAAAGCGTGCCTCGACGGCGCGGGTCTCTGCTTCATGGCGGCGACGACCCATCACGCGGCGATGCGCCATATCTCGGCGGTGCGCAGCGAACTCGGCACGCGCACGCTGTTCAATCTGCTCGGACCCTTGGCCAATCCGGCCTCGGTCAAGCGTCAGCTTCTTGGGGTCTTTTCGCGCGATTGGCTGCAACCTCTGGCCGAAGTGCTGCGCAGCCTCGGCACCGAGCGGGCTTGGCTTGTTCATGGCGCCGACGGTCTCGACGAAGTGACGGTGACGGGGCCGACTTTTGTCACGGCGCTGGAAAAGGGCGCGATCCGGTCTTTCGAAATTGCGCCGGAAGATGCGGGCCTGCGCCGTGCCGCACTCGCTGACCTCATCGGCGGCGATGCCGCCCAAAATGCCGCAGCTTTGACAGACGTCTTGAACGGGACCAAGAACGCCTATCGCGATATTGCGATCCTCAACGCTGCGGCGGCCCTGGTCGTCGCCGAAAAAGCCGCTAATCTGTTGGATGGTGCCAAGCTCGCCGCGGCCGCCATCGACGAGGGTCGCGCCAAGGCGGTGCTCGCCAGGCTGATCAAGATTTCGACCGAATCCGCCGGACCAGTTGAGCCCTGAAGGGAGCGCATGGCCGATATCCTGAAAAAGATCGAAGCCTATAAGCGCAAGGAAATCGCCGAAGCGAAATTGCGCATGCCGCTTCAGGCGCTCGAACGCCGCGCGCATGACCATGACCCGCCGCGCGGCTTTGTCCGTCACATTGAAACGCGTTTGAATTCGGGCCGCCTCGCGCTCATCGCCGAGATCAAGAAGGCGTCGCCGTCGAAAGGCCAGATCCGCGCTGATTTCGATCCGCCGGCGCTCGCCCGCGCTTATGAAGAAGGCGGCGCGACCTGTCTCTCGGTCTTGACCGACACGCCCTCCTTCGAAGGCAAGCTCGATTATCTTGAGGCCGCGCGGCGCGCGACGTCACTCCCGGCGCTGCGCAAGGATTTCATGTTCGATCCCTATCAGGTCTATGAGGCGCGTGCTTATGGCGCCGATTGCATTTTGATCATCATGGCCTGCGTCACCGACGCAGAGGCCAAGGCGCTCAACAAGAGCGCGCATGATCTCGCGCTCGATGTGCTCGTCGAAGTCCATGACGAAAAGGAATTGACGCGCGCGCTCGAACTCGAAACCCGTCTCATCGGCGTCAACAATCGCGATCTCCATTCCTTCGACGTCAATCTCGGAACGTGCGAGAGGCTTGCCGGGAAAATTCCCGGCAATCGGATCATCGTCGCCGAGAGCGGCATTGCGACGAACGACGACTGCCTGCGGCTGCGCCGCTCCGGTATTTCGACCTTCCTTGTCGGCGAAAGTCTCATGCGCGCGAAGGACGTTGCGGCAGCAACAAATCTTCTGCTCTGCGGCGATGGGCAAGCGCATGAACGCAACAAGGCCCATGGCTAGAGCGCCTATGCCCAAACTCTCTCATCTTTCTGCCGCAGGCGAAGCCGCCATGGTCGATGTCTCCGGCAAGGAAATCACCGAGCGCCAGGCCAAAGCCGAAGGCGCGGTCGTCATGGCGAAAGAGACGCTCAATCTCGCGCTCTCCGGCAATGCCAAGAAGGGCGATGTCTTCGCCGCCGCCCGCATTGCCGGCATCATGGCTGCGAAGAAAACCGCCGATCTCATTCCGCTCTGTCACCCGCTGATGCTGGCGAAGATCAGCGTCGATTTCGAGCCCGATGCCGCCCTGCCCGGCATTCGCATCACGGCCAACGCCAAAGTGTCTGGCCAGACCGGAGTCGAAATGGAAGCGCTGACGGCGGTCGCTGTTGCTGCGCTCACTCTCTACGACATGCTGAAAGCCGTCGATCGCGGCATGCGGATCGAAGCGATCCAGCTTGTCGAAAAGACCGGCGGCAAATCGGGATCTTTTAAGCGGTAACGCCCAGCACTATGGACGAGCAAAAGCCCCTTTCGGTTGCCGAGGCGCGCGCGCGGATTCTGGCAGCGGCGCACGCGATGACCGACGTCGAGCGCGTTCCGCTCGAAGAGGCGCTCAGCCGCACGCTCGCCAAAGACCTCGCGGCGCGGCGCACGCAGCCGCCCATTTCTGTCTCTGCGATGGACGGTTACGCGCTGCGCGCGGGCGATGTCGCCACTTTGCCGGCGCAGCTCAAACTCATTGGCGAAAGCGCTGCGGGCCGTGGATTTTCAGGCAGGGTTGGGTCTAAGGAATGCGTCCGCATCTTTACGGGCGCGCCCGTGCCAGCGGGCGCAGATGCCGTGTTGATGCAGGAATATGTGAAAGCGGACGGCGCCACGATCACGCCGCTCAAAACCGTGCCGCCGGGCGATTTCATCCGCCAAGCCGGTCTCGATTTCTCTGCCGGCGATGTTCTTCTCCGCGCAGGAACAAAGCTGGCGCCAGTCGAATTGGCCCTGGCCGCCGCGATGGCTCATGCCGTCATTCCGGTGCTCCGCCGTCCGCGCGTCGCCATCCTGGCGACGGGCGATGAACTGGTGAGGCCCGGCGAAGCCATCGGCGCGCATCAGATCGTCGCTTCCAATGCATATGCCGTCGCGGGCTATGTGCGGCTTGCGGGCGGCGAGCCGATCGATCTCGGCATCGCGGGCGACACCCTCACCGCGCTCGAAGCTGGCATCGCGAAAGCGCGCGAAGCGAAAGCCGACGTGCTCGTGACTTTGGGCGGCGCCTCTGTCGGCGATCACGATCTCGTCAAATCAGCGCTCGCGAAGGAAGGCATGGAGCTTGGTTTCTGGCGCATCGCCATGCGGCCCGGCAAACCGCTGATCCATGGCCGCATCGGCACGACGCCGATTCTGGGCCTGCCCGGCAATCCCGTCTCGGCCATCGTCTGCACAGTCGTCTTTCTCATCCCTCTCATCGAGGCGCTGCTTGGTGGCCATCCGAACGCCGATGAGATGGGCGAAGCCGCCGTGCTCGGCGCCGCCATGCGCGCCAATGATTGGCGGCAAGATTTTGTGCGCGCGACTCTTTCGACTCGCGCCGGCGGCGTCTCTGTTGCGACGCCGCTCAATCAGCAGGATTCCTCGCTGCTCCGCGTCCTCGCGCAGGCTGATGGCCTCATTATTCGCATGCCGCATGCGCCGGAGGCGAAAGCGGGCGACGCCTGCCGCATCCTCCGCCTGCCAAAGCCCACGATTTAGAGCCCCGGCAACCCGCATAACCATTGCCTTTGGACGTCCTGCGCGCGCAGAATGATCCGGGAAAGCTCCCGAGCGAATAAAACAAGAAGGAGGACGCCGTGCACGCAAAGCTCGGATGTTGGACATGGGCGATCGCCGTCGGCATCATTGTCGGGATCGTCGCCGCCTTGGCGTCCGCCTATTTTGTGCCCGTCCTTCCGGGCCAGGGTGTTGAGGCAGCGGGAACATTGATTTCCATCGCCTTTGTCGCCGGGACCGTCGCCGCCATTGCCGCTCGGCTCGCGATCGCTTTTGCGTGCCGGATGCGCGGCGGCTGTTGACGAGAGCCTATTCGGCAAGAAGTTTGATCGGGATCAACCGCGCTGACGCCGGACTCGTCGTAAAAAATTCACGGCGTGAACGGCGGCCAATCGGGAGAACGTGAGCCCGCGTTTTTGGGCAACGGGCCGCCGATCATGGGAGAGAACGCTCGCGCGAATCCATGCTTCGCGCGGGCGTTTTTTTATGCTGAGATGCGATGCCTCTTGCCCCGCATGTCTTTTTCAATCGGACGAAAATGAGGGATGCAAAGACGGCTCGTTGCCGGGAAAATGAGACCGCAACGCAGAACGAAGATTTTCAGCCCCGACGATCGAGGAGCCGCCCATGTCCGTCTCAAAAACATGCGCCGGAGGCGCTCTCTTCGCTTTTCTCGTGGGAGCTCTGCTCGCGATGGCATCGAGCGCCAACGCGGGCGACATCAACTTCTGCAACAAGACCGGCGCGCTCATCTATATCGCGATCGCCTATCCACAGACGGGCGGCGGATTTCTGTCGCGCGGCTGGATGAGCATCGACGACGGCGAATGCTCGATCTTCGACACGGCGCTGCATGTGCCGACCTTCTATTTCCGCGCCACCGGCGAATGGAACCGCCATGGCCGCACGAAGGAACGGCCGACCTGGGGCAAGGGCAAGATGTTCGCAGTCTGGGACAATGATAATTTTCAATATTACAACGCTGAAGAGCGCGTGCTGAATTCGAAGCTTGAAGAATTCACGCAAGGCCCAACCGCCGACAATGGCGATGTCGCCGCGACCGTGACCTTCACCCCGGAAGGATCGGAGACGACGATCAGCGCGCCCCCGCCGCAACCGCGGGAGAGCAAGTGAGTCGCGCCGAGGGAAGGCCGCGCAATTTTCTGCGCTGCAAAAGAAGCTTTGCTTCAGCACGGGGCGTGCGCAGCGTGTGCCGATATGGTGAGAAGAGTGATTTCCCCAAAATGCGGGAATTGTTATAGTCTTGGCCGTCGTAATTTTTACGCCAGGGGGAAACGATGTCTAAGATTCGCAAACTTCTTCTGTCCTTGATCGCCGCGTCCGCCCTCAGCGTCGCGCCAATTGCCATCTCGCAAGCCTTTGCGCACGGCCATCATCATCATCACATGATGGCTCCGGCCTCCTCGCCGAGCTGCGGCGGCGTCATCGGCGAAACCTTCGGCTGCATCTTCTACTGAGACGGACAGCAGAGATTTCTGCCAAAGAGAACTCGCGAAGAGAAATGACAAGAGGCCGCCCTTTCGGGCGGCCTCTTTCATGAGAATCGTGACGGCAGGCCGCGTTGCCCGGCCAAGGCTTTCAATTTTGCTCTCTCGGTTGCCTCAACACGACCGCGCTCGCCGGTGGCAGAGCCAGCGAATCCGACTGCAAGCGTTCCTCACCTGCCGGGGACCACCGCCCCCGCGCGTCGACCACTCCCCCGCCGAAGCGCACACCCTCTTTGCTGGCGAGGCTCGGCGCCTTGAGCCGAAGCACCTGCGCGGACTGCAATCCTAACCCGGGGAGCGATACCGAAATCGGATTCACTTCGCTCCAGTTCAGAAGGACGATCGACCTCAATTGGCCTTCCTTCCCGATCGCATAGGCCGTCAACTCGGATGTTGATCCCGCAATCTCAATCGAAAGCATCTCGGCGCCCACTGCCCTCGCGGCAGCGAAGGCAAGCATGCCGTAATAGGGCGCGCCCACGTCAACTTCATTGCCATTGGTTCGGATCGGCGAATAGGAACTGACAAAGCCGAGGTGATTGACGCCGGTTTGGAGATTGACGCCCGCGCATCCGTGCTGTGCCAACAGCAGCAAATAGTCGAGTGTCCAAAGCGAGGCCGCAAATGTGTCGCTCAGTCCCGGATGACCGCCGCCAAAGAAAGAATTCGTCTCGCACATCCGCCAAGGGATTCTGCTGTCGCGCGAAATCCGCGAGAGCCTTTCAAGCTTGCTCGCGAGCTGAGGATCCCTCTCGATCAATTGCGCCAGCGTCGCACTGCGCTGGTCGCCGAGATAAAAATGCGTTGTCAGCAGCTGAACTTCGCCGCGCGCTTCCGCCGCCATCGCTTCCACCCATTCGACCGAGGCCGCCGTATCGGGCGCGGCAAAGCGAAGGCCGGGCACAGCGGCCAGAATTGCGCGGCGCCACGCGCGATATTCGGCGAGATAGTTAGCAAAGTCCCACGGCGCTTGCCGGAGCGGGTGATCGCCATAGCGATAATTTTCAACCTCGTTGCCGAGTTCGATCGCCTCCAGCCTTGGCCCGAGAATGCTCTGAACTGCGCGCGCCTCGACGACCGCCTCATCGAGAATGCCGCGGCCGAAGTTGAGGCTGTAGAGCGCCGTCCATCCTGTCGCATCTAAGAACCCGCGAAGCTGCTCGAGGCTGGCCTGGCTGACGACGATATCTTTCGGGTCCGTACGGACGGGTCCATCGGGCGCGTAGGTCGTGAAATCCGCCGTAATGCCGCCGAAACGCAAGACGCCATGAGCGCCGAGAGTGCGCACGAGCTGCAGATATTTCGTATTCTCCGCGCTCAGCAATCCAAGCTGCGCGGCCGATGACATTTCATAGCCGAGGCCGATGAAATTGTCGGGCACTGAAACCGAAGGCCCGGGCAACAGGCGCAACGAGGCTTGCTTTTCTTGACGAAGGCAGCCGGCCGCGGCTCCCGCCGAGAGCACGAGCGTTCCTCGCAGAAGAGAGCGGCGAGTCAGAAGTCGATTGAAGGGAATCGGCGTTTTTTCTCCGTCGTCCTAACACTGGCCCTTTAGGCAGTATTTTTTCTCGTGAGAATGCCAGTTCGCTTGAAAATCTAAATCGGCAGACAAGTGCGTAACCGCCGGCGCCGCTATCGCGATCACCATTTCCAAGTCATCGCTCTTTCTCAATCTGTCACATTGAATTTTAAAATAGTTCGTAAATAGCGGGCCCGCTTCTGCGGTTCCCAATGGGATCGTCGTGTTACCTACTTTGATCGTTTCGTCCCTAAACAGAATTAATGGCGTAGCGCTACAATGTTCAAGCGTATTTAAGAAACCGATGCCCGCGATAAAGTTAGAGGCAGCGACAGTCCCATGGATGTCCGTAAAGTCCGTCGTGGACATATTGGTGAGTACCAATCTAACTGCGGTATAATTAGATTTCCATTTTATACCGGCGAACGTTTGCCCATCCTGATAGTGTTCGGAATCCGAAAAAACTAAAAGGGAAGGCGCGAGCGGCCAGAATGCGGCATATGTTATAAAAAGAAGCGCAAAAACAGGGAAGGAAGCACCAAATAATCGCCGGATAAGGGTGCCCTTGAAAAATATGAGCCAATCCACAAGGAAGCTGACAGCGCCGATATAGGCAGCGCCAACGCCTATCCAGAAAAATCCCGCCGGCATCAGGGCGATCCCGGCGAAGAAAAACGCGGATGGGATACCGAGCTTAAGTAGCCATCCTCTAAGAGACCTATTTTTATCGGCTCTCTTTTTCTCTCGTTTCTTTTGCATTTCGAGTTGCAGCGCGTCTTCTCGACGCGCCTTTTTTTCCGCGCGCTTGATGTGCAGGCGTTCCTCGCGGATGACCTCGCCTTGGCATTTCGATTCCCTAGACATGTCACCTCCTAATACCACCGAACTCAGACCCGACTTCCCCCGGTGCTGTCCTACGCTCGGACACTACCCACTTCCCCCTTGCGGAACACAGCAAGAACGGTTATGGTCCGTTCACTCTTTGTTTAAGGCCTTGTCGCACTCTGGGCCGCGTTCGTGCACATGCCGATTCGCCCGATTTCGCCTAGTGGGGCGCCCCGCTACGACCTCAAGAGCAGGAACCGATGCTGACCAGAAAACAGAGCGAGCTGCTTCGTTTCATTCATGAGCGGCTGAAGGAAACGGGCGTGCCGCCCTCCTTCGACGAGATGAAGGACGCGCTCGATCTGCGCTCCAAATCCGGCATCCATCGCCTCATCCTGGCGCTCGAGGAGCGCGGCTTTATCCGCAGGCTCCCGAACCGCGCCCGGGCGCTCGAGGTGCTGCGCCTGCCTGAATCCTCGACGGTGCAGACGGCGTCGCGCGGCAAGAAATTCTCGCCCTCCGTCATCGAGGGCAATCTCGGGCGCGTGCGCGCCGTCTCCGCCATGCCCGATGAGGACGGCGAGCGTTCCGTCGTTGCCATTCCGGTCATGGGCCGGATCGCCGCCGGCACGCCGATTACCGCTCTTCAGACGCGCAGCCATACGATCGGGCTTCCCGCCGATATTCTGCCAGCGGGCGAGCATTACGCGCTGGAAGTGCGCGGCGATTCCATGATCGATGCCGGCATTTTCGATGAAGATCTCGTCGTCATCCGCAAGCAAGATACGGCCGAGACGGGCGATATCGTCGTGGCCTTGATCGACGAGGAAGAGGCAACCTTGAAGCGGCTGCGCAAAAAGGGCAATTCGATCGCGCTTGAGGCCGCCAACGCCGCCTATGAGACGCGGATTTTCGGGCCCGACCGGGTCCGCATCCAGGGCAAGCTCGTGAGCCTCATCCGCAAATACTGACGCCCGCATCCCGTCTTCCGCCCCATGCAGCGCCGCGCGCCTTGCCATGGTCTCATTGCGCCCCACCCTCGCCGGAAATTGACCGCCCTGCGCCGCCTCAGCCGCTTATGTGGGCGCATTTCCTTGAAAGCCCCCGATGGCACCCTCTATGATCGCCCGATGATCTCTTGATCATCTCTTGGCCCGCGGCATCCGCCGCGGCGCCTCGCTTTTCGATCCATTTCGATCTGTGACCGGTTCGCGCCTTATTGAGCCCCTAAGGAGGGCGCGAGGCGGCACAGCGCCCCAAAACGCCGGCCCAGTTGATGCAAAGCAGGCCAAAAGAAACAGCGCAGGGAACGGATGAGACCGCGCCTGTGACTCGAAGCGCCGCGCGCCGCGTGAGCATTGCGCAGATCAGCTGGCTTATCGGCCTTGTGGTGGCAATCGCCGTCGCGGCGGCGGTGGCCGCCAGCGTCTATCTGACCTCAGCCGTGCTCCACAACGATCTCGCCGCGCAGATCCGCAAGACGACAGGCTTTACAACCGAGATCTCGGGCAATGCACGCTTCGTGCTGCTGCCGCGGCCGCATATTGAAATCGACTCCGTCGTATTTTCCAATCCGAAGGCCGCGCTTCGGATCGATGTCGAGAAACTCATCGGCTATCTGCGTGTCGTTCCGCTTCTCGCCGGCCGGGTCGAAATCGGCCATGCCGTTCTCTATGATCCGAACATGATCATCGATGTCGATGATCGGCCGATGACGCCCGACAGCATGATCGGCCGCGCCGTCAGTGCCAAGCCCGCGAGCCCGGAGGCGGCCCAACTCGATCGCGCGCCGCTCGCGGTCGTCGATTTCGTCAATGGCAAGGCGCGGCTCCATCGCCACGCGGAAAAGCAGGACATCTTCATCGACGACATCAATGTCCGTGCCGATTGGCGCAGCCTCGATGCCTCCGCGACGCTTACCGGCCAACTTGCTTTCCGCAACAACCCGGTTCAGGTGAAAGCCTGGTTTTCGCAGCCGATCGAACTGCTGCGCGGCGGCGATTCCGCCGCCTCCCTGCAACTCGACTCCAATCCGGTGACACTCGCCTTCTCGGGGGAAATTTCTGCCGGCCAGCATTTTCAATATCTGGGCAGCCTCAGCTTCGCGACGCCGGCCTTGCGCGATTTCGCCGCTCTCATCGGCGTGCCATTCACGAAGCACGGCAAATTCGCCAATTTCGACCTGCGCTGCGACGCCAATCTTAATGCCAATGCCGCGACCTTCACCAATTTGCAAATGGACCTCGACGGCAATGATTATGAGGGAACATTAGCCGTCGAGGTCGATGGCCCGGCGCCGCAAATCTCAGGTACGCTGGCGACCGATCTCCTCGATGTGACGCCGTTCCTCGCGGGATCGCCGGCACCGCAGGAGGAGAACGGCGAATGGAGCCAGAAGCCGCTCGAGCTCGCCGATCTCGGTTTCGCCAATCTCGATCTGCGTCTTTCCGCCACCCGCCTGCGTCTCGGCGACATTGAAGTGAGCGATGCGGCGCTCTCGGTTCTCACCCATCCCGGCTTCATCGATGTCTCGCTCGGCGAGGCGACGGCGAATGGCGGCACGCTGCGCGGCCGCCTCTCGCTCTCCGGCGGCAAGAGCCTCGATCTGCATGCCACGTTGAGCGCGACCGGCGTCGATGTCGGACCGATGCTGCACACGCGTCTCGTTGCTCATCCCATCGCCGGCGCCATGACGGGATCGGTCACGCTCGATGGCAGCGGCGGCAATTTCAACGCGCTGATGCAGGGTCTTACGGGCCATGCCGATGTCGATGTCGCCAATGGTCAGCTCCTTGGCTTCGATCTCGAAAATATTTTGCGCTCCGGGCCCCCTTCCCCACGCGAGCCCGAGTCCAGCCAGGCCGCGGTCGATTTCGACACGGCGCATTTCAGCCTGCAGATCGACAAGGGCGTGGCGACGGTGATCGATGGTAAGCTTCTAGCGCCGTCTCTCACCGGCACATTCGGCGGTAGTGCCGATCTCGGCAATCGCAGCGTCAATCTTTGGGCGCTCGCCAAGCCCGTCGCAACCGAGTCGCAGACCGACGTCCGTGCGCTGCGCTTGAAGATTACAGGGCCTTGGGACAATTGGCAGGTCGGCCTCGAGCGCGCGGAGCCCGACGCGCATTGAGCCTCACGGCGCGCGCCGGCGCAGAGCCAACGCGGCAAGGCCGAGGCCGCAGGCGACGGCCGCCAGCAACAGCGTTGACATGGCGTTGATCTGCGGCGTCACGCCAAGCCGCACGGCGCTGTAGATGCGCATGGGGAGCGTTGTCGCGCCGGGGCCCGTCGTAAAGCTCGCGATGACGAGATCGTCCAGCGACAGTGTCGCGGCGAGAAGAAAGCCGCCGGCGATCGCCGGCGCGATCAGAGGCAGAGTGATCAGCATGAAGGCACGAAAGCGCGTTGCGCCAAGATCCAAGGCCGCCTCTTCGAGCGCTGGGTCGCAATCGATGAGCCGGGCGCGCACAATGATCGCGACATAACAGAGGCCCAATGTCGCATGGGCAACGACAACGGTGACGAGACCGCGTTCGAGGCCGAGCGAAACAAAGAGGAGAAGCAGAGCAAGCCCGATGATGACTTCCGGCATCACCAGCGGCGCATAGATCATCGAGGCAAAGAGCGTGCGGCCACGAAACCGGCCGAAGCGCACGAGCGCGACGGCCGCGCATGTGCCGATGAGCGTCGCGAGAATGCCCGCGGCAAGGGCGACTTCGAGACTGATCAACGCGCTTTGCATCAGCTGATCATTGGCGAAGAGCTCGCCATACCAGCGGGTCGAAAACCCGCCCCAGACGGTCACAAGCCGCGAGGCGTTGAAACTGTAGAGAATGACGAGAACGATCGGTAGATAGAGAAAGGCAAAGCCAAGCGCCAGGACCGACCCCTGCATTGCCTTCGTTGAGGTGAGACGAGCTTTCATCCACGCGCCTCGCTTCGCATCTGCCAATGCTCGTAAAGCGCGAGCGGCCCGACGAGAAGAACGAGCAGCACGATTGCCGCCGCGGACGCGGTCGGCCAATCGCGATTGGCGAAAAACTCGTTCCACATCGTGCTGCCAATCATCAGCGTCTCCGAGCCGCCGAGAAGATCCGGAATAACGAATTCGCCCACCGCCGGAATGAAGACCATCAGCACGCCGGCGATCACGCCCGGCATGGAAAGCGGCAGAGTGATGCGCTTGAAGACGCCCCAAGGCGTCGCGCCGAGATCGGCCGCGGCTTCCGCAAGCGCCTTGTCCTGACGGTCGAGTGCCGCATAGAGCGGCAGGATCATGAAGGGCAGATAGGAATAGACGATGCCGATAACCACGGCGCCATTGGTTGCGAAGATATGCAGCGGTTCGCGAATGATGTGCAGCACGATCAGCGCATTGTTGATGAGGCCTTCGTCCTTCAGGAGAAGAATCCAGGCATAGATGCGGATGAGAAAACTCGTCCAGAAGGGCGCAATCGCAAAAAGCAGAAGGACGATCCGCCAGCGGCGCGGCGCGCGCGCAATCGCGAGCGCGAAAGGATAGGCGATGAGGAGCGTGATGATCGTCGCAATCCCCGCGATCAGGACCGAGTCCACATAAGACTGCAGATAGATCGGGTCCTGCGTCAGCCCCACATAAGCGTCCGCCGAAAACTGCCGCAACTTGCCGAGAAAATCGCTTAGCCCGTGCCAATCGAACACCGGCTGATAGGGCGGCTGGCCAAGCACAGATTGAGACAACGAGACTTTGGCGACAAGCGCAAAGGGCAGGAGAAAAAAGAGCACGAGCCAAAGGAAAGGCATCGCGAGAACGAGCCTCTGCCCCAGGCCTGGAAATTTCGGGTCGCGCGCGCTCATGTCTTTAAGAGAATGCCGGCGTCTTCAGAAAAACAGATGGCGACGGTCGCGCCGACGGGAACCGCGTCCGTCCCGGCGCCGGAATTTTGCCGCAGCACGCGCATTTTAAGTCCGCAAGCGAGCGTGACGTCGAAAAGCGTGCTGTCGCCGCGATAGCTGCGGCCAGTGACGGTGCCGAGGAAATGATTCATGGCGGCATCACCGCCGTTCGGCTTCTCAAGACGCAGCCGCTCGGGCCGCAGGGCCAGCGCGACTCTCGCGCCCATCGGAACACTCTGCGCCAAAACCTGCGCCTTGCCGGCCTCCGTCGCGATTGTCTGCACGCCATTCTCGGAGGCAATGACCTCGCCGTCGATCAGATTGATCTCGCCGATGAACTCCGCGACGCTGCGGTTCGCGGGCTGCTCATAGATTTCGGCCGGCGTTCCCACCTGGTCGAAACGGCCGTCGCGCATGACGGCAAGGCGCTGCGAGAGTACGATGGCCTCGCGCTGATCGTGCGTCACGACAATGAAGGTTGTTTTCAAGCGCTGCTGCAAGGCGACGAGTTCGGTCTGCGTCTCTTCGCGCAAATTCTTATCGAGCGCTGCGAGCGGTTCGTCGAGAAGCAGGATCGCGGGACGCCGTGCCAAAGCGCGAGCAAGCGCCACGCGCTGCTTTTGGCCGCCCGACAATTGATCGGGGCGACGGCGATCGAGCCCGTCGAGCTGCACAAGATGCAGCATCTCCGCAACGCGCCCAGCGATGTCAGATTTAGCGAGCCCCTGCTGATTGAGGCCGAAAGCGATATTCTGCGCAACCGTCATATGCGGGAAGAGCGCATAGGACTGAAACATCATATTGACCGGGCGCCGATGCGGAGGCACGTCGGTCATATCGTTGCCGGCAATGACAATCCGGCCCGCGTCCGGCGTCTCAAATCCGGCCAGCAGTCGCAACAGGCTCGTCTTGCCACAGCCCGACGGCCCGAGCAGCGCGAAAAACTCGCCCGCGGCAATCGACAGTGACAGATCGTCGACCGCGCGGACAGTGCCGAAGTTCTTCGACAAGCCTTCGATCCGAACGATCGGATCGCCTGTCTGATCTCCCGGCGCCATCGAGCCCTCTTTCGGCGTCAGGCCATGCTCAGCGTTGCCGCGCGCAAAGTGTTCGCCATCAGCATGGCGATCGTCATCGGGCCGACGCCGCCCGGCACAGGCGTGATCGCGCCGGCGCGCGAAAGCGCTTCCTCATAAGCGACATCGCCGACGAGCTTCGTCTTCGGCTGGCCCTGCGCGTTCAGGCCTTCGCCCGGAATGCGGTTGATACCGACGTCGATCACGACCGCGCCCGGCTTGATCCAATCGCCGCGCACCATTTCAGGCCGTCCGACGGCGGCGACGACGACATCGGCCCGCGCGACGACTTCGGCGAGATTGCGCGTGCGCGAATGGGCTATTGTCACCGTTGCGTTGCGCGACAGCAGCAGCTGCGCCATCGGCTTGCCAACGATGTTGGAGCGCCCGACGACAACGGCGTCCGCGCCGGCGAGATCGCGGCCGAGCGCCGCCATCGCCTTGTCGAGCAGCACCATGGAGCCCGCGGGCGTGCAGGGGACGAGCGCGCGATGGAGATCGCCGATCGATAGCAAGCCAGCGTTGAAAGGATGAAAGCCATCGACATCCTTCAACGGCGAGACGCGTTCGAGCACGCGCGTCGAATTGATCCCACTCGGCAGCGGCAGCTGGATGAGAATGCCATGGATCGCGGGATCGCCATTCAGCTGATCGACAAGCGCGAGCAGATCGTCTTCGCTTGTCGTCGCCGCGAGATCATATTGCACGGAGTGGAAGCCGCAGATCTTGGCCGCCTTGCTCTTCGATTTGACATAGACCTGGCTCGCCGGATCTTCGCCGACGAGAACGACAGCAAGCCCGGGACGCACCCCTTTGGCGATGAGGGCAGCCGCCTTGGTCGTCACGTCGGCCAGCACCACCTCGGACGCCTTCTTGCCGTCGATGAGCAGCGCCTTCCCGCCCGAGGGCCGGAGAATGCCGTCGTCGGCCGCCTGCTGCTGTTGCGCCAAAGCCATGGATCATCGTCCTCCAGAACTGAATTCCGGGGCCTATCTGCCCGTTTTCCAAGCGTCTGCCAAGCCGTTCAGGGAAGGCATTATCGCCGCGCCGGCGGGGCCAAATAACTGTAGGTCACCGCATGGGTCGCGGCCGACCCCGGGCCGAGAGCGCGCATGGATGGTTTGGCAAAAAGCTCGCCGGAAAAGTCCGCAGGGTCGCTCATGCCCGTCCAGGCTTCGAGGCAGAGAAAGCCTGCCCCCGGGCGGCACCAGAGCGCCAGATGCGGGAAATCCTGCGTCTCAAGGCGGATCGCCGCGCCGTTGGGCGCCTCGAAACGAAGGCCCCGGCTCTTTGCGTTCAGAAAACAGAGCGCGTCGTTCTCAAAGAGCGCGCCGGAAAGAGGCAGGACGTTTTGCTCGAGTGGCAGATGTCGCGTCGATTTGCCAATGAGGCCGCCCGGCGCGATCATGGGCACCTCCGGGTTTTCGGTGGCGTCGAAACGGACCACGTAGTCCGAGACATCGCCTCCGGCGAACGGCCAGCGGAAACCCGGATGCACGCCGCAGGCATAGGGCATGGCGCCCGCGCCAATGTTTTCGACTATGAGCCGCGTCGCAAAACTCTCCTCCGTCAGCCGATGCTCGACCGTGAGTAGGAAGTCGAAGGGATAGAGACGGCGCGTCTCCGCGTCCGATTGCAGACGAAGACGAGTGACAGCCGCCGCCTGCTCGAGGATTTCAAACTCACGATGACGCGCGAATCCATGAAGGCCCAGCGGATAGGTCTTGCTCCCGACGCGCATCTTCGAATTTTTTGTCCAACCGACGACGGGAAAGAGAATCGGCGCCGTCTCCGCCCAGATCGCCGGCTCGGGCCGCCAGAGGAGCGGCAGATCGGCGACCGACCATGCCGTGACTTCCGCGCCATGCGGCGAGACAGAGAGTCGCGCGGCGCCTGTTTCAAGTTGGATCACTCACTGCCTCTTTTTCTTGCGCACGCGCGGCAAACTTTGCAGCGCTTTGAGCGTTGTCGTTTCAAAGGTGCCACCTGACGCATCGGTCAATGAGGAGGACCCTATGAAGATCGAATCAATACTCGCATCTCTGTCCGTAGCGTCCGCACTCGCCGCCTCTGCTCCGGCTTGGGCGTCACCGGGACCTGTCGGCGAATGGCGCATTGCCGACGGCAACGCGATCGTTGCGATCAAGCTCTGCGGCACCGACCTTTGCGGCTACGTCGCTTTCGACACGAAACAAGAGTCGACCGTCGGCCAACAGGTCTTCACCATGCGGCCTGATGGCGGAGAATGGACCGGAACCATCACCGATGTCACGAGCGGTCAAAGCTATTCCGGCCATATCGCGTTGATCGATGAGGCGCGGTTGAAGGTAAGGCTGCGTTATGGGCGGCTTCTTCTGCGGCGGGCAGGAATGGGCGCGCGTCAAATAGTCAGGCGCTGATGATTTTCTCGATGTCGCGCTTTACGTCGGCGATGACTTCATCGCTTGTCGCGGCATGATGCAGATCGTCGGCATAGGAGAAGAGATCGGTGATCCGCGCGATGCGGCGCCAGTCCGCCGGCATGACGCCGCCGGCGTCGCGATAGCCCTTTTCGAGCGCGGCTAGAAACGGCTCCGCGCGATCGAGCGGCGGCCGCATCACATTGCCGAAATCGAACCCGGGCGCGCCCGAGAACGCATATTCCCAATCGATGAGCGCGACCGCCTCCCAGCCACGTTCTTTGCCGCGCACAAGAATGTTGGAGAGATTGAAGTCGCCGTGAACGAGACAGGCGGTCTTCTCCCAGGCCTCGATACGGCCGCCCTCGCGCGCGGCAAACTCCATCACCTGTTCCGTCAGTTTCGGGCCGAGACGCGGCCCACCCGTGCCCTCGACAAGACAGAAGCGGAGATAATCGACGAGCCCTTTGCCGCTGAGATCCATGGGCTCGCCGATTTTCAATGCCCCATCGAAGTAGGCGAAGTGCTCATAGGTGAATTCATGGACACGCGCGAGCGCAGTGCCGATGGCCCGGCCGACGCCGGCGAGATCGTCCTTCGAGAGATCGTGCACCGTGTCTTGCAGCGGCGCGGCGTCGATCCACTCGATCACCGCGAAGGCATGGCCGGTGACGGGATTTTCCGGCGCAAAGTGAAAATACTCGGGCACGCGGACATGGTCTTTCACCATCCGGCAAAGCACCATTTCCTTATGCGCGAGATCGCCGCTGCGCTGATAGAAGCGCACCAATAGCGCGCCTTGGCGATCCGCAAGCCGCACGCGAAGATTGGTGTTGGTAAGGCCGCCCGTGACGGTCGTGACTTCGACGATGCGGCAGCCGGGAAAGACCGGTTCGATCAGCCCTTCGAGCGTCTCTACGTCGAGATCGAGAACGGGCCTTGTGCGCGTCCAATCCTCACGCATGGAAATGCGCCCGCTGAAGAAATGCCGGAGAGTGGTGTTGCCGCGTTCGGAAGGGTGGAGGAAACGCGATCCTTTCGATCGCGTTTCGACTATTCAGCCGGTTCGCGCATCGGCTCGATGTCGAGACCGACCGCCCTGCCCGCGCGCACCCGCGGCTTACCGCGGAACAGCGCCAAGAAGGCCTGCGCGCCCGCGACAAGCGCCAGTTTCAAATCGTCCATGACGGCGAAGAAGGCAGGAACGAAGAGCAGTGACAGAAGCGTCGAAACCAGGAGGCCACCGATGACCGCAATCGCCATGGGCGAGCGGAATTCGGCACCCGCGCCGAGGCCGAGCGCGGAAGGCGCCATGCCGGCGATCATCGCGATAGTAGTCATGATAATCGGCCGCGCCCGCTTTTTGCCCGCTTCGACAATTGCCTTGGTGCGCGGCATTCCCGTCGCCATGGCGGACGTTGAGAAGTCGACGATCATGATCGCATTCTTGGTGACGATGCCCATCAGCATCAAAATGCCGATGATCACTGGCATGCTGAGCGGCCGTCCCGTGATCAGCAGCGCGAGAATGGCGCCACCGATCGATAGCGGCAGCGAGAAGAGGATGGTGACGGGCTGCAGGAAGCTCGCGAAGAGCAAGACGAGCACGATATAGACCAGAATCAGGCCATTGCGCATCGCCTCGGCGAAGCCGCCGCTCAAATCTTCCATCGCTTCCGTGCTGGGCGATTTCTTCACCTTAATGCCCGGCGGCAAATGCTGCATGAGCGGCATTTTATTGAGCGTCGCTTCGACGTCGCCGAGAGGCGCATTGCCGACGATATCGGCCTGAACCGTCGCGGAATGATCGCCGTCGAAGCGGCTGATGTTCAATGGGCCGTCGAAAACGTTGATATGCGCGATCTTGCCGAGCGCCACAGGATCGCCGGAGGAAACTGGAACTTTCAATGTCGCAAGCATGCGCGGATCGCGGGCTCTTTCGTCGAACTCTGCCCGGATCGGAATCAAATGGCCGTCCAGATTGAGATTCGCCAGGGCCGGCGCGGCATCGCCGAAAGTGGCGATCTTGATCGTCTCGTCAAGGCTGTCGTCGGTGACGCCAAGCCTATCCATGGCATCCTCATTCGGATCGACATGGAGCTGCGGACCCTTGGGCGAGGATGACGCAACGACGTTGGAGATCAGCGGATTGTGCTGCATCTCCTTGGCGAGATCGTTGGCGAACTTCGTCACCTCTTCCGAATCGGCCGCCGTGAAAACGCGCGACACGGGACGCACGCCGTAATCATCGACGAACCAATGTTCGATGCCAGGAATGGCGTCGAGGTCCTTATTGATCAGCGCCTGAATCTGCGAGACGGAGAGCTTGCGCTTCGACTTCTCGACATAATTGACGGTCAGCTGCGCCTTGCGGTCTGCCGGCATGCCGGGCGATATGCGGCCGCCATCAATGAAGACGCTGGTGACTTCCGGATGTTTGAGAAGCAACGCGGTGACGCGGTCTGTCGCCTTGCGCGTCTCGTCGAGCGTCGCCTTCGCCGGCAGCTCGATCGCGAGATGCGAGCGGCCGGAATCCTGCACCGGCTGGAAGTCGCGTGAGACGAGGTTGGTCGTGATGCTGAGGATCGATGCCGCGAAGAGAACGAAGCCTATCACAACGGTCTTATAGCGGTTGATGACCGACCATTCGACGAGGCGGCCATAGCGTTTTGTCATGCCGCCTTCGACCTCTTTATGCGCGTGCGGCTTCAAGAAGTAGGCGGCGAGCATGGGCGTGATCAGCCGCGCCGCGAGGAGCGAGAAGATGACCTCGGCCGCGACGGTCAGACCGAACTGTTTGAAATATTGGCCGGCAATGTTGCCGATGAAACTGACGGGAGCGAAGACCGCGACGATCGTGAGGCTGATCGCGATGACCGCCAGGCCGATCTCTTGCGCGGCGTCCATCGCCGCCTGATAGGCGGATTTGCCCATCCGCATATGACGAACGATGTTCTCGATTTCGACAATCGCATCATCGACCAAGATACCGGTCGCCAGCGTAATGGCGAGCAGGCTCACGAGATTCAGCGAGAAGCCGAGCATCTTCATCACAAAGAAGGCCGGGACGATCGACAGAGGCAGAGCGATGGCAGCGATCACGGTCGCGCGGAAATCGCGAAGGAAAAGGAAGACGACGATGACGGCGAGAGCCGCGCCTTCGAACAGCGTGTGCATCGCCGAATCGTAATTGCCCTGGGTGTAGTGCACCGACGTATCGATCAGCTGGACTTTGACGTCGGGATGCTCGGTCGCGATTGTGACAAGCGCTTTTTCGACTTCTTTCGCGACGGTGACGTCGCTTGCGCCTTTGGCGCGCAGAATGCTGAAGGCAACAATCGGCTCGCCGTTCAACTGCGCGAAATGATGCGATTTGGCGATCGTATCGGAGACGGTCGCGAGAGTGTCGAGACGGGCCGGGCCGCCCTTCGGCAGTTTGATCATCGTCGCGCTGAGCGCGGCGAGCGTCTTAGGATCGTCCGCGTCACCGTTGCCGATCAGGCGCAGCTGATCGCTTACATCGGCGGCGGTGATGCCGAACTGTTGCAGGCGCTCGGGGTTAAAGGTGATCCGAATTTCGCGATCGGCGCCGCCGATCCGCTCGACCGAACTGATGCCGTGGATGTCTTGCAGTCTGTGAATAACCACATCGTCGACAAAGGCCGAGAGCTGTTCCGGCGACATGTTCGAGGAGATCGCGGCATAGGTGAGAATGCCGAGGCCGATAGCATCGATGCGTTTGACCTTCACTTCGGAGACGCCGCCCGGGAGGCTCGCGCGAACGCGGGCAACGGCGTCGGTCACTTCCTTCAGCGCGCGATCTGCGTTGACGTCGAGAGCGAAGGTTACGATCGTCGACGAGACACCGTCGCTGACCGAGGAGGTGATGTGCTTGATCCCTGCCGCACTGGCGATGGAATCTTCAATCGGCTTGGTGACCTGGCGCTCGAGATCGGCTGGCGACGCGCCCACTTTGGTAGCAACCACGGTCACGATCGAGGGATCGACATTCGGCAGAAGCGTGACCGGCAGCTTCGCGAAGCTCACCGCGCCCAACGTCAACGCGATCAGCGCAAAGACAATGGCTGGTAATGGCTTACGGATAGACCAAGCAGATACGTTAAACGTCATTCAAACATACCTCGTTCGACCGAACTTCTCTCAAGCAACGCGGACACCTTTCGGCGCCGGACATAAAGCGTGGCAAGACTGAGAGGGGCACCGGCCGTTGTCGGGATCCGAGCGCCTAATTGTCGGATTTTGTCCTGTTAAGTTTGGGTTCGCGCAACGCATCGGTAAGATACTACAAATTGAGTGTGTATATTACTGAAAATTGCATCATTCTGCCCTGTTTTCGAACCATCGTTAGTCCCGTATGGGGCAAGAATGGTTCACATGTGGTTGCCGTGAGAGACGCCAACGGGCCTATTTGTTCTTCTTCGGCCGATGCTCGGGCCGATCCGGACGGATCCGGTTCCTGACTAGCAAGAATGCGACCGCCTCGCGGAACTCTTCGCCACTCTGAGAGCCCGCTTGGCCCGGATACTGCTCTCGGAAGGAGTGCGGACGCGGGAAAGCGATCGAAGGCGGCACATGCCATCAACAATGCGACCAAAATAAGTAGGCGAGAATATCGGGAGGAGTCATTGATTTAGCGCAGCTTGGCGCTTTTGTCCGTGAACTGAAACTCCTATACAAAAACCCGGAATGGGCTTTCGATCGAAACATCAGGACATTGAAGGCGAGGCCGAATGACCGATTCACTTCAAGACGCTGTGCGAGACGACGGGAAAGCACAGGCGCACGAGGTATCGCCCCTGCGTCGAGAAGACGCGTCTCAAAAAGTGCCCCGAAACGTCCTTTGCGTGTCGCCGCGCTACACGCCCTCCTTCGGCACCTTCGAATATTCCTACGAACTGACCGACGGGGTCGAGGCCTTCATGCCCCCGCAGGGCCTGCTCGTCATTGCGGCTGTCTTGCCGAAACATTGGTCAGCGCGGTTCATCGACGAGAATATGCAGCCGGCCAGCGATGCCGACTTCGAATGGGCGGACGCAGTCTTCATCAGCGGCATGCATATTCAGCGGCGCCAGATCGACGATATCTGCCGCAGAGCCCATCGTCACAATAAAGTCGTGGCGCTGGGCGGACCGTCAGTCTCCGCCTGCCCCGATTATTATCCGACCGCCGATTATCTCCACCTCGGCGAACTCGGCGATGCGACCGACAAGCTCATCGCCATTTTGGAAAAGGATGTCACGCGGCCGGCGTCGCAGGTCATTCTGAAGACGGATGTGCGGCGCGACCTCACCGAGTTTCCGATTCCCGCCTATGAATTGGCGAAGATCGATCGCTATCTGCTGGGCACGATCCAATTCTCAAGCGGCTGCCCCTATCGCTGCGAATTCTGCGACATCCCAGGCCTCTATGGCCGCGTCGCGCGGATCAAGACGCCCGAACAGATCATCGCCGAACTCGACAAGCTGCTCGCCTGCGGCGTTGTCGGCCAAGTCTATTTCGTCGACGACAATTTCATCGCCAATCGCCCGGCAGTCGCAAAACTGTTGCCGCATCTCGTCGAATGGCAGAAGCGCAACGGCTACGCCATCAATTTCGCCTGCGAAGCGACGCTCAACATCGCGCGCTACACCGAGATTTTGACGCAAATGCGCGAAGCCTCCTTCGATGCCCTCTTCGTCGGCATCGAAACGCCGGACCCGGAAGCGCTTAAAGGAATCGACAAGAAGCAGAATCTCGTGGTGCCGATCCTCGAGTCGGTGAAGACGATCAACGACTATGGAATTCAAGTCGTCTCCGGCATCATTCTCGGGCTCGACACCGACACGTTTGAGACGGGCCAGGCGCTGCTCGACTTCATCGACCAGACGAATATTCCGATGTTGACGATCAACCTTCTGCAGGCTTTGCCCGGCACGCCGCTCTGGGATCGGCTCGAAAAGGACAATCGGATCGACGAGGAGGAATCCCGCGAGTCGAACGTCCGCTTTCTCCTGCCCTATGACGATGTCGTGGCCATGTGGCGCCATTGCATGAAAGAGGCCTATGAGCCGGAGCGCCTGTTCCAGCGCTACGAACATCAAATGCGCGCCACCTGGCCGAACCGCATTCCGAAGCCGAACAGCAAGCAACGCACCTCCGCCAAAAACATCAAACGCGGGCTTGTCATGCTCGGCAAGATTTTGTGGAAGCTAGGCGTGCGCGGCGACTATCGGCGCGCCTTCTGGCGCTTCACTCTGCCCCGCCTGCGCAAGGGCGAAATCGAGGCCGTCATCGCAACCTCGATCTCCGCGCATCATCTGATCATGTTCGCACGTGAAGCCAGCTCCGGCCGCATCAATGCCTCGCATTATTCGCCGAAGCTGCAAATGATCGAACAGCCGGTCGCGCAATAGGCGCAAAAAGCCCGAGGATTGGGACGCAATCCTCGGGCGTCTTAAATTCGACGAATTTCAGACTGATCGATCTGTTCAGCGATCCTTGCCGTGGCGCGCGCTCGGGGGCGCATCATCAGAGTCCGAAAGCGGCTCCTCCGCATCATCCCCATCCGGACCTTCGTCATCCGAAATCGCCGTGAACTCTTCCTGCGCGTCGGCTTCGAGCGGATCTTCATCTTCCGTCAGCGCCGGATCGTCGGAGGGCAGCGGAACGCTGAAGCCGGTCGGCAGGCGCCCTTCGAAGAGCCCTGCCCCCTTCAATTCTTCGAGCCCCGGCAGATCGGCGATCGCCTCAAGGCCGAAGTGCAGCAAAAACGCATCGGTCGTCCCATACGTGACGGGCCGGCCCGGCGTGCGCCGGCGCCCGCGAAGCCGCACCCAGCCCGTCTCGATGAGCACGTCCATCGTCCCCTTTGATATGACGACGCCGCGAATGTCCTCGATCTCGGCGCGCGTCACCGGCTGGTGATAGGCGACGATCGCCAGTGTCTCCAAAGCGGCTCGCGAAAGCTTGCGCGGCTGCGTTTCATCGCGCGACAGGAGCCAGCCGAGATCGGAGGCAGTGCGGAACAGCCATTTCTTGCCTACGCGCAGAAGATTGACGCCGCGATGCGCATAGTCCGTTTTGAGCCGCGCCAGAATCTGGCCGACATCGACACCGTCGGGCATGCGGCGCGCGATTTCCGCTTCGTCGAGCGGTTCGACCGCGGCGAAGAGCATCGCTTCGGCGATCCGCATCGCCTCGCCGATCAGGGCTTGCCTCGGATCAGCCAATTCCGTTTCGTCCTCATGCGTTGATACCTGCGGATACAGTCGCGCGACTTCGGCCAATGTCCCGTTCTCCTCCAAGATTACACCGCCAGCATAGCGCGATAAGCCTTGCGCCAAATGGGTCTCATCATGCGGGCTGACCCGCACGCGCAGCGTCTTGCCGGCTCTTGACCCAAAGCGGCGCGAAAGCGCGATCCTGACGCAGACTGATCTGGCCTTGCCGAACCATTTCTAAGGCCGCCGCTAACGCCGAAGCGCGCACCGTCCGGCGCGTCTCTGGCGTCGTGCAATAGGCCACGAGATAGCTGTCGAGCACGGTCCAATCCGCGATCTTGCCGGCGAAACGTTCGAGCGCGCCGCGGGCGTCAGCCAGTGACCAAACGAAACGCGGTTGCAGGCGCAGGCGCGAGAAGGCGTGCTTCTGGCTTTGCCGTGCAAAGGCGGCGAGAAGATCGTGCAGGCTCGCCTGCCACAGCGGTTGGCGGCTGACGGCCACACCTTCCGGCTGGCCGCGCAGAAACACGTCGCGCCCAAGACGGGGCCGATTGACGAGCGCTTCCGCCGCCGCACGGATGGCTTCGAGCCGTTGCAGACGAAACGCCAGCGCCGCCGCTAGATCCTCGGCCGGAACCTCTTCGTCCTCCGCCGGCTGCGGCAGCAGCAGACGCGACTTCAGATAAGCGAGCCACGCCGCCATCACGAGATAATCGGCGGCAAGCTCGAGGCGCAGGCTCCGCGCCGCCTCAATGAAGGTCAGATATTGTTCGGCAAGCGCGAGAACCGAAATCTTGGCAAGATCGACCTTCTGCCGGCGCGCAAGCTCCAACAGAAGATCAAGCGGACCTTCAAAGCCATCGACATCGACAAAGAATGTCGCGCCCGGAGTACCGGGGGACGACTGATCGAAGGGCAAGGTCAAATCCGAATCGCTCACGTTTGGTCGTGCCTTCTCAAGCGCTCGCCTGCGGTCGGCTATCCCAGAAATGAGCCTGAAAAACAAGCCACTATAGCCCGTTTCTCATCCGCCATTCGCCAGAATAAACAGGCAATTTGGAGACTCTGGGCCGTTCAGGCCTCGATCGCAAGCGCCGCCGCGAGTTCGGCCCAAGCTTCCACAGGATCGAACTCGGCATCGGCTGCAAGCGCGGCTCTTTTGCGGCAGGCAAGCGCCGCCTCGACGCGGGCAAGGCGCCCCCCTTCGAGTTCTGGCGACGCTTCGGCGACCGCGCGCGCCTCGTCGAGATGGCCATTGCAGTGAAGCGCAATGTCGATCCCCGCGGCAAAGGCAGATACCGCGCGTTCATGCAGGCTGCCGGACAACGCGTGCATCGACAGATCGTCGCTGAAGAGCAGACCTTTGAAGTCGATTTTTTCGCGAATGATCTCGCGGATCACCTTGGGAGACAGCGTCGCCGGCCTTTTGGGGTCGATTGCGTCGTAGATGACATGCGCCGTCATCGCCGCCGGCAAGTGGGCGTTGCGCGCGAAGGGAATGAAGTCGCTGTCTTCGAGCACCGACAAAGGCACCGAGACGACCGGCAGAGCAAGGTGGCTGTCGACCAAAGCCCGGCCATGTCCCGGCAGATGTTTCATGACCGGCAAAATGCCGCCGTCGAGAAGACCTTGCGCGGCCGCCCGGCCAAGCCGCGTCACAATGTCTGGATCACGCCCATAGGCGCGATCGCCGATAACATCATGGCTGCCCGCGACGGGAAGATCGAGCACCGGCGCGCAATCGATGGTGATCGCGATATCATTCAAATCGAAGGCGATCAGACGCGCGGCGATCCAGACGAGGCGCTCTTTCTCTTCGATCGGCAGATCGGCAGCCTGAAACCGCGCCGCGGCCGGGTAAGCGCGCCAATGCGGCGGACCAAGCCGCTGCACGCGGCCGCCCTCCTGATCGACGAGGATCTCGCATTGGGGCCCGACGCAAAGCCGGATGTCTTCGACAAGCGCGCGGAGCTGGCCCGGCGTCTCGACATTGCGCTTGAACAGAATGACGCCGAAGGGCTGCGTGCCGCGCAGGAAGCCTTCTTCCTCGCGCGAAAGTGCCGGACCGCGACACCCGCAAACGAAAGCCCGCGTCATCGTTTCAACGTCCGCGGGCTCCCTGGGAGAGTAGCCTCAATCCTTGGCCACGAAGCAGGTTCCGCCCTTGGCCTGCAGCGCCTCGCAGAGCGACGTCGCTTCGGTCTTGCTCAACCCGCCGACGCGGACGCGATAGATCGATTTGTCGCCGACCTTCACGTGACGGAATTTCAGCTTGTGATCGCCAAGCTCGGCTTGATAGTCCTGCGCGATCTTGGTCATCACCCGATGCGCCTCGGCTTCGCTGCCGGGCGCTGCAAGCTGGACGGCGAAGTCGCCGCTGCCTGAAGCGGTGTCGTCGCCCGCGCCCGTGGCAAGATCGGCAACGCGCATCGCCTTCAAATGATGCGGCCTGACCGGTGACGGTCCATTGTCGGCATCGTTGGCATCATTCGCGCCACTGGCCGGCTGCTGATCCGCAGCATTCGCATTGTCCGTCGCGGTCGTCTGCGCCGTCGCGTTCGGATCGGCGCCATTGTTGCCATCGCCGCCTTGGGGCGCAGGGGCGGAGCCTTGCGCGATCGCCGGCATCTGCATGGCATTAGGGTCGACGGCGTTATCGTTGTTGTTGGCATTGTCGGCAACGACGCTGCCGTCGGGACGCACGGCAAGCGTCTTCACCTTTTTCGACTGGATCGTGCCGCCGAGGCCGAAGGCCTGATTGGTCGAATCCGCGACCTGCGTTCCAGGGTTGGCGCCATTGCCGGGATTGGGCGTCGCTTGTTGTTGCGGTTGCTGTTGTTGCTGGGCTTGCACATTCGCCTGGTGCATCTGCTGAAGAGCGGCGTCCTGCTGCCAGGGCGGCATTTCGCTCGGTGGCGTCGGCACGGGAATGGTGGACGCATTGCCGTTGTCGGAACCCTGCTGCGCATTGGCGTTGGCGTTAGTCTGCGCGAGATCGACTGGCTGTTCTTCGTGATTGGCGACGCCGCCGGGCGGCGGCTGCGGCGTCTTGTCGAAGACGGAATCGTCTTGCATCGCCGTGTTGGTGCCGTCGTTCGGCGCCTGCACCTTCGCCGGATTGGCCGAGGCCTTGATCATCGCGATCTGATGCGGGCTCCCGAGATCGTGCTTGCTGGCGAAGACAACGCCAATGCCACCCATGCCGACGAGAACGACCGCCGCCGTCATGTAGACGAGGCGCCGCGAACGGACCGGTTCACGCATCGTGACGGGCACGACACGCGACGCGGGCATCGGCCGAGCCGCAGGCGCCTGGTCGTGTACATCCAACCAATCGTCATCGTCGTCATCGGCGGGTTCGGGCTGATACTGCTGCCGGTAATCGAGATCGCGATAATCCGGCTCGTCATCATCGTCCCACTGCGGCTGCTGACGGCGATAATCGGCCTGATAATCGGCTTGCGTGCGGTAGTCCGCCTGGGTCCGATAGTCGGCCTCTGGATGGTAATCGACGGGCTCGCGGCGCGACGCCGGCATTTGATAGTTCTGCTGCTGATAGTTTTGTTGACCGCGATAATCGCTGCCGCGGCTCTGCGGCGGCACAGTCCTGAAATTGGGTTCGATCGAACCACGCAATCCGGCTTCAATCGCGGCGAAATTGCCACCGAGATTGCGGGAGGATGGCGCTTGCGGCGCAGGTCGCTGCCGCGGCTGGCGCACTTGCGGCGCGGGATGCCCTTGGGGGGCGGGATTGACGGGGCGGACCGGCGCCGTGGCCTGCTGCTGCGCCCGAATCTGCGCGATCGAGGGTGCCGGGGGCATCGTCGGCCTTTGCGCCGGGCGTGCAGCGCGCTCGGGCTCTATTCTCGGGGCCGGCGCCTGAACCGGCGGCGGCTGGCGCCTGACGGGCTCAGGGCGCGTTGGCTGCTGAGGTCGAATATCTCTCGCCTGCGGCTGCGGTGGTTGTGGCACGCGCGGTTCGCGGCGCATCTCATGACGTATATCTTGCCGCACATCTTGGCGCAGATCGAGCCTGGGCTCGGTCCGGACGGCGCGCGAAGCCGGTGGTGGCACTTGCCGACCGACATCGCCGTTGCCCTTGGAATTGCGTTGCAATCTGCCCTCGGCACGCTCCTGTTCGGCATGCTCCTGGAACATCTGTTGATACGGGTCTTTATCGTCGCCGACGAGGCGCGCGAGTTCGGCAAGAGGATCGTCATTCGCCGCGGGCGCTTGGGGCGCCGGCTGCCGCAGGCGACGTTCGAACTCGTCAAGATTGATGACTGGTCGTTGTCTGGCGACGGGATCACGCATCACTTTCACCTCGAAACTGCAGCGCGGTCGCGACCCATGGGTCTTCTCGCGACTTTACCGCTTTTTCCCTCGCCCCGCCCCTGAAAACCGGCCCCCGCGCGAAGCGGCCACCGGATATGCACCGATAGCGCGAACCGCAGGCACGGACAGGACTCAGAGGCTGTCGCGGCGCCTGTTGCGATTTTAGCGCATTTCATCCGGTGCATTGACGCCAAGAATAGTCAGTCCGGACGCCAGTACAGATGTCACCGCCGCGACAAGACCGATGCGAGCGACGGTTAAATCTCTACTGCCTTCATTAACAAAGCGTAATTGTGGCTGATCTTTGCCCCGTGTCCAATGGGAATGCAGAATTGACGCCAGGTCGTGCAGGTAAAACGCGACTCGATGCGGTTCATGTGCATGGGCAGCAGCCTCTACGACACGCGGATATTGTCCAACCTGCCGAATAAGGTCGATTTCGCCTCCATCGGCGAGCAAGGAAAAATCCGCCTGCGCCAGCGATCGCAACGATAGATCGAGGTCGGGAAAAGTGGCAAGCGCCTGGCGTGCGGCAGATTTCCCGCGCGCATGGGCATATTGGACATAGAAGACCGGATTGTCTTTCGACTGTTCGATCACGCGCGCAAGATCGAATTCGAGTGGTGCGTCGTTCTTGCGAAACACCATGGTGAAGCGGACGGCATCGGCCCCCACCTCCTCAACCAATTCGCGCAGCGTGACGAAATCGCCGGCACGCTTGGACATTTTCACCGGCTCGCCGCCGCGCATCAGCTTGACGAGTTGGCAGAGTTTGACGTCGAGAACGGCTTTGCCGCCTGAAAGTGCGGCAACTGCCGCCTGCATGCGCTTCACATAGCCGCCGTGATCGGCGCCCCAGACGTCGATCAGGCTTTCGAAACCGCGGTCGATCTTCGATTTGTGATAGGCGATGTCGGCGGCGAAATAGGTGTAGCTGCCGTCCGATTTCATCAGCGGCCGGTCGACATCGTCACCGAATTCGGTCGAGCGGAAGAGCACCTGCTCGCGGTCTTCCCAATCTTCGATCGTCTGGCCCTTGGGCGGCTGGAGCCGGCCTTCATAGACGAGGCCCTTGGCGCGCAATTCGGCAATCGCTTGCGCGACGCGATCGCCCTCGCCGCTTGTCGTCAGGGTCCGCTCGGAAAAGAAGACGTCGTGCTTGATGCCGAGCGCCGCGAGATCGGCGCGGATTATCTCCATCATTCCGCCGATCGCAGCACTGCGGACGACATCGATCCATTCGCTTTCGGGCTTATTGAGCAGTTCTTTGCCGAATTCGGCCGCAAGCGCCTCACCAATCGGCTTCAGATAATCGCCGGGGTAAAGGCCTTCAGGAATGGCGATCTCTTCGCCCAGCGCTTCGCGATATCTGAGATAGGCCGAGCGCGCCAAGACATCGACCTGCGCACCCGCATCATTGATGTAATATTCGCGCGCCACGTGATGGCCGGCATAGGCCAAGAGATTGGCAAGCGCATCTCCGAAGACGGCGCCGCGTCCATGGCCGACATGCATCGGCCCCGTCGGGTTGGCCGAGACATATTCGACATTGATTTTTTCTTGCGCCTTTTCCGGCCGCGACACGCCGAAATTTGCGCCTTCGCGCAGCGCCGCTTTAAGAATGTCGGCAAAGACGGAAGGCTTCAGCCTGATATTGAGAAAGCCGGGGCCGGCGACCTCAGCCTGATCGACATCGGCGTCTTCGGCGAGCGAGGCCGCGAGTTCGGTCGCAAGTTGTCGCGGATTGGCAAAGGACGCCTTCGCCTCCTTCGCATAGACCATGGCGGCATTGACGGCGAGATCGCCATGCGTCGGATCGCGCGGCGGCTCGACGACGAAGCGGCCGAGATCGAGATCCTCCGGCAGGCGCCCTGCCTCGATCATTCGGCGCAGAAGTGCTGCGATCCGAGCCTGGAATTCGGCGTAGATGTTCATCGGTTTCGAGAGCTTTCCTCAGTTTGCCGCGCCGGAGGAGGCCGGGGGCTAGCGCAATTCCGGCGTGACGTCAAAGAGGCGCGCATGTTCGGCGAGCGCATAGCGATCCGTCATGCCGGCGATGTAGTCGCAGACGAGGCGAGCGCGGCGCTGCTCATCGTTCTTCGTGATGAGCGCCGCCGCCTCCGCCCATTCGGCTGGCATGAGGTCCGGCTTTTCGAAGAAGGCCGAGAAGAGATCGCTGACAACATCGCTGGCCTCGCTTCTGATCCGCGCGATTTTCGGATGGCGATACATATTGGCGAATAGGAAGCGCTTCAGTTTTTTTTCGGTCTCCATGATCGCGTCGCTGAAGGCGATGACGGGCGCGTCGAGAAGGCGAATGTCCTCGACGCTTTGAACGCCCGATTTCGACAGTCGCGCCCAGCTCTGCTCGATCGCATCCTCGATGAAATTAGTGATGACGCGGCGGACAAGCTCGTGGATGCGGCGCGAGGATTCGAGACCGGGGTAACGCGCCTCGATCTCGTCGCAAAAGCCGCGCAGGAATTCGACCCCGACGACATCGGAGAAATCGAACAGACCGGCGCGCAGGCCGTCGTCGATATCGTGTGCATTATAGGCGATATCGTCGGCGAGCGCCGCAGCCTGGGCTTCGGCGCTGGCGAAGCTTGCGAGTGCAAGATCGTGCTGGTCATTGTATTCGCGGAACGCTAGCGGCAGGCCGCGGCCCGAATAGCGCTCGACCGGCTTGCCGTTCGCCGTCAACAGCGGGCCATTGTGTTTCACCAAGCCTTCGAGCGTTTCCCAGGTGAGATTGAGCCCATCAAAGGCGGCATAGCGATGCTCCAATTTGGTGACAATGCGCAAAGCCTGCGCGTTGTGATCGAAGCCGCCATAGTCCTCCATCAATCCGTCAAGCACCTCTTCGCCCGTGTGGCCGAATGGCGTGTGGCCGAGATCGTGCGCCAGCGCAAAGGCTTCGGCGAGATCATCGTCGAGGCCGAGCGCACGGGCGAGCGCGCGGGCGATCTGGCCGACTTCGATCGAATGGGTGAGGCGGGTGCGATAATGATCGCCCTCATGCGGCACGAAAACCTGCGTCTTATGGGCGAGGCGGCGGAAGGCGCTAGAATGCAGAACCCGGTCGCGGTCGCGCTGAAATTCGGTCCGCGTCGGGGACATGGGTTCGGGAAAGCGGCGGCCGCAGCTTTTGGTAGGATCGGAGGCATAGGGCGCACGGACGGGCGGAAAAGCGGGACCGTGCCGGACGGGCGGGCGCAAGGCTGATCTCCGAAGCCCTGGCAAAGCTCTGGGCTAATCGGTCGCGACTCATTGCAGTCGCGGCATGCGCGACGTATCTTCTGTAATGAGAGATGAGGCAAGCGCCGCAAGCGTGGCGCGGCCCAGCCAAGCGAACCCCTTTGAGGACCCTATGACCGAAGCCCTTGCCGATGCCCCCGTTGTCCTGACCGACAAGGCGGGCCGCCGGGTCGCCGAAATTTTGAAGGCCGAGCCGGCGGGGTCCGTTTTGCGGATCGGCGTCGATGGCGGCGGCTGCTCCGGTTTTCAATACACCTACACCATCACCCAGGATCGCGCCGACGAGGATCTCGTCCTCGGCCATGACGGCGGCATCGTCGTGATCGATCCGATCTCGCTCGATTATCTGCGCGGCTCGCAGATCGACTTCATTGACGATCTGATGGGCCGGATGTTCAAAATCAGCAATCCGGCGGCGACCGCCTCCTGCGGCTGCGGCGCGAGCTTCGCCGTCTGATCGGCGATTTTGGTGAAACGTCATGAAGGGCCGGCCTCGCGCCGGCCCTTTTCTTTTTCCGATTGCTCAAGGCAGGAGCTGTTGGCCCGGCTTCAAAAATGGCTTCAGCGCCGCATAGGAAATGATGATCGGATTATACGGGTCCTGGTCCTCGCAGGCCTGCGCCGCGCTGAACAGGCTGACGACCCGCACAGCAAGTCCCTTTGAGGTCGGAAAGACGGCAATGCTCGCCGGATTCGATGTGTCGGCGATCGCGTCTTCAATAATCTTGCCGCAGTCATCATCGGAGGGTGGTGCTCCTTTCCGATCCGCCTTGATCGCGGCGCGCATCATGCCCATCCAAAGTGCCGTGAATTTTGCGCGCTTTGCCGGTGACTCGAGGTCGAGCACGCGGCCGAGCGCTTTCGGCCCCAAATCTTCGTTGCTGTCTTCGAAACCAAGCGAGGTGAGTTGCGCGCCATCGCTGAGATCGAAAGTAAAAGTCTCCAATATCTGATCGGGATGCGCGCCGCCGCAGTAGGTCATTTCCGATTCATCGAGCGTCAAAACATGGTCGGTCGCAAACCCTGGCGTCAGGACAGCCGGCGAGGTCTCGTCCGCGCCGGATTTGTCGATGTCGCCGATCTTGCCTTCGGCCGTGCGTGCGCGATTCGCACGCAACCCTTGAAAGCAATCGCGATCCTGCAGCCTGAGATAGATTTGCAATCGATCGAGCGATTGATTCACGGCTTCGATGTTGACATTGGGCGGCGCCCTAAGCAACCGCGGCACGGCGCCGCCGAATTGCGGATCGCGCAGCAGGCGAAAGGTCAACGGCCCGGCTATTTCTTCCTTCGCTTCGGCGACGAGAGCGGGTGCGGCCTTGATCCAACGACCGCCATAGGCGCCAGGATTTCCTAAGCTTGTGGACGCGCCATAGAGCGATTGATCTGCCGTTGAAACCCGGCGCAGGCTGATGGGCAGTGGATGTTTTTCTTGCGCGTCCGTCCAAGTCCCTTTGATCGCATCGTCGGCAAAATTGACTTTCCAAAGCCCGCTCAAAAGTTGCGGATGGTCTTTCAGATCGTCGTCCGCGATCGTCGGCGTCAACGTCTCCTCGATGCTGAGCGCCGTCCCTTGGGCTGAAACGATGAGCCCGAGATCGTTAGCCTTGCCGGCATAGAAATAGCGCGCGCCATCTTCGGCCAGCGCCGCGACGACATGCGCGGACCCGATCGTCCCTTCATAAACGCCCTGCCAGGCAGGCGGCTGAGGATCCGCCAGACAAGCTGCAAGCATGGCGAGCAAAAATCCAACGATCGCAAGACTGCGAAAAATCAATTTTGACATGAGACGTCCTCTTAAAATTGGTAGAGTTCTCAGACGCGGCAAGCTGGTCTTATACGCGGCGGCGCGCCTAAATGATTGGCATTCGTAGAGACACCGCGGCCGCGCTTGACAGCCACACAGCCTCAGGCGACGGAAGGCGCGCGCCGCCCCACCCTATGTCGGCCCAGACGCTATAGAGGTTTCATTGCAAGCGCTTTTCATCGGCCACACCTATATCGATGTCACTCTGCTTTGCGACCGAGTCCCGAGCGGCGATGAAAAAACGGTCGCGCAGGATTATGCCGTCTCCTTTGGCGGCAATGCGGTGACCGCTGCCTTCGCTTGCGCCAAGCTCGGCACGATTCCCGATCTCATCACCACGGTTGCCAATGATTGGCTCGGCCGCATGTTTCTCGACATGGCCGTCACCTATCAGATTCCGGTTCATGCGCGGCGCGTGCAGCGCTCGTCGCTCTCCTTCGTGCTGCCCAATGACGGCAAGCGGGCCATCATCCGCGCGCGTGACGATCATTATCTCGAACCCTTTCCCGTTCTCGATCTCGCCGACTGCCGCGCGCTGCATCTCGACGGTCATCAGAGCGACGCCGCGCTCTACTATGCCAAGGCCTGCCGCGCAAAAGGAATCCTGACGTCGCTCGATGGCGGCGGCCTGCGCGGCAACATCGAAGAACTCTTCTCCTTCATCGACATCGCTATCGTTGCTGAACGGCTCTGTGAGCAGATGGCGCTCAGCCCAAAGGACATGCTCGGCTATCTGAAAGCCAAGGGCTGCAAGATCGGCGGAATCACCATGGGCGAACGCGGCATGCTCTGGTACGACGAAAAAGGCACAATCGGTACTCTGCCCGCGCTGCCCGTCTCAAAGAGCGCCATCATCGACACGTCGGGCGCGGGCGATGTTTTTCATGGCGCCTATGTCGCCTCTTATCTTGCGGCGCCAGAGCGAGGCTTTGCCGCGCATTTCGAATTCGCGCGCGCGGCTTCGGCTTACAAAATCCAGCATCTCGGCAATGAAGCCGGTCTGCCGACACTGGCCGATATCAAGGCGCTTGAGAAGAATGTGAGCCTCGTCTGAAAGACGGCCACAGTTTCGCCGCGACATACGAAGATGCACGCAAGACTTCGCCGCTTTCCAGTTTGGTGACCGGCCGCCCCGGAGCGAGTGACCCATGCGACCGACTTCGAGACTTGTTGGCGCTTTTCTGATCGCAGCGATGCCGCTCGCTGCCGCGTCGGCGGATACAATCGTGCCCGGCACGATCGCGGCGGAGAATATCAGCATCGACACCGATACCTTTCACGCCACAATGAAACACATTGCGGTCTCGGGCACGAGCCTCAGCCAATCCGATCTCACCGCCCTGCTCGATCCTCATTCCTTGGTTCCCGCGGCAGACCGGCTCGCGAAACTCTCCGCCGCGCATGTCGCGATCCCGGAACTCGTTCTTGAAATCAAAGCGCCGGCGACGAAGGATGAGAGCAACACTGCCGCCGCGCCGCAGAGCGAAAAAATCACCTTTCGCGACATCAGCCTCGATGACGTGAAGAACGGCCGTGCGAGCCGCGCCGACATCTCGGCAACGACCGCCGTGATCCAATCGGCGGAGTCCGGAGAAATGCAGGTCGCGATCGGGCCGGCGCATCTTGTGAATTTCGATCTCGTTCAGCTCGCGACGCTGCTCTCTCACCCGCCGACCGCCGCGAAAGACACGGTCGCCAGTCTTTGCGACAGTCTCGCGATCGAAGGCGTCAAGGTCACAGTCCCCGAGACCAACTCCGATATGGGGATGAGCACCGTGACACTCACGGGGATCAAGGTCCACGCCTCGGCCGCGCCCGCAGCCAAGGACAAGAGTGCCAATGGGTTCGCTTATGCCTACGATCGCTTCGATGTCAGTGCGATCGATTTCGCCGACATGCGATTTCAGGGGAACAACGGCTCGACCTCATGGACCGGGCGCATCGGCCACGGATTGTTGAGCGATATGGTGGCCGACAAGGTCGCCGATGCGCGCTTCGATGATTTCACCGTGACGAGAGACAGCGGCACGTTCAAAATCGGCCATCTCGGCTGGCACGGGCCGGGCGACACCGCGGCCAACGCGCAGCAAAAAATCACGGGCGACATGATCGATGTCGATGTCGGCAAGCTGCCGATGGGGGCGGATGCCGGCAAGTCGGTCCATTTTCTTCTGAGCCATTTCGAATTGATGAATGAGGATTTCGTCGACGGTTCGCCAACCCAAGTCCACGCGGCCTTTGATCATTTCAGCGTCGATCTCGCTGATTTCGCCGACGGGAAGTTCGCGCCGGTCACGGCGTTGGGTTACGACAAACTCGATCTCTCAAGCGCGCTTCAGGCGCGGCTCGACACGGATGCGCATCAGTTCACGCTCAACGCGCTGTCGCTCAGCGGCGTCGATATGGGAACGGTGCAGCTCTCCGGCCGCTTCGACCAAGTGACGAACGGGCTATTTTCGTCCGATCAGCCACAACTGGAAGCAGCGCTCGTCCGCGTGCTTCTGCATCACGTCGAAATCAAAATCGAAAACACCGGGCTCTTCGATCGCCTCATCGCGGCAACGGCGAAGCGCGACGGTGTGAGCGAGGCCGATGTCCGCAAGAAATTCACCGACGCGGCCAAGAGTCTCGTGCCGACGCTGCTCAATCATGGAAAAGGGTCGGATCAGCTCGCCGCGGCGCTTGCCAAATTCATCGCCGAGCCGAAGACGCTGCGGCTCTCGGTGACGGCGCCCGACGGCATCAGCGCGCTCGATGCGTTTCTGATCAAAGATCCGGCGGAACTGCTCGATCATCTGACAATCGAGGCGGTCGCCGATCAATAGACGATGGAGTGTGGTGCGTCAGGCCTGGGCGCGCTGCGGTTCGATGAGGAGCCGCGCCACCAATTGGCCGCGCTCGCTGAGGCCGATCTGCCCATCATGCGGGCGCCCGGCAATGAGCCCTTCCGTCAGGATCTTCATATGCACCGCGCGCACCTCATCGCGCGACACGCCGAGCCGCTGCTCGATCTGCTCGGCCGGCACGGCATAGTTCGGCGGCCGGCCGAGGCTGATCAGGAGTGTGAGCATGCGGACCCTGAGATCGGCCAGGCGATCCTTCGGAATGTCCGGAATGGCATTGAAAGTCATGGGAGCATGTTGTGCCATGCGGGATAAACAGCAATGAACATGCCAGGAACATTGACTCGAGATTGTGCAATGCACATGTCAAAAACGAACCCATAAAAATCAATTTATTCATGTAGGTTACGATACTTTACTCCACTCATTTGTGAGTTCCTCCGGCCAGAAGCTGTAGCGGCGCTGCAGCAATTCTGCCTAAGCTTGCTTCGGATTGACCCTTTTCCTTCCGCATCCCGTCCCAATTTTTCGGCAAGCCGATCGGAAGCGACTTGCTCCGGATCGACCGCCAGCGCGATTAACGAAGAGAACTGCTTTTGCGGCTAAAGAGGCTTGCCTCCCTGCCCTCAACCCTGCACGTTCCGGCCCCATGTCCGAACCGCCTAAAACACACGCGATGACGCGCATTGCCTTTCTTTCCGCTGGCACGCCGGAAGCGGAAGCCGCGCGCGTTCGCCTGATCCACGGCTACGGCAGTTGCGACCCGGCCTCTGCCGACGTTATCGTCGCGCTCGGAGGCGACGGTCTGATGTTGCAGACGCTGCATCGCTTCATGGACATGAAGAAGCCCATCTACGGGATGAACCGCGGCTCGGTCGGCTTTCTGATGAATGAATATCGCGAAGAGGATCTGGAAAAGCGGATCGGCGAGGCGCAGCCCTCCTATATCCATCCGCTGATCATGGTCGCGACCGACATTCATGGCGAGATCGCCAAGGCGCGTGCCATCAACGAGGTTTCGATCCTGCGCCAATCCTATCAGGCAGCGAAGGTGAAAATCTCAATCGACGGCAAGGAACGTCTCGACGAGCTTGTCGCCGATGGCCTCTTGGTCGCGACGCCCGCCGGCTCGACCGCCTATAATCTCTCGGTCGATGGTCCCATTCTGCCACTCGACGCGCCGCTCATGGCCTTGACTCCGATCTCGGCCTTCCGGCCGCGGCGCTGGCGCGGCGCGCTGCTGCCCGACTCCGCCCATGTGACGCTCGACATTCTCGAACCGCAGAAGCGCCCGGTCGCGGCGGTCACCGAT